>WLWG01002838.1_pt1 | contig 12593 bp, 19 predicted proteins | sample 6712871 | NCBI WGS metagenome assembly WLWG01 (sample SAMN12718693, study PRJNA515312) | sponge metagenome | isolation source: marine sponge | host: Mycale hentscheli | place: New Zealand: South Island, Marlborough, Capsize Point | collected 2003-05-01 | reverse complement strand
CAGCCGAGGCAACCGTTTGGACGGGTTTGGGTGTCTCTTTTTTAGGCTCGTCATTAGTGTTACTAAAACTTTCAGGAAAGTATCCTTTAAGTCTTGAGTTAACTTCATTATAATACTCATCACTGTCGACTTCAATACCCTCTTGAGAAATATTGTTGTGTATAGTAATAGCAGCATTGGTCATGACCTCATCATTCCCGAACCACGTATTCTCCTCAGCCCATTTTTTGGCTCTAGGTGTAATTTGTGGTGCCGTTTGTGATGTTTCCGCTGTTTGAGGTTCAGCTTGTACGTTTTGTTGTTGTTTACTTTTTTCTTCTTCAGCTTTCTTTTTTTCTTCACGATTAGTCATCTCTAATCTAGCTTTTTCTTTTTCGACAGCTAGTTGAGTTAACTTATCGTTTGCTTCCATAATTTTAGAAGCGTCTTGACCTTCGATTGCTGATTGAAGAGCTACTTTGACCTGTTCTCTTTGAGCATCTACTCTTGCATCTAATTCTTTTAGATACTGATCGTCAGTAGAGTTTAACTTTTTAAGATTAGAATCAAATTTCTTTTGTATACCTTGTGCAAAATCAAGAGCTGCTTTTTCTCTTCTTTCAGCTTCTTTTTTTTGAAAGACTAGTTTATCAATTCTTTTTTGATAATCTCTTCTCGACTCATTAAGGTTTGGTTTTTCTTCTTCAGTTTTAGATTCAACTTTTTCCTCAACAGGAGTTTCAGGTTTATCTTCTGTAACTTCTATTTGTGGTTTTTCTGTTTTATCTTCTTCTGGTTTGTCATGTCCTGTATATCCTAAATCAACTTCACCAACATTTAAATTAGGTGATTCTTCTTTTTTTGATTTTTCTTCTACAGATACATTTTCTTCTTTAACATTATCGGTATCTAATTCTACCTCATGCTCTTTTGCCATAAGTGCTTCCGCACTATAGTCTTTTACTTCTGCCATTTTTATTCTCCTTTATTTAAAATAAATGGAGAATATCTTCTGGCTTACCTATAGTTCCTATGATCTCGTCATCATTGAGTATTCGGTGCTCACCGAATTTAGTCTGAAATCTACTTCCAGAGTATCTGCCATAAATAACAAATTCTCCTTCTTTACACCAAGCACCTTTAGGAAATTTTTCTTTATCTTGATAACAAAGGTCACCCTGTTTAACAACTAATCCAACGACTGTTGTCATTTGAATTTTGTCTTGAGTTTCGTCTGCTAAGATTACACCGCCTTTTGTCTTTGCTTGGCCAGACCATGGTCTAACTAGCATACGGTATCCTACTGGGTTGGGTATGATTTCAAGATATTCTTTGATGCCTTTGGGATCTGTTGGAATTTGTGATTTAACCTCTTCTTTATTTTTTTCGTTACCGAAATCTGAAAGTTTAGGTTTTATCAATTGTACCATCGTTATCCTCCTTTTGCAGGTTTTTAATATCCTGAAGCAGCGTTTCTAAGGCGCTGAGTCTGCCTCGAGCATACATCAGTTGGTCAACCGTTTCAACCCCATAGCAAAGATGGTCTTTGATATCTTTAATTGATCTATTAATTACATTAACAATCTGTTCTTTAGTGTGATAATCCAACATTAATTTTTTTATAAACTAATTATATGGAAAGTAAATGCTTTTTATTTTGCCTTGTGCTTGAAGTTTTTTAAGATCACCCTTACTTAGTTTAGAATAATCTATTTCATTTTCTTTACGCTTACCATAAAGCCAAGTCCATGACCATGAAGTTAAAGCAGTTGAATAATGATATATTTTTTTTACAAACCAAGTTATCATTATATTTTTTGCATCTCTGGATTATTTGATAGAATGTTTTTTTCTGCTCTAGGTCTAGCTATAGAATCTTTACTTCTTTTTCTTAGTTGAGCAATAGCAGATTCTTTCATCTGTTTTTCTTTTTTAAGTTTTTGTAGATCTCTTTCTAAATTCATTTTTTATCCTTATTCATTCCACCCCTAAAGATCTGAGTTCCCTTAATGCCATAGATGCTCGCCACGACAAGAATCCATAAATTTGTAAACCACGATGGAAGCTGCGAGAACATCTCGAAAAACAATTTTACTTTGTCCATCGCTGTCGGATCATCCGATACGACTGCCCAAGCCAAAATTGCTATGGGCAAACTTAAAATTATTAAAACTGCCTCGTCTTTCCAGTCCGATTGTCTGGCTTCTAAAAGTTTACCTTGGTAAGCTTCCTTACCCTCGGCCATACGAGACGCATGCATTAATTGTGCATCTGACATTGCTATCTTAGTTCTTTGTTTGTTAGCGTAAATTTTTGATCCTGCAGAAACTGCAAGTTTAATAGCTGATAACCACATTAAAATACTCCTTTAAATTTAGTTCCTCTTATTGCTGATCCTCCACCTCTAGAAAATTTTATTGGTGGGACTTGTGAGTTCGGTCCTCTTGATGGGGGTGGCCCATAAGGTACTCCTCCACCTTTATTGTATGCTTTAAAATTTTCAAAAAAATTTGATTTGTTTGCTTGATTAGGTTTAACTATAGGTGTTGTTTTACATGGTGGCATAGTTCCATCAGGACAAAGTTGTGGTCCTTCTCCACCTCCTCCACCCATAGTAGGCTTAGTTTTTGTTTGTTTAACTGTGTTTGCACTAAAAGGATGTTTAGCTGTTTTTGGTTTAATTATGTTTTGTAAAAGATTAATTCCTAAAGTAACAGGTCCTACTATTGGAATCTTTAATCCTTTTTTAGGGGTTGTAACATTATTAGATCCTGTAGTATTAGTAGTATTTGTATTAGTTACATTACCACCTTCTCCACCTGTATCACCAGGACTTGGAGTAAATGCTTGTGCTGGTGTTTTAAAATCATCTTTTGAAGCGTCCGCTCCTCCACCTTTTAATTTTAAAACTTTTAATTTTTTTTTCATTACTTTTTCTTCTTCCTAGCAATCTCAAGCTTCTCTTCTGCAATTCTAATTCTTTCTGCTGCTTGGTCTTCATTGTTTTCTAGTTTCATTTTTTCTAAATCAATTTTTTCATCAATTTCGTTTTCTCTAATTTCATTACCATTGAAATCTTGCTCAGTTTTTCTTTGAAGATCCATTGCTTTAAGATCTAGTTCTCTTTCTTTTAATGCAACTAGTGGATCTTTCTGTTGACCCATAGCTTCACCTTGTGCAAGTTGTGTAGTTATCTCTGCAACTCTTTGTGCAACCATAGCATCTGTTCTAAGTTTAGCTGCTTCTGGATCTTGCTCTAACATTTGTTGAATAGTAGGATCTTCTTGAACCATTGCACCAACTTCTCCTGTTGCTTGCAGTGCAACGTGCTCAGATATGTGTGCTTGTAGAGCTGAATACACTTGAGGATTAATTTGAACCATTCTTGTAGACATAAAGGCTGCATGTGCAGCAATATGGGATGCATGGTCTTGAGTTGGGAATGCTTTTAATGGTTTTTGCATTAATGCTTCCATATTCTCTGTTGCAGGGTCTTTAGGAACTGGATTTTCTTGTGGAATAAGTAGTTGATCTATATCTTGAGTCCCTAATGCTTCATATACTCTACGATATGCCTCTCTCAAGTTGTGCATCATAGGATTTGACATAGCAATCTTTAAATTTTCGTTAGCAAGTGTTACTCTTTGTGCCATACTCATAATATTAGGGTCGGCAACCGGGATAACATCCACTCTATCATCGAAATCAGTTTGTTTTACTGCTTGATCTGCACCATATACTGAATATGGGTAGATTGGTGGTAGATATGTACCAAATACTTTTGATAATAGTCTAAATTCTCTACGCATTGAGTAGTAACATCGCTTGTGTATTGCGCTCATGACCCTCGAACCACGCTCTAATAGAGAAACAGTCGTACCAACAGCTCTATTTTGCAAATCATTACCCGTATCCATGTTAGTTATAGCTGCAAACTTTTGTCCTGCATTAACAACAAAGCCCATTAATTGGTATAATGTAGCTGATGGCTCCTTAAATGGTAAAATTTGAAACTGATCTTTGATATTACCTCCAGGTGCATCTACATCTCTAAACTCTCCAGGTTGAAATGGTTGGTCATCATCTCTGATTCTTATACCTCTAGACTTAAATCCTGCAGGTAAGTTCGATAATGTACCTGCATCTAGTAATTGTCTTAGAGATTGTGTAGCAGTACGTGACAATCCACCTATCATGTGGGTTAAGCCAAAACCATAAAACCCTAATCCTGGTAAAAATTTAAAATGCACAAAGTATTCTTTTCTTTTTTTAGTCTCATCTTCCATAGCATAGTTACGATAGATAGATAAAACTTCTCCTGAACCTTCATCAATACTTATGATGTAAGGAACCTTAACTTCTTTTTCTGAATTAGTATTTTCAAACTCATCTAAATTACAATCAACATGCATCTCAAGAACTGAGTATGAATATTGTTTATCTGTTGAAGGAGTTACTCCTTCTAACTCTTGATATTTTTTTTCAATCTCTGTAGGACCACTAGCAGTTGGTTTTAATTCTACATCTCTGTAAAATCCTGCTGCTTGTTTTTTAAGTATTTCGTTTTCTCCCATTTTAATGACATGAGTAATTCTTTCACATTCCATTAAATCGGTTGTGTAGTATGGAACTACTAAATCTTCTGCAGGAATAAATTTAGATACTGCTCTTTGCATTACTTCATCGTAATAAACTTTTTTAAATGCAGATCCTGCTAGTGCTAAATAAAATAATAACTGATCAAACTCTGGAGTGTACTCTTCCATCTCTTCTGTGATCATGTAGTTCATAAAATCTTGCACCCTTTGTGCTTGATTCATTTTTTGATTATCCTCTACTCCTAGAACTCTTGTTTTAACGGGTCCCGAAGATGGAAGTAATTCTTTATAGGCTTGTGCTTGAAAGGATGTTACGGCTTCTGATAATAGTGGATGAGTCACGGATGCCGAACCTTTAAACGGTCTAGTCATTTCCGTGTGTTTGATACCAAGAAGATCTAAATTATTGGTGTAACTTGTTTCCCAATCTTTTCTTGAGACTCTATCTTTTTTATAATCATCTAATAACTGATTAGACATTCTTTGTAGAACATCATCAGATAAATCTTCTGCAATATTTTTAAAAAAAGATTCAGCTGCATCAGCAAAGTCCTGAACTTTTAATTCAGGTTCTTCGCCTTCTAATTCAATATCTACTTCTTGCTCTTCAAGACTATCCGTCTCTTCAATTAGAGCTTTTTCAATTTCAGCCATCTTAAAAATTAATAAAGTTTAGTTGGTCTCATTCCGCCTTTAGCTAATCCACCACCACGTGCTCTGATCATTTTACCTTTTTTAGCACCATCAAACATTCCTAATCCAGAATTCTTTTTAGTCAAAGCATTGTACTGACTTTCAGATTTTGGCATAGTTGGCGAAAGCATTCCTGCATCTTTTCTTTTAACAACAGCTTTATTTATTTTAGTTTGTGCTTTTTTAATTTTATCTGCTTTTTGTTTAATCTCTCTTGGTAGAGCATCTTTATCAACAGTTGTCTTTGTAGTTTTACCAACAATGTTTTTTGTCTCATTTCCAAGATCTATTACTCTCTTCTTAGCATTAATTTTTGATGATGATGGAGTCTTAGCTGATGCAGGGGCTCCTATAGGAGCTGCAGTCTTTTGTGCTCCTAACATTTTAGATGCACTATATAACGCTATACCAGCGAGTGCAGCTTTCTTTAATTTTTTCTTAAATTTTGACATGTCTTCTCCTTTGATTAATAATATACGTATTTACGTTCCTTATAACTTTCAACCTCATCCTCGTCAGAATAAGTAGTTACAAAAGAACCTTGTCGATATCTTAGCATAGCTTGGGTGGTGCTGTCCACATAATCGTCATGTTCTCCATGAGGAAACGCAGCACATTCTTCAATCACTTCTTGAGCCCAATGTTCGTCTCTTGGATAATATACTTGATCAGATTCAAATATTGGAGCACAGGCGTTGACCCGTGAGTGTTTGTCCTGTCCTCTTCCTGGAGTGTAATCCATAACAGGAATACCCATTCGTCTTAGTTCTTGTAATAAACTTTGTCCACTAGCTTTAGCTTCTATAATAATTGTCTCTGGACTCCAATATTTATATTGGTCGAGTGCAACCATTTTTAATTCTGGAAAATCCCATTTACCTTTGATTGCATCAATTAACATAATAGCATCAGGCCCTGATTCGTGAGGCGTGAATATTCCCCATGTAGTAATGGCTGAGTAATCTGCAGTTTCTTTTTTACTAAATGCAGTGTCATAAGATTGAATAACATGTTTTAATGTAGGAATATCCTTGGCCCACGGCTGCCACCATTCTCTTTTAAGAATTGCTCCTTCTTCTGAAGTTGGATTTTGCATGTACTGTGCAGACCAATTTCTAATTGATATTGACGCTTTAACTTTTTCTAGTTCTTCTAGGTTCCAATATTCAGGCCACACGGGTTGTAAGTTATCTTCATCTCCTAATAGAGCTGGAAAAGAAATTGTTTCCCATTGGTCTGACTTAGGTTCATTTTGTGCTTTGATTAATCTACCGGTCAAATCATCTTGAGCCCACCTTGTCATTACAAGTACGATAGAGCCTCCTGGTTGTAGACGTTGTCTAGGACCAGATAGGTACCAATCAAAAGTTCTCTCCATTGCACTATCGGATAACGAATCTTGCTCCGTGTGTGGATCATCGATAATAAGTAAGTCCGCCCCTCGTCCTGTGATAGAACCGCCAACACCCGCTGCAAAGTATTCCCCACCTTGATTGGTCTCCCAACGTCCTTTTGCCTTACTATCTTCTCTTAGTCTAACATCTCCAAAGATCTGTTTATACTCTGGACTGTCAATTAAGTTTCTTACCTTCGCACCGAACCTTCCTGAAAGTTCTGCGTTGTGAGATACCTGCATAATTTTCATCTTAGGATTCTTTCCAATCATCCAAGCAGGAAAGTATATGGATGCAAATTCTGATTTAGTATGTCTAGGAGGCATATTCACTATGAGCCTTCCTTTTTTATTTTTTGATATGTTAGTAAATTCGTGTGCTATGTGTTGATGGTGTCCCCACTTATCAGGATCACTATCAGTTCTACAAATGAAATCTGGCCAAACATTCTTTACAAAATACAAGAAGTTGTCCTGACATAATTTTATATGTTTTAACCATACTTTTTCGAGCCTCTCTCGTAATTGATCGGTGGTCAATAAATCTGTATCAGTCATCTATATTTACTATACCCTCGGGTCCCCTTAAAATCTACCCCCTAATTCTACCAGACCTTACTACCTCTATTTGTCATACAAGTTTTAGTCAAAGTGTATAAAGTTTAAAAAATTTAAGTTTTTACAAATATAATTTGTAAATATATATTTTTGAAAGTTGATTGGTACCTCTACCAATAGGCAAGCCACACGCCCCACGTGGGGCGTGTGTTGTTAGATTAATTAACTTTTAATCTCTTTTTTAATTAATTGGTCTATATGATCGTAAATTAATTTATCTAGATCCGATAAATTTAATCCATGGCTCAAGGGTTTTGAAATTACTTTGTCCCCCTTCTCTAATTCATATTGAAAGTGACCTCCATAATTAAGCCGTCTTATATCAAGTCTAATACATAAAAAAACATATATAGTATAACCTCTATGATGTTTAATCGATCCGACTTGTATTTTTTTAACTTTGTCCGATGGTATAAACTTTTTATTCTCGTCCATTGTTAAGCCCTCGCTATAGTTCGAATTGATAAAAGTAAACCACCCATGGACAGAATTAAACCTGTCCACGGGTCAACCGTAAATAATACAATCACGCCAAAAAAAGCGATCATGAAACTAATTACAATTAATATTATATATAATGCTAATTCCATTATGATAATATTTTGCCTTTTAACTCGGTTGATGGTGAAGCCTTTAAATACTTTGTATAAAGTTTCGGCTCGGCTTTTTTAAATGCCGTTGTATCAAATCTATTTGATACACGCTCAATCAATTCAAGATAAAAATCAACAGTTGCATTTTTATCAAACACTGAAGGCTTTGGGACGCCTTTAAAGTTTTTTAATTGATTAGGACATTTTTTTAAAATGGGTGTGATCTCATCTTTTAATAATGTCTTAACGTCATTTAATTGTTTTATTTGTTTAGTTAAGTTTAAATATCTTAAAGCCTTTTTTTCTATACTTAGGTTTAAAATATTTAGTTTACTTTGTTTATTAAGTGTACTCATTTTTTTTTACCTTTTGTTAGTTTTATATAACTTATGTTATATATCCCATTAATAAGGGATATAAAAAGATATGTAAAGAAAATAATTTATTTTATTTTGAGCTGCTACAGCCCCAGGTTGTGGGGCTGTAGTTTAGAATCATTCTAAATATAAACAATAATAAATAGAACAAATAAGAAGAGCCACGGGACGGCAGCCCTTACTAAGAATTTCAAAAGGTCCTCAATCATGACGCAATCTTTATAAAAGAATTTGTCTCGACTTTTTTACCGAGTCCCTTAGCAACAAGCCCGACAATAACCCCGTCCGGATCCTTGAAGCGTAAATCGTGAAGATCCCCGTCAATAACTTTACGACTCATCCATTTTTTTGGCAGCTTATCCTTGAAGACTACGGCAACATTTGCGCCCTTAGCTATGGCTGCCAATTGGTCCTGGTCATTGGTCCCCGAGTCACTAAAAGTTATATGATAGTTTTTTTTGCCATGATCTAAATAATTTAAAACTTTGGTGTAATCATAAAATTGGACATCGTTATGAATATCCATAATAGAGCTGCCCCCGTCAACTTTATATTTAAACCATGGAAGGTCGGACGTTCCATTTAAACGAACGGCAAATTTAAAACCGTCCCGAGCTGCCCGCTTTTTTAAAAGTTCAATTTCTTTTGAAAGCTCCCACAAAAAACCATTTTTATTATTCCAAAAATAATTGGTCTTATTTATTCGAGCCCGTTGAACGCTGCCCATTTGACCCCGTCCCGATGTATTTAAACATGGTTTAACACATCCCCCAGGCCCTAGGGTAGCTTTGGGACAAACATTTTTACCGCTCATATCATATGGCGCAAAATGTAAGATAGCTGTCTTATATCCAAGCGCTTCCCCCTTAGCCATTTTAGTTTGACTGTAATAATTTAATAGAGTCATTTTTATTTCCTTTTTAGTTAGTTAATAAATCTTATTAAGGCGGGATAATTTAAAAGTCAACTATTAATTAAATTTAATTTGAGCTCTTGCTGCCATGACTCACAAAAAATAAAGGGCTCGACCTGGTAGCCTTGAAGCTTTAAGCTGCCATGAGCTGCCACGGTTAACGGGACCAATTTAAAAAAATAAATTTTTTTAAATATTAGTAGTAGTAACAAAACACAAAAAAAGACATGGCAAAAGTTTAGGAACCTCGCACGTATAGTATAAGGGGGCGAACGTAAATTATGACATGGCAAAAGTTTAGTAATAGTAAACCAATGTTAAAAATCGCATAGGCGATTTTTAGCGATATGGTTTTAGTATCGTGAAGCGTGAGAATTGGTTCAAGCGTCTTGAATTTTTTTCATTGCATCTTTTAAACTAAGTGATGAGTAGGCATGAACCAAGGTTCTCGGCTCACGGATCACGGAAATTTGTAATTCTGAGGAGGTTCCCTGCGAGAGACACTCTCGCAAGATAAATGATTGTCCACCATTTTTAAAATGGGTCAAATGCCAATTGATTTGGTACTTTGATAAACCTAAATTCTTGACATCATTTGACTTGAGTTCAATCCAAATACTTTTACCATTTATCAACCAATAAACGTCTGGAATTCCATTAATAGTGTTACTTTCAATACGAAATAATTGACCTTTTAACTTAAGTAATTTTATTCGTTTCCAAAGATTTGACTCTGATTTTTTCATTATGTTATCAAGTCAATAACATAAAAAAAGGGGCAACTAAAGTCTCCCGTTGTTGCCCCCTTAATCAAGATAATTGGTTGTCTGTGTTAATCCCAATAATCAAGAATTCTATTCATATCTTAATATTTCAATGTCTTGCATCATCTCATCAACTTTGTATTTTTCTCCAACTTCAACCTCTGCCAGATCTTTAATAACATCGTCTCCATAATAATTGACATTAAAAAATGTTAATGGATCATCAACCCTATTTGAGGAGGGTGGAGTTTGATCACCACTCCAACGAACTATAAAAAATTTCATTCCTTGTAATTTTTCAATAAGTTCCTCGGTGCTTGGTTCAATATTTAATTTTTTAGATACAGATCTTAAGTAATGATCTAAATGCATCTCACCAATTTCAATATATGTCTCCTTACTCTCCGACCAAATAACTCTTTTAAGCATTTTTTCTATGTCATCTGGTAACTTTTTATTATCAATAGTTGATACAAGTTTTACAATATCTTTAATAAGCATTATAAACCCTCCTCTGACCAAGTCCAACCAAGTGATACATCAAAAACTTTAAGCTTTTTACCACCAACATTAATCTCAGAACTTTCAATTGTGATCCATTCATCCTCATCAAACATTCTAATACTAATATTATCTTTATCTATAATTTTAAAAATAGATGAAGGTTCACTATCCAATGTTTTTTTCTGTATTTTGTTAAACTTTTCAATCTGATCAAGTTCAACCATAGGAATAGACCAACCATTCCATTTGTGTTCAGTTACATAACCTTTAATAAAATGCTCAATCTTATTGTCATCAGATATCCAATGGTCATGAAATAATTTGACCTTCTTCCAAACAAATGGCATTTGATTTGTAAATTCAATTTTATTATCTAAAAAACGCTTAATAAAACTTTTGTTGGTTATATCAAGTGAACCTACAAAACCACCACCTTGAGGACAAATAGATAATTTATTGCCTTCAAATTTTGAAATATCATAATATCTTTTATTCTCATTATTATAAAAATATTTTGATGATTTAATTGCTTGTCTAATCTTACCTAGATTGTAACTATTTTCTGTTTCCTTTTTTACTTCGTATCCGTCCATTTTATTTGCTCCTTTTTTGTTAGTTTAAAGGTGCCTCTTACAAATGGTCTTCTTGGAAAGTTGTAAGTAGGCACCATAATTATTTTTATTTACCAAAGGTTGTTAAAAATAATCAAAAAAATTTTGTTAAAGTTCTGCAGAAAAAGAACATTCACCTTTTTTTTCTACACATTCTTTTATCTCATTACCCAATCTAAGTCTTGCATAATATTTTAACATCTTTCTTGCATTAACTTTGTTGAGTTTGATTTGATCCCACAACATCTCATCGTTATAGCCTTCATTATTTTTAAAAAATGTATCAAGCTTATCCTTCCAATCACCTAAACCTTTTAAACATTCTTTAATACCCTTTTTGATATCCTTTAAATTTTCTTTACTAAAATAATAATACAATTCCGTGTTTTGACCTTCAACACCAAAATGATCTGCATCATCACTCGATTGAACAGTAAACCAAAATTTACCTTCTATATCTCCTTGATAATATCTACCCATTTTTGACTCCTTTGTTTTTTTGTTAGTTTTTTAATTATTGATCTCAAGGGTTTAACTATTGTGTCTGCTTCTTTGACATAATAATTTTTAAGTTGGATATCTAAATCATCACTTAGCCAATCAACCAAAAACTCTTTTTCTTTTTTTGTTAGTTTTATAATCATATCCCATCAATATAAGATATATAGAGTATAAGTCAAATTATAATTTAAAAAATCCACCAATTAAAAGATAGGTAAATACAAGCAAAATAATGGCTAATAATGGACGTTTGAGTATAAATATAAATATATGTGCTAAAAATCCCATTTAAGTGAGATATACGTAATTATATAAAAATCAAGTTAAACTTTAATTTTTTTTATTGATTGAATTACTGAGGTAGGAATAATTGTAGTATTTCCTATATTATCAAACGTGGGCTTGTCTTTTGTCTCTATATAATCTGTAAAAATTCTCGTTATACCTTTTGATTGAGATAATAAATATCCTTTTGAAACACAAACGGGAAGTTTTTGATTTTTTAAATCTTTTGTAGAACTCCAACCTGCGTCACCCTCAATATCAAGCCACTTTATTTCTACGTAAGGATAATCTAAAATATCATTTCCTAAATTTTTAAAATTAAAATTTAAAATTTTTGATTTTTGTATTTTTTTTGTTTTCATAAAAGTACATTAGTAAAGTTTAGCAATACCATTTTTTTGCATTAGTAAAGTTTAGCAATATCATTTTTCAACTTTAAATTCGTTTTCATAAGTAATGTCAGTCCCATGATCTTTAATATTTTTGTAAACCCTTTTATTATCTTCTGTAAGAACAGAAACAATACCAACTGATGTTTGTAAATGTTGGTTGTGAATTTCATTAAAGACAACCATAAAGTTTCCATCATCAAGTAATTTCTTTTGGCGTAACGTCAATGATATTTTTGGCTTCTCCGATTTTACCTTCAAGTTCGGATAACCGTTTCTCAAGTTGTTCACGACTCATACCCTCCAATCCAACATGGGTTACTTCTTTTTTATCTACAAAGAATCCTGCCATTTGTCCACTACGATACTCTGCAT
>WLWG01002835.1_pt1 | contig 12603 bp, 10 predicted proteins | sample 6712871 | NCBI WGS metagenome assembly WLWG01 (sample SAMN12718693, study PRJNA515312) | sponge metagenome | isolation source: marine sponge | host: Mycale hentscheli | place: New Zealand: South Island, Marlborough, Capsize Point | collected 2003-05-01 | reverse complement strand
ACGAGACACATCAATAGTCATAATATATTCGTGCCCCTGCTGTGGCTGCTCGAAGATGTCCAAACCGCCTGAGCTATGAATAGGATTGTTATATGACAGGTTTTTAAGTTTAGATCCAGCAATAAGAGTGCCAGCAGAACCAATGAAGTCGCACTCAAACTCCTGTGCGAACTGTTGCTGAGATGTGTTAGCAATCGTCTCTTCCTTCCAGGCTTCGTCTCTGCCTGGTACCTCACTCCAATGTGCCTCGGTGGCACGATAAGAGTTCCTATTGTTCTCAGCGTCGTTCCACAACTTATAGAAGTGGTTCATCCCGTTAGGGGTAGAGACGATAATTACCTTGGTACTTTTACCAGAGGAGATAGTAGGATATACAGAACTGAAAAAGTCTTCAGCAACGTTCGTCGGAACGAACGCGAACTCGTCCAACATAACAATGTTGTATGAAAAACCACGGACAGCCGATGATGAAGTGGAAGACGCAGTAATTCTAGAACCGTTCTCAAGTTCAATAGATCCTTTGTTCCAAGCGAGGACACCCTGTTGTAACCACTTAGGAAGGTTCTCGTAGGACGTTTGGAGCTTCGCCATAAGCTCGAAGGACGTCTCCCTTTTGTTCGCCAGGATGGCGATGTTGATGTTGTCACGGAAGATAGCCTGGTGAATAAGGTACGCCGTAACAGTCACTGACTTACCGGACTGACGGGGTAGCTTACAAATACTAAAACGATTGTTGTGGAAACTGTCAATCAGCTTCTGTTGGAAGGGGTAAGGTATGAAGGGAACGATACCTTCGTCCAGTGAGATAACTTTGATGTAGTTCGTTAAGAAGTACTCTGGATCTTGTGAGCACTTGATAACCTCTTGGACTTGTTTCTTAGTAAAATCAATTTGGACTCCCCTCTGTTTCAGCAGGGGGTTTCCTTTATAATCAAGATCAGGCATTAGTCGTGTTGCCTCCAGTCATCGGTGCGTTCTTGGTGAAACCAGTCGGAGATTTCATCAGCACTACCAAATCCAGTGCTATGCCTAGACGGATCCGGGTCACCCAGATCCATCTGGTTCAAAAAATCGTCACAACTACCTTCCTCAATGCTAAATCGTGATTGTCTTCTGGCTTTCCTTAGCATCTCACCAGCAGAACGATTCGCCTTGGCTAACTTGTTAGCCCAAATCATTTCGTCTAGTTGAACTTCTTGGTTTGTCGCAATTCTCTGGCAGATGAACTCAAGCCGGAGCCTGTACTCTGTCGACAGCATAATAATACACCTTTTCAGTATTTATCCTAACAGTTCCACCTTCTACGAGCAGCCTTGCCTCTCTCGCCGTTCCATCCCCTGGAGCGAGCACAGAAGGACTTGCGCCTGCCTGCTGCCTTAGATCCTGCCTTGAGCTTAGACGGGGGCGTTGTGACGGCAGTCTTGAGGTTGCCACCAGTGCGTCTGTTGTACTTGGCAACACCCTTGGATGTCATACCAGCACCAGAGTCCGTGCTTCTCTTGTCACCAGACTTCTGAGACATACCTTTCATCTCGTCGCCTTCTTGTACTGTACCGTATTTCTTATGTGCTTTGTCTTGGATCTTTTGGTTGCGAGTTTCTTGACGCTCCATCACTCTCTTATACTTCGTCTCTACAGAGGGGGTTTCCTCCTCCTTGACACAGTTAGGAACTTCTTTGCCACCTTTCTTCTTAGTTCCCTTTGCCTTATATCCTTTCCAGCAACTGCTAGCACCGACGTTGTCTCTAGCTGCTTCTAGACCCTCCACGTTCAGGGTCTTGGGGTAATCCTTATCACCTTTCTTAGCAGGATCCTCTCCTCTCTTTCTCTTGGCGTGGATATTGTCCCAGAGACCTTTCTTACCTTCGCCGAATACAACGGTCTTGATCTCACCAGTATCGTGGTCTGCTACGTCAACCTCGAACTCGTCTTCGTCTTCTGTCAGGTAGACAGGGGAGACAGGTTCGCCTACCTCGGCAGCAATGTCGTCAAAGATTACACTGTCTTCCTCTGACATAAAGTCCCAGAGGTCATCAGGTAGCACCTCGAAGTTCTCTGTGACAGCAGGGACAATAACCATCGTGCTGCTGTAGTTACCTGGATCTTCGTGTGCCAAGTAGAATGTCAGGAGACGTGCACCAGGCCAGAACTTAACACAAGCGTCCTGCATATCCTCTTCGGTTGGTGGTTCGGGGGAGGGCCAGTAGAACTTCAGTCTCTGCCGTCCACCACGGAACATAAAGACAACCTCATACACACCACCGATAGACTCGAAGATACGGGACATCTCGTCCAGTGGGTACCAACCCACCTCTTCTGTCATCTGGTGTTGCTTAGCCCACTCATCAGGAATCATCCCGTGCTTGGTTTTAAAATCTTTGTGGAGTTGCTTGGGTGTCAGTCCGTGCTCGACACAGATCTGACGCATTACTTTGTCGATGGACTGCCAGGAGATGTCTTCTAGCTGGAGTAGAGCGTCCTCGAGGACAGTCACCGCAACAGTTTCTACCAGAAGTTCTGGTCCAGTCTGAACAGTCTCCTCCTCTTCGTCTTCGACAAGGAACATCTGATTGATATGAGCTTCATACTCCTCGACGGACATCGCCATCACACCGACTGTTGGTCCGCAGGTTCCGATGCCTACGTTACCACCGTTAGGACCAGCAAGGGCAACAGGACGCCCAGCGTCACCACCGTTACGGATACCAACCAAGGCATTAGCAAGTGCTCTAGCGTTGACCTTAGACGCAATCGTTACAGGTTGGTCACACCCTTCGGTGTCTGGTTCAATATCCTGCTCTTTGATGTTGGACTTATACATGTCCGTCATCTTGTTGGCAAGTGTTATGCCATCATAACGGATATGGGCTTTAGGAGCAGCAGTATTCTCGACTTCTTTCTCAGGAAGTTTAACGTCCATCTCACTAAGTCTATCCTTAATACCACTAAGGGCACCACTGATAAGGGAGTCTTTAATTTTTTGAATCCCTTCCTGGGAGATAAAGTCTAGATCTTCGCTCATTGTAGCATCTTGTCCTATGGATTTATTTAGTGTCATCCGTTGTAGACACCACGCTTAGGTGCGTCAATGCCACCACCAGACGATTCTGGTTGTCCATCTGTCACGGTGTTATTCAATCCTTTCTTTAAGAAGTTGAATCCTTTCCGGACTGGCCCTGGACCCTTTTTCTTTTTATTCTTTTGAGGTTTTTGTGGTCTGCTTTGAGGACCGTCGGGTGGCTGTCCATATCTGTATGGATTGGGTACTCTACCCATCTTGTTAGAGTTATCACCTGGTTTGTTAGTTGTGGTTAAAGCACCTGACTTGGGTTTGGGAGTGGTTGCAAGAGCACCAGGCTTACTAGTAGCAAGGGCACTGCTCTTTTGCTTGACAAGATTTCTTCCTGTGTCAGCCGGTCTATGTGCTAGGGCACCTCCTTTAGTGGGCGATAAACTACCTCCCTGTTTACCTGGAGGCAACGCCTTTGGATCTGGGTTGGCTGCCTTGGATTTATCATACGCTTTTCTTGCAGCATTAAAATCACCCTGCTGCCTCATCTTAGCCCTTGCCGCTTGTCCAGCGGGAGAGAATGCTCTCTCCATTAACTCTTTGTATGTCTTCATCTGACTTTTTAGTTATTTATTCTGTTCTTTCTGTTGCTCTTTGAGCATCTGCATCAAGTCCTTTGTGCTCCCTGACATAAACACGTTGTTGGTGGTGTTGTTCTGGGTTGCCTGCACCTTCACCTCGTCCATCTCCAAGTCCTTCATCTTCTTATGAAGGTCTCCAATCTTCTCGACAACATCAGCAGCGTGCTTAGCACCTGCAAAAACGACTTCGTATGCTCTGGGGTGATCTGACTGTTGTGCCACCTCCATTGCTCCGTCAAGAGACTCCTGCATCTTCTCTACAATATTATAGAGTTGTCCTCTGGCATAGTTGTAGTCCTTTGCCTGATCGTCTTTGGTTGAAGCGACGATCTCTGCCTTAACCTTTACCGGCTTTGCTTCCGGCTCGGTTGGTGTGATGTCGAAGGTGTCGTTGAGGCTGTCGAAAGAAGACATTAGCTGAGCCCGAAGAAATCTTGATCGTCTGCCAGCAAGTCCTGGTATTCTTCCACAACTTTGTATGCTCCCTCGGTAGGATCAATCTTGTCTCGTGGTTCAGGAGGACGTCTGGTAGACTTAACCTCTGCAGAGTATCGCAACTCGGCAGGGCGCTTGACAATGTCGGAACGGTAATCGAGAGTAATCTTTCTGATGTCTCTCTGCGCATCGACAGGTCCGAAGAGATATGTTTTTACTGTGAAGTTGAGTGTCCAGAGTAGTGTTCTTCTCTGTGTATAATCACCCTCATAATCATCAGTATAACCCACGCCGTTAAGGACAATTGCAATGTCGCGCTCTTCGTGTGTTTCATCAATCACCTCAATAGAAACGTTCAGGGAAGGGTGGAAGTTAGGTAGAATCTGTTCCAGAATCTGAAGTCCATCATCCTGATTCTTGGAGATGATGTTCAGTTCGATGTCCAGATTATATGGGACAGGGAGGAACTGACTGTACTGGATAGGCTTTCCATCTGCATCCTTACCCTTAGGAGGTACCGTCTTAGCGAACTGAGTAGGTACCAGCTTTCGTGAGCCGTCATAGTTCAGTCCCTTGATCTCAAAAGAGATACGAGGGAGACTGATCTGATAGGCTTGGCGCTCAGGGGTGGGCTCGGCGGCAATCATCGCCAAGTATTTCTGAATAGGACCGTATTGACACGGAACTTTATAAGCTTCTAGATTATCTTCTTGTTTTCTCGCAGGATCTTTCCTCTTAACAATGATATTGTTAAAGATGGTGCCGAACGAAATGATCGACTTACGAAAGATTTGGTGATAATAATATTGTCCGAGCATAATAAACTGTTGTACAATGGTATTTAGACGAAGCCAAATGGGTTCTCGTCAAAGTCATCAACGATCTTGATATTATCAAACTCTTCCTGGATAACGTCCGCGTCATCAAACGCCTTGCGTTCTGTGCCTGCTTTATGTGCTACAGCGTATGCTCCACTAGTCTGACCGATGATAACAACTGTGTCCATCCTATTAATTGTCAGGTCGTGGTTAGCGTCCTCTTGCTGTGGATCGTTGTCTGTTAGCTCACCAACAGTCAGCTTAAAGTCTTGTGTATTCCAGTCCATCACTGTGCCCTGGACTTGGTCGACACGGTGCAGCAAACCTGGATCTCTGTGGAAGATGAAGTTTCTGACACCGTCTGTCTGGAGCAGCCCCTCCTCTCCGTAGTCCCAGCGGAGCCCGAGACCTTCTGCGATGATGCCACCGCCAGGTCGGTTGTGGTGCTCAATAACATCTCCTTCTTCAGTCGTGATGTCATATGGAGTCGCTTCGAAGACATTGGTAGCAAGGTAAGTACCGTCCTGTGCAATGATGTGAGTGTCGGAACCGTCATACAAGATGTCCCAGTAGCCACCGTACTCATCGTATAGCTCTCCTACACCAGTGATGTCGTGGATAGTAACTCGCTCGAACTGATCGAACGTCCTGGTGTATCCAGGGTCGATCTCGAAGTCCATTCTGTAGTACTCCGCACCAACTTGAGCCTGGTCGACACTGTCGTAGGTAGTCTTGAACTCCTCTCCACTGTACTCGAACTTCTCACACTGTATCTCAAAGACGTATCCTCTGCCTAGCTGGAAGAACGGCTGATCGAACTGGACGTACTTGATTTCAAAAATGCTATTGTCAAAGGGGAAGAATATTAAGTCTCCCTCTTTGGGACGGCTGTCAATCTCTCCAATCAGTGGATCGAGTTGAGATCCAGGCGCATCTCCATTGATGCCGTTGTAATAAGACTTTAAGTATGGAGAGTAGTATGTTGTGAACTCAGAACGAGACATCACCAGCGTGATCTCGTCTGAGCTACGGACACCAAACTTAGACAGCAGCTCCATCCCATTGTCGAACCCGTCGACAGTCTTCAGGTACATTGGGATGGGCATAGCCATCTCAAAGGCAACCTTAGTGCTCTCGTGTAACAGGTGGTCCAGGTTCAGATGCCTACGAGGCATATAGAGGACATCAAGTCCATATATTTTGATTTGTTCCCGAACGAGGTCGTCAACCAGTCCCTGCTCAGCAGTCTGACCCGGCCATACTGAGTTAAAATAGGGACTGGTGTGAGGCATTATATCCTTTTCTTGTTATTTATCGCGTGACTCCATCCCAGTAACCATTGTCAACCAGCCACTCTCCAGTCATTGGTGTTGGGGTGTAGACATCCCACATCTTGCCATCAGGACTGGCACAAGCCTTCAGAGCATTGGCAGTTTGGTATGGGGTGTCGCCTGCCCAGATGGCTTCTGCCTCCCAAGGAATAGCAGCAGGCATCATAGCGTAGGCAACGTTGGCTCGCACCACGTATCCGTTAGGAACGACACCGTCTTGCCAGATGACTGCGATCTGAGAGTTCTGTAGGCTACCAGCCATACAGTCCTGTGCTGCGTGCCATCCTTCGTGACGAATGACATTCATAACGATGTCCTGGCTCGTCATATACTTGGCATTCAGATAGAACTTGTTGCCAACTGTGTAGTACACACCTCGTGTTCTAGTTACGAAGTACTTGTCAGGAGCAGTAAAGAACTCAATGCCAGTTGCGTTCAGGCTGGTAAAGATGCTCTCCAACTCAGCTCTGTTGGGATCGTTGAAATACACACCGAGTTGAGCTTCTAGCTCATCGACGTTTCTAACCTTTCTAACATCGGTGGTGCATTCACGCATCATCATACATCCCATAGAGTGTGGGGTGTTCCATCTGGTGATTTCTGGCTCAGCAAGAGCAGGCACACCAAACGCAGCCAGGGCTGCCATTGCAATAAATCTTTTCATAATGAAGGGTTGATTACTAGTATTTATCCTACCGCATCGAGGCAGGGATCTGCCCAATCCATGGCAAATCGTTGACGAATCGTATCAAGTTCCTTCTGTGCGTCAGACAAAATGCGCTCACCGTTGATGACGATGCCTCCTGGCAATTGCACCTGGTTGTATTTGGTAAGGTTCCTTCCCCATTGTGCTTTAACAAGTGCGGTCGAGAACTCTTTAAGCCACATGTCGTTCCACAAGTCAGGATACACGTCCGGACTAGGTTTTACCATACATTCGAACGCAAGTATAGAACCTCGCTTGATGTCTCCATCAATATGAAGATGGTGTGTCCTCTGGTTGAAGTTATACATCTTGGGAGGATGGAACATGAAGTCAATCAGTGCCAGATACTCATTCATAATCCAGAACTGAGCCAGTCCGAATCCCATACCATCGCAGTTACCGTTGCCACTCATCCCACCAAACAGCAGTGGATACACCATACCTCCAGGGATGATACCTCCCAATCCAGTGCCACCGTTAGTCTTCAGGATACGTGTAACACCAACGACGTCGTCTGGCATCACAATAAAGTTATTCTGTTCTAGGATAGGAGTCGTACCAAACATAGGTGCAGAGTCGTCCACCTTTGTCACCATCCAGACGGAATCTCTATTGCCACCATTAATTACAACGTAATCTCCAACCTCATATCCCTTTCCTGTCCTGTACACCTCAAGATTGATAAGTCCACCGTGGAGACTACGCTCTGGGTGTACCTTCACTTCAAGTCCGCGTCCGGTACCTGCACTCTCAGTCTGTACTTGGATATTGGATCCATCTTCCATCAGCAGTTCTTCTGGATCGTGCCAGGTGTTTTTATCTAAGTCCCACCCATTAGTCAGCAAATCTACCTGTCTGACACTAGCACGGGAAGTGGCTTCATACATATGCCATCCATTAGGATAGTCGCTCCCTGGTTCTACTAGTTGTAGTTCCTTTACCATACCGTGATGGTATGTGTTATACCCACTACCTTTAGGTCCCTCAAACCCTTCCTGATCCACATAGTTTACTTTACTCCCTCTAAAGAACTCATAGAATTCAGGAGTCACCTCAGTCGTAAGATATACCCTCTCCACACCATTGAAATGATTGCGCTCATTAAAGAACTGGAATGCATCATCGATTGCAACATCTAATTGCTCGTCCGCGACGTTGATTTCCAGGACAGGAGCACCTAACTTTGTAAGGATATGCTTCTTAAACTCAGCCCTATTTTGAGGTTTGGAAACACTCATTGTATTTCTACTTTCCTATATTTAGGCATAAAAAAAGGAGGGCAAAGCCCTCCCTGTCTTATGTGATATCGTATCAGGTAAGAGGAGTCAGAGCAGTCAGTGCTGCAGCGATGGCAGTAGCAAGCTCGTCAGCAGTTCCAGTAAAACCAGTGCAAGTGGTAATCAGGGTCTGTTGAATCGCATTGATGTGGTTGCGGTTCTCCTGAGTCTTGGTGCCGTTGGCAGTCAAGTCAGCGGTGAGGGTGGCAATGTTAGTAGTGTTGGTAACCATGGCGCTGTCAAGGCCAGTGACAGCCTGGATGACGGTGTAGTCACCAGCAAGCCCGCCGTTGTCGGGGATGTTCATTACAACAGCGCCGGAAGCGACACCGTTGAGTTCATACAACTTAGCAATCAGATCAGAGTTATCGCTGATTGCGGTGGTGTTGTCACCGATGGTGTCACCGGGGAGTCCAACAGCATTTTCCAGGGTATCGAGGCGGCCGTCTTGCTCATCGTTCTTGAGCTCAACGCTGCCAATGGCAGAAGCGTTGGCGTCAACCTTAAGCTCAACTGCGTCGATGAGGAGGGTGTGTGCGTCGTGGGCAAGACCCAGAGCACTCAGAGCGTCTTTGACGTTCTTGGGACTAGCAGACAAGGGAGAGCCGGAAAGCTCATTGGTGATGTAGGTAGCAGCAGTCGTACCGATGTTATTCGTGATCTTGAGTTGCTGAGCCTCGAGTGCATCGATGTCTGCCTCTGGCTGAACCAGAGCGTCAGCGATAGCAGAGTTGGTTTCTGTCTTGGTGTAGACGTCGCGGCCGGCAAGAGGACCCAAGAAGTCAACCTTACCGAAGAATTCTACATCGCCCATAAAGGCGTGAGCATCACGGTCAAGACCCAACTTGAGGGTTTCGAAATCAATCTTGAGAGTTGTGCTGTCTTGGTCGTTTACGATAAAGACATCCTTATCAGAAAGTCTATCAAGCTCTAGGGGCTTAAGAGCACTAATTTTTACTGAAGCCATTTTTTAATCGTGGTGATTTTTTTTATTTATGGAAATCAATTCTGAACTTACGCTCTTGGGTTATCTGCAGTGTTAACACCATTGACTTTCAGTAAGCCAGTGGAGTCTGGATCAGTGGCGGCATCCTTCTGGACGTAAATGTATCCAGGTTTAACACCATTAGCAGTTGCGTTCCCATCGTTAATCGCAACAACCAGTCCGAGGGCGTCCCATAATGCAGCCCGGTTCATTGTCGACAGCAACTCCACCCACTTAGTCTGGTTACGGTAGAATGCTCTTCCCTGGATGGTGCCTGGATCGCCGGTCCCGACCCCCGGAGTATACCCGGAGTTTGTTCTAGTGTATGCGAATGAACCCTCACATCCATCCTTGGTATCTACGCCTGCAATTTTATACCTGTCCAGCTCACTGTATGAATTATGGAACATCGGAATCATCGAGGGAGATGCTACCGGTCCAGTGATACCATACTTCTGTCCAGTTCCTACTTGCTCAGTAAACACAGGGCCTTCGATCGGCGCTCTGGTACGAATAGCATCCAATTGAAGTTGGAATGCTTCCTTATTATTCTTGAGATCCAGCGCTTGGGCTCCCAATGTTTCGTTCCAAGCGCTATGCGGGACAACCAAGTAGCTAAAGGACTCGAGGTTATCGGAGACGATTGGAGCGCCGTTGACGTTTCCACCTGCTTTACCTACGCCAGACAGAGTAATTAAGTTCGCGTTTTCAGCGTCGTTAATCTCGTTCTTTGTCTCTAAATCATCAACGCGGGTTTCGTGATCCACAAGAGCACAAGTTACAGTGCCGCCTGCAAGGGCGCTAATATCACAATCCCCTAGCAAGGCTTCGATGGCAAGAATACGAATCTCGTGGTTGTTTACCTGGCCAATCAACCACTCCAGTGTCTGAAGGATGCCGTCGGGGTTGTCTGGATCCGGGTTAGGGTTAGGTGTTCCGCCCAGTCCATTCAACTCTACTAAAATATCAGCAACCTTATCCTCAAGAATCTCAACTCTGAATTGTAAGTCTTGAATATTGAGAATGTTCTCATCAATGAGGGCTCTATTTGCTAAGCAATACTCCTCAATGCTGTCAAACGCCTCAATAATAGTACAGTTATCAGGAATAATACTACCAGGGAAGACACCCAAGTGAGTAGACAACGAAGGGCGCCCAATCAATGTCTCAATTGCAGTAATGCGAGCATCCTGGACGATATTATAATCGTTTAGGTTCTTAACTATTTGATCAATTTCTACCTTGGAATATGTCTGATCCTTGTTATAAAAGTCTCCAGTTACAGCACCCTCAAATACAACGTCTCCAGTGTATAATACATCACCAGTGAACTCAATGTCCTGTGCACCAATTGCGAATACAAACTCTTCAAAGGTAACCTTACTGGTTACGATGTCACCATCATTGATGATGAGGTAGTCATCGGCGGAGACTCTATCGTTCTTGATCTCCGGGAGACGACTGATACGAATAGTAGTCATCTTAGTTTCCTTTATGGTTATTTATAAAAAAAAGGGGCAACCCTGGGTTTTGCCAGGGTGCCCACAGCGGCGACGATATGTCGTTATTTATCAGAGAGCAGCAACTCTCGTCTGGAAGTCACCGAAGTCAGAAGAGGCGGCAACGACAGCCTTGAAGGCAGTCAATGTAATCGTCTCAGCTGCCAACTTGGCATCCAACTGTGTCTGGATGTTAGAAGTAACACCGTCAGTGTAGTTGAGTTCAGCAGTCGTAGCAGTGATACCGTCAAGAACATTAAGTTCAGTGGCAGTAGCATCAACATTGACATTGTCAAGTGTCAAGTACTGAGCATGAACAGTACCACTTGAGATGTCAAGTACCTTCGTACTTGGATTGAACTTCAGATGAGTACCAGTCTTAACTGCTTCAGCTGTGGCACTTACGTTGTTTGAGTCAACGAAAGTTAGGAAGTAGTTAGCACTATTGGCAGCAATCTGAGTCTTAACAGTGTCAGAAGCAGTAGCAGCAGCTGGAGTTGCTTCAACAGCAGTCTCTAGTTCCTGAAGTGCCTGTTTGATTGTTCTGGAATCAGAAACAGTAGAACCAGTGAAGGTTCCTAGGTTGACAGCATCCTTAGCAACACCTGTTAGGGTGACTACGTTATCAATGTGTGTCTCATTAGCGTTCACCATGTTGGTGATCGTTGTAGAGAAGTTAGCATCGTCTCCAAGAGCAGCAGCCAACTCATTCAATGTATCAAGTGCACCAGGTGCAGAGTCGATAACATTAGCGACAGCAGTTGATACGAATGCAGTCGTTGCAACCTGTGTACTATTAGTACCAGCTGCAGCAGTTGGTGCTGCAGGAACACCAGTGAAGGTAGGACCAGCAATGTCAGCCTTGAGTGCGATAGCAGTATCGGCATCAGACTCATTTTGGTCTACATCGGCCTGAACAGCTGCGATAGCTGCATCAGCGTCAGACTCATTCTGATCAACGTCAGCCTGGATAGCATCCAATTGTGTCTGAACATTGGAAGTAACACCATCAACATAGTTGAGTTCAGCTGTGGTGGCAGTTACACCATCCAACAGATTCAACTCAGTAGCAGTTGATGTAACACCATCAAGGATGTTGAGTTCAGCAGCAGTAGCGGTGACTGCAGTTGAACCAAGGGTGAGTGTTCCACCAACAGTCAAGTTAGTTGAGAACTTACCATCACCACCAACATCAAGTGTGTGGTCAGGATCAGTCTTGTTAATAGCAACTCGTTGACGCTCATCAAAGTAAGCGATTGGTTGACCGCCACCAGAGATGACAAGACATTCCTTGTTGACATCAATATAGGAAGCTCCGATCTTAAAGACCGTATTCATGTCATCGTGATCTGTTCTGCTGAACTCAATGTCAACAGCAGATCCATCAGACTTCTTAAGTAGCAAGTCACCAGTGAAGGTAGCACCATCAAGGATACCTGCAATAGCAGCATCCGCGTCAGCTTCATTTTGATCTACATCAGCCTGTACAGCGTCAATGTTAGCCTGGAGTGTGGTATCCTGTGCCTGACGTGTGATGGCCTCAGTGTTAGTGGTAGCATCAACGTAGGTTTGTGTTACCGGATCAGCTTCCAGTGTATCAAGTCTGGCACTTAGAGCTGCATCAGCAGCGTCAGCATCAGATTCATTTTGATCCACATCTGCCTGGACAGCTGCGATAGCAGCATCAGCATCTGATTCGTTCTGGTCTACATCAGCCTGGACAGCTGCGATAGCAGCGTCAGCATCTGATTCGTTCTGGTCTACATCAGCCTGTACAGCAGCAACAGCAGCATCATTACTGGTAACATAACCAGCAAAAGCAGCGTCGTTTGCAGTGTCTACAGAGTTGACAAGAGCAACAACTTCAGCGAAGGTGTCAGTATCAGCAGCAGCACCAGAGA
>WLWG01002833.1_pt1 | contig 12613 bp, 8 predicted proteins | sample 6712871 | NCBI WGS metagenome assembly WLWG01 (sample SAMN12718693, study PRJNA515312) | sponge metagenome | isolation source: marine sponge | host: Mycale hentscheli | place: New Zealand: South Island, Marlborough, Capsize Point | collected 2003-05-01 | reverse complement strand
CGAAAACCCTCAAGAATAAAGTTAGCGAACATAAAACGTACGCTATCTTAGCAGGCATTGTAGTAGTAGCATTACTAGCACGATGGCTGGGGGCGTAAAGTCTAAGAGGAAAAAAAAAGAACCCGGTAGTCTTGTTCAAATGGATAAGACTGCCGAACTTTACAAGGATTTAAAAAAAAAGTCCAGACCATTTTGGAGAAATGACTGGAAAAAATAAAAGGAAATTATAATGACAGAAGAACAGCATAACAAAGCATACTCATTAGTCGATATGACTAACACATGTATACACGTACTAGAGCAAGAGACTGTATCAGATGAAATAAAATCTGCAGCAGAAGACGCTCTAAGAAGTTTAATTAAAAGCATGGCTATCTTAGGATATAACATGGTATCAGGAGACCAACATGCAAACCATGGTTAAAGCAACCTTTACTATAATAGACGACAGTGAGAAAGCAAAGAGAACAGAGGTGATCGAGATGGTGTACCCTATGAATGAAGAAGGAAACTTTCTTAAATCATTGATAGACTACCTAGAAGATGACGAAGAGACTCAAGAAGGTTCAACCATATTAACATCAGGACATTGACATGGCAGAGAAAGATAAAAGAAGTTACAACATTCTAGCTATGGAAGGTATAACAGACCAGGAATATGTAGATAATTTTGGTGTGCCACAAGAGTTGGCTTATACTAAAGGAATAAACAAGTGGCTAATAGAAGATACTTATAACAAAAACGTAGAAGCAGAACACAGAAAAGCAATTAAACAAGGAAGAACAGAAGAAGAAGCAATGATGTTTGCAAAAGAAGTAGCAGACAAAGGACGTAAAGACGCTTGGCGTTCATTAAGTAAAGCACAAAAAGCTAGAGGATATTAAAAAAGAAAACCCCCAACAGATTCCATTAAGGATTCTGTTGGGGGTTTTTTTATTTAGATTTCCAAACCATGGCATCTAAGTTAGCATTGCCTTTATAGTTTTTAATCTGATTATCAAGAGTATCAGTAGAATAAAAGAACTGTTTGTAATGCTGTTTGTTTCTTGCAAACTGTTGCTTAGCATCATAAAAAGCACCTTCACCTTTAAAGTATTTGTTAAAGTACCACTGTGTACCTCTAACTTTTTTACCTTTGACAGTCTTGTCTGGTGTCTTCCAATCAAAAGCTTGGGCTTCACGAATAACTCTACCTTTAGAAGTAACTGCTTTGTTATACTTTGGGTCCCAAGAAGAAGGTCCATTATCTTCTAATGATTCTTCTCTAGCTTCTGGTTTTAATCTACGTCTATATCGATAATGATTACGAAGTTTATTCCATTGAGTATCAGACATATCTCCCTGACCTTTTATAATGACAGGATGATTTTCAAAATTCTCATCTAGAATCTTTTCACCGTTTGAATCCAACTCAAAAGATAAAGCTGTATATAAAGCATGCATATGACTCTTGTTAGGATCGGTGTTCATATCTCTAAACACATTGTTTAACATTTCAGCATACTCTTCAGCTTCTTTAGGCGTAACTAATAAACCATCAAAGATATGTAAAGATGTATTACCATAAGGCAATGATGATTCATCCATTGCATCATTCTTGTCAGCCTTTCTTTTACCAAGCTTAGCTTCATGCATATTATAAATAGCCCTTTGCATATTGGTATTATCATTGGCATGAGTTAACATTACTGCCATCTGTGTTGCAGCTTTAAATATTCTTATGCTGTTACCAACATTCGAGAGGTCTGGTATATCTCTGCCAGCTCTAGAATCCCATCTCTTATTCATGTGTTGTACTTGAACAATAGATGCTGTTTCTCCATCTGGTAAAGTCCATTTCTGCTGTCTCTTATCTCCCGGGTCTTTACTTATCCAGTACTCCATATCACCTATTGGAATTAGATGACCGTCCATTGTTGGTATAAACAATTCAAAACCTTGGTTTACTGCTTCAGCACCCATCGCAGACAAAGCGTTTGCAAATGTTTTAATCTGATTAAAGTTAGTATTAACAGCTTGCGACATCATTACACCAAGAGGTTCAATAAAATCTCTATCAACATCAATACCTGCATCTGTTAATTTTTGCTGAAAACCAGCACCGTTTTCTCTTAGCATTCCGTCAATGTAAGACCTAACTTCTTCAATATGTCTTGCATCACCAGCACCATAAGCAAAAATCATCACAGGTTTTTTAGTAAAAGCCCTGCCAAATTCACTTTGACCAAACATATCTAATGCCATAGTAAACTTTGCTAGACCACCATTGTCTTGTGCATCTTGCATTATAACTTTAAACTTCTCACTTGCCCCTTCTAACAACATGCCCGGAAATGTAACTAAGTCACCAGACTCAGTAACTCCTGCTCTAATCTTAGAAAAATCTTTTAATAAAGAATTGTTAACACTATTGTAAGCATCAAGATAAGTGCTTAACGCACCCGGTTCTAAATCATATTTGTTTTCAAGCTCACGTATTTTCTCTGGATCATTCTGAATCTTTTCAAACTCATCATAATATTTATTCCATGTAGCATAATCTTCTTCACCAAATATAAGAGCACGACTTCCAGAAACCAAGTCACCTGATTGTGCAGCTGCATGAGCAAGACCGTTAGTCTTACCATCAATCTCTGTAAAGAAATTAGAAGTATATGTAGGATTGTTTCCATCCATATGTTTCTTTAGCTTAACACCCTCGAGTATTGCAGCAACCGAAGCAAAGCCTTCTTCTTTTCCAGCTTCTCTAAGTATGCCTTTCAAGTCTTGGTTAGCGTCTAGCTGCGTCCACCTGTTAATAGCTGCGTCATATTCTAAAGCTGCTTCAATAGGATTCTTCATATCCATACCATAGCGTTTCATAATACCAGCTTTGATTTGAATAACATCTTTCTTATTTTTAAGATTGTAAGTAGCAGGTACGCCAGCAGCAATCAAAGACCTTGCAAATTTATTATGCTGGTAATTACCAACAGTTTGATCTACGTTAAGTCTCCAGTTCTTTCCATACTTATATGTGTAATAAAAAACTTTATCTAAGTTTGTTGTAGCAAACTCAATCGTGTTTATAAACTGCTGGTCTTTAACCTTATCACTAAAGTCCATTTGTTGTGCTGCATCTTCAATACTTCTACCATCGTTCTTGGTATAGATTTTTTCTGTTGCACCCTCATAAATTAAATGAGGAGACTCTTTATGATAAAACCTTCCTTGTCTGTCAGTAACATAAACAAAACCGGGTCTGCTTTGAAAGCTACCTTTTTGTCCATTGCCATTACCTTTTGAATTAAAAAAGTTAGCACCATCTAAATCATCTAAGATAGTAGAACGCTCTGTACCCTGCGACATTGCTTCACGCTGCAACTCGTTTTGATACTCAGTATAAACCCTGTCCCAAAACTGTTGAGACTCACGATGAATACGCACAGGAGTATTATCAGCTTGCTGTTTATGTTTGGCTGCGACAGTTGTATCACCAAAAGGAATTGTGTATTCGTAATCATCAACACGCACGCCAATCAATTTTTCAATAGCGGTCTTATCTGTTAGCAAAGTACCATACCTAACATTTCTTTGTGACTTAGGCATAACAACTTCAAACAAACCCTTCATATCTTGAGCTAATGCCAAGCCTTCTTTAGTAAAAGTATGTCCTATTAATGTAATAGGCACTCCACTTTTGACAGTCTTAACTTCTACTTTTCTAAACAACTGGTCTTTCTTAGCTTGGTTCTTGTCAAAAGTTTTAAACACTATGTCCATTGCCATAGCACCCATAGCTTCTTGTTGTTCAGCAGTAGTCTTTCCAAAGCCCATGTTATTTAAAATAGTACCACCTATTTGTTTTTGATCGGCAGCTCCTGACATTAATGTAGAATCATATCTTTTAATAGCAGCTTCAGTAGATTCGTTTTCAACTGAATCTGGTGCGTCTTGTGTATTAGGGTCTGACTTTTTATTCTCATATCTATATACATTTTGTAACGCATGGTCCATTACAGCTAACATCATAATATCTGAGTAAGCTTGTGCAGCTGTTTCTGATTGCTCTTCTAACGCAGCATGTGTGTGTATAAAAAGATTAATCATATCATTAATAGATTCACCTTTAAACTCATCGTATCTGTTGCCTGTTATTTTTTCAGCAAACCTTGAAGCAGCCATAGGAGAACGATTAACTGACGCAGCATGCACACTTCTAACAAAAGCACTTAATGTTTTTTGTGTCTTTGCTGCCATCTCTGATGCACGTATAACTGTTTCGTCTTCTCTTGGAAATCCTGTTTGACCTATTAAAGATTGAGTAGTATCTAAATTACCCATCTGATTCCAAGCTTGAATAGCGTCAGCCTCTGAGACACCTTCTGCCATTTCTTTTTTGACATAAGCATCCTTGTTGCCTCTAAACTTTTGAGCAACAGGATTGTCTTTAATCTTTGTGCCTACACCTGCAACCTGTTGAACAAACTTAGGCTGCACCCATGGTGTCCATGTTTTATAGTTGTTATTAGTATCGTCTTTTAAATTATTACCATTAACATCATATGCGTAATACTTATCATTACTCATAGTGCCAGTAGACAATCCTAAAAATCTACCAAAGGCTTCATACAATCTAGGGTTTGATGCAACTTGCTCAGGCTCAACGCCTGCTTGACTAGCAAACGCCTCAAGCAATCGTGCTTCTTCATCAAAGTCTAAGTTAGGGTCTTCCCCCATCTTAGAGTTATCAAACCTAGGGTTAGCTAACATAGCATCAGCATAAGTTTGTGCTTGACCAATGATTGCAGCATCAGACTTAGCTAATGTAGCATCACCCTGTGCTCTAGCTTGACTTTGGTTATACACTGACGATGTACCTCTACCAGTGCTAGCCATAGTATTTAAAGCAGCTACACTTGAATCGTATGCAGCATCAACAGCTTGATAGTTTTGATCTAACTGAGCTTTTGTATCTGCAACTGACTGCCCTGTTTCTTTTTTGCTTTTAGGTTTTTGCGTAACAGGATCAGTTTGTAATGCAGCTGTCCCCTCTAAAATACTTTTTAGAAGGGGATTGTTTGATGCATCAACAAGGCTTCTTCCACCCATTTGCTTAGTGGTTTGTAGATTTAGAGCCATGTGGTCTCTCCTATATTATAAAAATGGTACTGTTTTTTTAAGAGCTTCATCTATATTTATATCTCCTCTTCCTAAATTGTAGTCTTTCCAGTTTTTATTTTTACCTAAGAAAGGTATTTCTTTTGAAAGATACATATTTCTTCTATCTAAATCACCCTCTATCTGTGACATAAATATCTTAGCTAACTGCTCACCATGTGCATATGTTGGACCAAGAAACTCTCTGATTGCATGACCACCTTTGCGTGCTCCGTAATCCATTGAAGACTCCCAAGGCTTCTTGCTGTCATCATATATAGGACTAACAGCTGACAATAGTTTCTCAGGTGTACCAAGTAATCCTGATGAGGCAACACCTCTTTGTAAGAAACCTTTCTGCGAAAGCCATCCCGGTCTTCCACCATATCTCCATTCGTCTTTCATAGCTTGACTCAAAAACCCTGCAACAATCATAGTCGCAGCAATAGCAACTGTAGAATATTTTGCTGTTGGGTCTTGTGATTTAATCCTCTTCCAAATCTTTGGAAGTATAGACGCAGTAAACACAGACATAAAACCATTATACTGAGTAAACAAACGATAGTATGGATTAGAATAAAACAAAGGTCTGTTCATTGCATCTGGATGAGCAATAGCATTATCAACCCAAGTCATTCTAGCAACGTCCATATCATCTATAAACGATGGGTCTATTTGTAATATTCTATCGTAAAGCGTTTGTGTATCATGACCTTCATTTAAAGTCAATCTTGCAGCATCAACTAATGGCTTGTATCTTCTCGCTAAAACATCAGGATCAATATTTAAATCCCTTAATCTTTCAAACGCATCATGAAACAAACCTGTGTTTCTATTATGATGTCCCGGTGGAAACATGGCAACTATTTCTAAGTCACCAAAAATAGCATCATTAGCTAATGCTAAACGTGCAACCCTAGTAGTATCTGTATATATTTTAAGAAGGTTAGCTCTAAAGAATGTGCTCATTGCAAACTCTTTAATCTTTGATGCCTTATAAACACCTTCATCAATACCTACTTGACCAATAGCACCGTGAGTAGATGTACCATAACCATACCTATAAAAATCTGCCAGATTCCTGGTGTACTGCTCTCTTGTTAAACCAACTGATGGATTAATATAAGAGTAACCGTTCTTGCTTTCTGTAACATACTTTCTAGCAAAGTCGTTAACACCCATTTGAAAAAGCTCCATAAGCTTTTTATCTTTTGTCGCACCCAATAAAACTAGTGCAGCCTCTGGCAGAGAAGCTAAAGCTGACAAATCAAGATGAGAAAAAGTATTAAAGAAAGTAATATGTCCAATCATTCTTTCCGCTCTCTTGCTATCCATCCTTCTGTAATCACCACGAGATGCAGCAATACTATCAGTAAAATGTGTAAGCATTCTTGGGTCCCAACCTTCTCCCATTTCATCTTTCAACATTAACATCAACTTTTTATATCGTATTCCTTTTTGACCAAGCATTCTATTGTCAACTGCATAGTTAACTTGTTCTTGTATATTTTCTCTTAGTCTTTGAAACGGATCGTTTTCTAAAAACTTAGAATCTTCGCCAAATATTTTGTACAACTGATCTTTAGATTGTTTAACAGAACGTGCTGGATAATTTAAAAAGCCAAGCTCTCTAAGGGTAGACTTATCATAATGCATAGGACCACTCTCAAGAAACTCATAAAACTCTTCCGCTTCTTGTTGTGTCCAATCAGAATTTGTAAGTCTTTCTATAAAACCATCTTTATCTTTAACAACTTCAGACAACTTAAGTTTTGCACTGTCTTGAAAGTAAAAAGGTTTTCTTTGAACTTCAGCTGTATCGCCTAACAACTTGTTAATCTCAGTAAGTATATTATCTGTAAGACCTATATTACTACCTTCAATTTGACCACCAATTCTCTCAACCATTACATCTAATTGGCTAGCTATTTGATTGTACTCTGGATTCGTTGGCTTACCCTCTCGTTTTGCTTGAAGATAATCCATAAATATTTTAGTAGCTTCTACATCTGTTTTGCCACCAACACCTACACCAAGCAAAGTATTTAAGTCTGCTTTAAACTGAGCAACATCGTGCAGCAACTTTTGTTGAAGCAATCTTTTTGTATTGCCAAGGTCAAGTCCCTGCATCCAAGCTGAATTGCTCATGCCAAACTGTGTAAGAATAATAGCCAAAAGTTCTTTAGCTCTTTCCGGATTCTTAGCATGTTTATCAATAGCTTTAATAGCTCTCTTTTCCCAGAACGAACCTACTTTGCTAGTAAATCTGTTAGGAAATTCTTTAAGGTTTTGCCATAAAGTTTTTTCACCACCTCTGCCTGTTGATAAATCTTGCTTGTGACCAGTATTATAATCTTCTTCAAACTCTTTTTGTACATCTCTATTATCACCTTCAAAACTATAAACCTCTGGTGCATCAGGGTCAGCCTCTTCTTTAACAATAGGATTTCCATCAGCATCAAGAATAATTGAAACCTTTTCAGCATCTGAAGTTCCAAGCATAGCGTCTGCTCTTTCTAAAGACTTACCACCAATCCAGTTCTTGCTTTTTTCAACAGGGCTAACATCTCTTTTTAATCTATTAAACCCAGCTATCTCTCCGTATGTAGTTGTTGTTCCAGCAATACCTCCACCCAGAACAAAGCCTCCTGCTGTTGCGTTTATTGCAATGCGTTGCCACTCGTCAAAATCAAAGTCAGGTCTAATGCTACTGTCTGTTCCAAAATGCCCAGCTAAATAACCTGTAGACTCTTGCATAAATTCTGTACCGCCTTCTACAGCCATACCTTTTGCAGTTCTCTTGCCAACAGATTTAGCTAATAAAGATTTGTTCAGTTGCATCTCTGACATAACTGCTATATCTTTAAGAGCTAAAGCTTTAAGATTTCCCATCTGGTCTGTCACTATTTTTGTGGCTGCTTCTTCTGAGATACCTTCTTTCTTAGCGTACTCTTTAGCAATAATCTTGATACCATCTTGTCTAAGTGCTGTTGATGCACCCATGATACCTTTAAGACCTAACATATCTAATGCTGCCATAACAACGCCAGCAGATAAAGCAAGACCAGCATTCTTTTGATCCATGCCTCCTTGCATATTGCCATAAGCCTCACCGGCATAGACCCATACTGCTGGAGCAAAAGCCATTGTCATACCAACACCAAACGCACCCGGTCCAAGTATAGGAGAAGTTGCAGCTACAACACCGCCCACTGCTCTAGTACCTATAAGTCCAAGCATGTATGGCAATGCAACTCCAGAAATACCAGCAACCCACTTTCCAAAACTCTTAGCATCAGTAACATCTGTTATATCATTACTAAAAATAGGTCGCTTAGAGTTCTCATAGTCAGCTTCTCTTGAGCGTATTGCACCCCAGTCATATAAATCTTGATTGTCTAACATGTCACCAAACATAGACACAGCTTCTACTGCTGATTGTTTAATAGAACCCCAACCAACTGCCCAGCCTGTTCTAAAATTACTGTTAGCAATGTTGTCTAAGTCTCTATCTTCATGTCTATACTGTACATCATGTTGATAAAAAGGACTGTATGATGGTCCAAAAAAATTGTCATACTCAGCTTTTTGTGCTTCATCTACAGCTAACTGCTTAAAACCACCCGTGGTTTTATTCATGTATGCAGTCTGTTTGTCTCTAGCTTTTTGCCAAACATCTTCTTGCTCACCTTGTACTTCAGCTCTAAAAGCTCTAGCAAATACTCCCATGTCAGCAAGCTCTTGTGTCTCTTCATCTTTAGGTCTAGCTAAACCTTCATAATAAAGCTTATTAGAAAAAGACTCACCATACTCGTCTTGTCTGCCACCTAAATCACGACCATAATATCCTTTCTCGCCAGTGCGATATGTGCCAGTGTAACCAGTTTCGTTCGCAAGGTCAGCATAAAGCTTAGTATAAAACTCACCACCCCAGTCTCCGGGAATAAAGCCATGCTTTTTCATATGATCAACTTCAGGAGCATTAAGATTGTCATACCTTATATCTCCAGCAGAATCTCTTACAGTATCTCCATCAAGATCAAACACCAATGGTGTTTGTTCTATAAGCATTTGCATGAAAGTTTTTTCTTCAGCCATTATTGACTCCTATTTTTTTGGCATTACTAAAATACCTTCATCGTTTAAATACTGAATAGTATATTTTACCCTGTCTGTATTATTTAAATCGTCCGCTTCTGAATCATACATTGTTCCAATTGTAGAATTGTTATCAACGTGTTGAGTAACGAACCAAATAAAACCACCAACGCCTTGCTTATTAGCTCGTATAACCATGTCTTCATGTCCATCTGGATCAGATTTTTTCCAATCATAATAATCTTTAGCTAACAAAGCCATAACAGCTCGTTCACTATAATTTGTAGACATGCTTAGAATTTTTTCATAAGCATCATTAGTTGTTTCCATGCCTGCACGAAAATCAATAGTGTCAGGATTAATACCCATACCTTGTATTTCTTCTAAAGTTGGATTAGTATCTATTAAAGCCAATGGAGAATCTTCTTCCATTCTAATTTTAATAAAAGCATCCTTCATATAATTTTCAAAAGCTGGAACGCCTTGTCCAAAATTATTATTTGTGTTAGTTTTGTCTGATAACCATTTGCTAAACTGAGTATTAAATGCAATTCTTTGGTCATTGTTGTTTTTTAAATCCCATACAACGTTTGGCTGTAATCTTTTAACAAGTTGTAAAGCACGGTCATATTGAAACTCAAAATTACGCACACCTAAAGTTTCTTTTTGGTCATCACTAAGACCTCTTTCCCAAATAGAAACTTGATCACTAATCCAATCTTGATTGTTTCCAGCTCTAGCTTTTATTTCTGCTTCAAGGTCTTCAGCTGCTTTAACTCCTAATTCAGCCCGTGTTTTTGCCATATCATAAGCAAAGTCTCTTGCTTTTCTACGGTCAGACTCAGCATTTGCTCTGCCTTCTTTAGCAATAGTCTTAGCTAACTCTGCTGCTGTCTCGGCTTCTGCCTTTGCAGCTTCAGCTTCTGCTGTGTAATCATCAGCAACCACACCAAAACCTGTGTTCATTGCTGTAGAAAAATCATCACCAAATAACATAGCAATCATGCCAATCGCCATAGCTTTTCTAAATCTTCTATCTACTGATGGAGAGTTCTTAAGGCTAAGTAAATAATTCTCAGCTTCTTTAATTGCTACTTCATCTGTAACTGTGTCAGCCCATGATGCAAAATCGTTAAGCACTTCAATTGCCTTTGGGTCTGTTTCTTTAATTTCTTGTACAACTGCTGTTAAATCTATACCCTTATCGCCAGCCCAAGGTAAATCATCAAAGTTTTTTTCTAACTCTTTTTCTTCTTCTTTAATTTTTTCTTGTGTTGCTAACTCTACTTCTGCAGCATGCAACTCAGAACCATCAAAACCCGGAGCAGTATAAGTTTTACCCTCGTGTGGGTTTATTCGTAATGGCATTGATATCTCACCAGCAACAACTTGCTCATAAACTTCAGGATGTCTGTCCCTTAATTCAAGCATATCCTGTTCATTGTAATCTTCAATTATTGCGGTTTGTGCATCTGCTCGGTCTGGGTCAGTAATTGCTAAAGTGCCTGTGTCATTTTCAACAGTAGAACCAGATTGATCAACAACTATATTTCCAAATAAATTTTTACCAATAGATGTTTCTGCTGATAAGCTTGGAAATTGTGAAGCTTTTCCATCACCATAGTATTCATGATTTAATAAATGTCTACCTTCTTTCATTGAATAAAATGGAGATACATTTGTTGGCTCGTCACCATAACGAACACCTAAGTCTCTAACACCAGCAGCTTCTCTTTGTTCTTGATAAATTTTTGCCAACCTCTCTTCTTCAGAAAGATTTGCTTCTGGCGGAGTAGCAATAGACTTGTATGATAAATCCATATCATCAGATAAAAAAGTTTGGTCTTTCAATAAATCTGATGGAGTTTTTTTAATTACTTTAGTTTCATTACCATCTTCGTCTAAATTTGTTTCAGTAAGAATTTCACCACTGTCGTCAAAAGTTTTTGACAATGTATACTTAGCTTTTCTTGCTTGTCTAGTAGGACTTCCTGTACCACCTTCACTGTAATTACCAAAATTAGTTGCTTGGTTTTGATATCTTTTTTCCGCCATCTGTCTATCAAATATTTCTTTTGCTGTAGCCATTGCTATCTCCTATACTCTAACGAAAGAATTAATTAATGACTCCATTGTGCCGGGTTCATCCATTTGTTGTCCAATCTTAATTTGGTCAATCTCATTAAGATTGCTTTGATATTCTTTTTCACGCTGATGACCAGAATGTTCTCTGCCAAAAGCTTCAAACTCATAACTTTCTTGATTCCATTGCGGTGAACCTTCCCATGCTAGCTCTTCTTTTTTTAGTTCTTCATTTCTAAGCATGAGCTGAGCAATTCTTTTTTCGTCACTACCTTGCATTGATTGGTCAATCATTGATCCTAAAGCAGAAGCCATCTTATCACCCAGACCTTTCTTTTTCTGTTCTGGTTTAATAGCTCCCGGAGCTCCAAGCGGAGACATCCTACCTCTGGCTTGCAAACTATTGTATAAAGGTGCATATGTATTTGCCATTATCTTCCTCCTATGACAAGATGCCTTTGTCCAGAGCTATTAGGAACACCATAATTTTTACTAGGATTGCTGCCAAATTGGTTACGTGTGTTATAACCACCATAAGTGAGTGGACCTCTAGCTTTTTGTGAACCATATACATATGGATTAGTATCGGCTCTCGTACCAGCCCTTGACATATTCACACCACCAGTTGGACGTTCATCTTGACCTGTATATCCATATATTGGATTACCATTAGCATCTGTGCCTACCCTAACATTAGCGTAAGTATCTGCCATAGCAGATTCATATTGTGCTCTTGTATATCCTTGTGGTCCACCTAATGAAAAACCAAAACCACCACCGCCACCACCAGACATAGGTTCACCCATTAGGTTAGACGCTTCTAAAGGATTGTATCCAATTCTTTCCACTTGTGACTCAGCTATACCAAACATTCCTAATGGTCCCATTGTTCTTGATTGCATTACTTACCTCCTTGGTCTGACTCTGTTCTCGTTTTCTTAGATGCAATGTTAGAAAACATTTCACCTAATTGTGTCAATCCAGTATAACCAGCATCATTAACATTCTGTTGTTGTTGCTGTTGAGCTTGACCAATCTGTGCCATTTGTCCAGCACCTGTGCCTTGTGCTTGTAATGCTGCTTGTGTATTTGCAACATCCATTTGTTGTCTTTGCATGTCTATTTGACCAAACGATGCTGCTAAATCATTAGCTATCGATTGATTATTTATAAACTGCCGAGAGCCACCAATGCCTCCCATACGTCCAGCTGCAGCAGCATTCAAACCTAAAGCTTGTAACGCTTCATTCTTGGCTTGCTGTCTCATACCAGACAAATCAGTCTGACCAGCCA
>WLWG01002829.1_pt1 | contig 12621 bp, 15 predicted proteins | sample 6712871 | NCBI WGS metagenome assembly WLWG01 (sample SAMN12718693, study PRJNA515312) | sponge metagenome | isolation source: marine sponge | host: Mycale hentscheli | place: New Zealand: South Island, Marlborough, Capsize Point | collected 2003-05-01 | reverse complement strand
AGCAGGCTACAGGCTCGCAGGATGCGGCTGAGATGGCTAAAGGGCCGTCATCAGACACTACTGCCGCTGGTATTAGCATGAGCATGGGCGCTGTTATGAAGCGTCAGCGCCGCACTCTGGTGAACTTTCAGGAGTCCTTCTTCAAGCCCCTGATTAAGAAGACTGCTTGGAGATATATGCAGTTTGACCCAGAGAAGTATCCATCAAAGGACTATCACTTCTCTGTTGTTAGCTCTTTGGGCGTTATTGCGCGTGAATATGAGGTTCAGCAGTTAGCACAAATCTTACAGGTAGTACCTCCACAGTCTCCTGTTCACGGTGCGATGGTTAAAGCCATCATTGAACACATGAACGTGACTTCAAAAGAGAAGCTATTGGAGGTTGTTGACCAAGCCAGCCAGCCCAACCCTCAAGCTATGCAAATGCAACAACAACAAGCCCAAGCACAGATGCAGTTACAGCAGGCTCAGACGGCTGTACTTATGGCTCAAGCTGAAGAAGCTAAGGGCAGGGCCGCTAAGTACGCTGTTGAGACCGACCTGATGCCGAAGGAAGCTGTTTTGAAATACAGCGATCAGGATAAGGACGGCAAGGTCGATGATGACTTTGAGAAGAAGCTACAGCTAGCACAGCAGTTGATGGCAGAGGACCGATGGAACGTAGAGAAACAGGAACGTGCCAACAAAATGGCTATGGACCAGCAGTCCATGCAACAGAAGCAAGATGAGCAACAAACTTTACAGCAGATGATTTCCGACAGCTCGGATATGTTAGGTCAAGTAACAGTTGAACAGGATGGACCACTGCAATGAGCGATTTATCACTGATCGACATAGTCAACCTCATACGAGCAGAAATTGCTCGCACTGAGATCGGCAATGTCAAAAGAATTACTGGCCCTACCGGAGAGCAAGGCCCACAGGGTGATGCTGGTATTCAAGGACCACAGGGGCCACGCGGCAATGATGGCAAGCAAGGTCCAGCAGGAGCCAAGGGCAATCAAGGCAAGAAGGGCGACAAAGGCGTCAAGGGTGATGATGGCTCTGACGGTGTAGGCATTGCTCGCATTGACGGCAATTTTGATAACTCATTTACAGTAATTCTGACTGACGGCACTCAGTACGAAATTGATATGCCGCTGGTAAATGGTGATGCTCCAACAGAGGTTCACTACAAAGTATCTGGTGCTTCTGGTGGTGGTGATAGCTCTGGCTCTGTTGATCTATCTGGATATGTAAGACGCCCTAATGCCAACCTCAATGGAAGCTGGCTTGTTTACCGAGAAGGCGGTAACGGCAAAAGCGGAGTTAAGGAGTGGGCTCCAGTCACCACTGACCTTATTGCTGTAAACCCCAACCCCTTCCGCAATGCCAAGGGCCAGTTCATTGGTACGCCCGAAGAGCTTGAGGCATTAAAGAACCAGCGCGATGTCAATGAGTTCCTGTACAACGCAATCAGCGATATCGAGCAGGGCGACATTGATCTGGAAGGCTATGCAACCGAGGCGCAATTAAACGAAGTTGACCAGACCAGCCAAATGCGCGATGACGCATTAAAGAAAACGCACGATGAAGATCATGTCAAGCAAGCCGCTATCAATGCGGGTGTCGTGGTCAGCCTTGATGAGTTGTTTTGGCGTGACGTCACACTGGACGAAGCCTCAAATAATGCCGATAAGGAATTGCAGGGGCAGATCGATGAGCTTGCCCTCGCGCTAAACACGATCCTGCTCAAGCACGATTCCGGTAAGTGGAAGTACATAGGTGATATCCAAGCTGGTCCTCCCAGAAAGCCCGGCGAGCTATCCATCGTTGGTGACATCAATAGCACACCAAATCAGGTGACTATGCACACCGAAGATTTGGATGGGGCCACCCACCAATATGCTGATATTGACGTTGGCGACTACATGGAGCTGGTCAATGTCGATGACCCACAGCAATATATTTTGTATGTGGTTACTGAGATGTCTGACGCCGCCACAAACATGCTACAGGCCGATGTTGCACTGAAGCGCAAGTCTGGCGATGACTTTGCCATCGGCACCGAGCTGGAGGTTAGGTACTACCAGATCAGCGAGCAGGACATTGCGCTGGAGGATCTTGATGATCGCTTTGTGAACGTAGACGGCGATGTTATGACAGGCTCGCTTGAGACGCCTGAGCTAAAAGCCAAGAACGTAACAGAAGGTGAGATGGGCAAGGTTCTTATTGAGGGCTGGGTAGACGGCACGAAAAATGCCGCTCAGATCCTCATGTCCAACAAGCAATACAACAATCAAGGCGCGTATGGCACGATCACTTGGAAAGCGCAGAACGACAGTGGCTGGTTTGAGTTTAATAAAGACGTTGACCTTGGCTCTAAAAACCTGCACTCAGTTAATCGCATTAGGCTGATTGGTCATAAGGTAATACAAGAAGCTTCAACAACCCGAATCAGACTTGATGGCAGGGTGGAAATTCCCAGAGTTGGTGACGGCAAGGATGGGTTTGTTTTAAAAGGCAAAACAGCAGACGGCAATGACGATAATTTGCTGAGCATCTATCACAACTCTGGTGATTTAGATGCCGTCAACTACAAGGGAAAGCAAACGTCTTCAGAAAATATTGCCACTGTTGGCTTTGTCAATAACGCAATTGCCAGCGGGCGATCAGAGCTTCCGAGATTCAAGATGGTGCAAGGCGATTATACCGATTGGGATAACGGCTGTATCGCCTTCTTTGACGGTCAAGGAAAAGACACCACATCGATAGACGCCACGCGAACCATTGTCATTTCGTCGTTTGATGTGGACGGCAAACGATGGGGGCGAGATGCAGATTGTCAAGAGTATGTAAGGCTTTTCACCGGTCACGCTAATGTGACATCTGAGGACGGCTTAAAGACTCTTTTCAATATGTCGCCCCATTACCAATCAAAGTGCCAGATGTTCTATTGGCCCGGTGATGATGAATACCCTCATCCGGGATACATCATTGACTGGCAGGGGCTTCAGAGTCACACGGTAACTTCCAGCGAATCAGTCTGGAATGTCGGATCAATTTATCGACTTAGCATTCCGGAGGTATTCTTCTAATGATTACACAGAAACAATTTGATGAGCTGGTTGAAAACACCACTCGCTACCTACAAGAACATTCAATGCAGATAGCAAGGCTGACTCGCCAGTTGGAAGAGGTTAATGACCGGCTGACTCATATGGAAAACAGGAAGAAGCCCGGCCCCAAGCCAAAGGTTCAGGCCGCATGATTACTGAAAAGGAAGAAGAGGAGGCTAGGGATCTGTTCATGCTCCCCGGCTGGCGGTCATTAATGGAGCAGATTGAAGACCAGATGGATCTTTGCAACCTTGATGCCTGCAACACATTAGAAGACTTGCACTTCAATAAGGGCAGGTTAGCTGTATTGAGGATGTTTCATAACTACGAAGATTACGTTACTAGGGTCGTACAGGACGAAGAGTATGAACTCCAGTAGAAAAGTATTTACCGTATCCGGCGGTAATAGCAGGGGAACCCACGGGCTACCCCCCTGTTTTAACTATCCGACACCCCTTTAAGGAACGGAGATAAGCATGGCAACACTGATTGACGAAGAGCAAGTAGCTGAAATGGAACTTCAGGAAGACGAAACCCTTGCCAACATTGAGGAGGACACTCCTGTTCAGGATATTGCTGATCAGGAACCTGCTGTTGCAGAGGATGAGCCTGCTGAAGACACCCCACCTAGCAAATATGAGGGTAAATCTCACGCTGAGATGGTAGCGATACTTGAAGAGCGTGAGCGCATGATTGGTCAGCAGGGCAATGAGCTGGGCAACCTGCGATCTACCTTTGATGCAATGGCAAACGCTCAGTCTGTTCCAGCGCAACCGGAACCCGAGCCAGTAGAGGAGGCAGATTTCTTTGTAGATCCACAGAAAGCAGTAGATTCTAGGATCAGCAATCATCCTGCCCTGAAGCAAGCCCAAGATATGGCCCAGAAACTGGCCTATGCACAGGGCTTGGCTACTCTGCAACAGCGCCACCCTGATCTAAATGAGGTGATGGCTAATGAAGAGTTTGGAAGTTGGATAAAGTCCAACCCTGCTCGACTACGCCGATACCAGTATGCAGATCAAAGTGGTGATGTTGATGAGGCTGATGATCTTATATCGACTTGGAAACAGTTGAATAAGACCGTAGCCACCGCTAAGGCGGCAGAGAAGACTGCTCAAAAGAAAGCCGTTAGAGCCGCATCAGTAAGTGGCCCTCGCGGTAATGCAGACGCGGCATCGTCAAAGCGGGTTTACCGCCGTGCCGACATTCGACAACTAATGAAATCAGATCCCGAACGATACGAAGCGTTACAGCCTGAAATTATGCAGGCCTATGCTGAAGGTCGAATAAGGGATTGACGCCTTAAAGGAGGCCAATCATGGCTATTGACCAAAGAACCGGATCTGCTGGTAGCTGGGCTACTGGAGACACCGTTAATAACACTAACCACGCTAGCTTCATTCCGAAGTTGTGGTCAGACGAGATCATTGCTGAGTACGAGAAGTCTCTCGTAATGAAGCCGCTGGTTAAGTCTATGAAAATGACTGGCAAGAAGGGCGATACCATCAATATCCCCATGCCAGTTCGTGGCGAAGCAAACGCAAAGGTTGAAGAGTCTCAGGTAACACTGGTTGCTGACGCCTCTGGCAACAAGCAGGTCTTGATTGACCAGCACTGGGAGTACTCACGGCTGATTGAAGACATTACTTCAGTTCAGGCGTTGTCTTCTATGCGTAAGTTCTACACGCAAGACGCTGGTTATGCACTGGCTACTCGGGTTGATACTGACCTGATTGCTGATGCAATTGCTAACTGGACCACGGTAGGTCACATGACTGATACCGGCTTGGTTGTACCGGCTGTAGCTGGCTCTGCTGGTGATTTCTCTGACCAAGGGTTCCGTGATGGCATTCAGATCTTGGATGACAACAACGTACCGATGGATAACCGTAAGCTGGTAATCCCGCCTGCGGCTCGTAACCACATCATGGGCATTGATCGCTATGTATCTAGCGACTTTGTTAATGGTCGTGGCGTTGTTAATGGCAAGATTGGTGAGCTGTACGGCGTTGACGTATATGTTTCAACCAACCTGCCTGACAACGGATCTGGTGAGAAGCCCTGCCTGTTGTTCCACACTGACGCTCTGGTAATTGCTGAGCAGTTGGGTGTGCGTACACAGACTCAGTACAAGCAGGAGTACCTTGCTGACCTGATGACTGCTGACACCCTGTACGGAAGCGACTGCTACCGTCCTGAGTGCGGCGTCATTATGTACGTTGCTAACTAAAAGTGATACGCCCCGCTTCGGCGGGGCTTTTATTGAGAGTTAAACATGGCTTATCAATACGACCCTACTGACAAGTTTGGCTACAAGGACACTCTTCCTGAAGGTCATCCCGAAAAAATCATCAAGGGCCAAGAGTTTGATGATGAATTCAACAAAATTTCGGCTGAGTCTGGTGCTACTTCAGATGCTTTGGCGGCAGAGATTGCCGCTCGTATAGCTGGCGATCTACACCTTCAGAAGCAGATCAATGACATTTTGCTGAATGGTGGTGGTGGCGGTGATGGCAGTAATCCTACTGCTATTCGCTGGGTTGATGTCAAAGAAAAGCCTCTATCTATTGGGAACCTTGGCTACAACAGTAAAATCAACGGTGGCAGTTATAACACTGCCTTTAAGGGGAAAATTTAATGAGTGTACAAATCATCCTGAAATACGGAAATGGGGAGCCTGCTCTAAATGAGCTGGCTATGGGCGAAATCGGGGTCGATATTACCGGCAAGTCGTTATGGACTTACAGCCAAAGCGAAAACAAGAACATCCAGCTATCTGGTGGCGAGGTTGATCTTGGGCAGTTGCCTGACGTTGATATTGGCAACGGCAATTACGTAACTCTTGGAGAGTTGGCGCTGATTGTTGGTGGCAACCAAGAAGACATTGCTCAGCTAAAGCTAGATGTTCAAGCTAACACAGACGGCGTTAGTGCAAACACGACATCAATTAGCACGTTAAGCGAAAAGGTTGCCGCTCTTGAGATATGGCAATCCGATCATGACCAGTATTTTAATAATCTACTGATCGAGTTGAATAAACTTGAGGCTCGCGTAACACTTAACGAAACCAACATTTCTACCAACGCGGATGATATTGCGGCTCTGGAGGCAGAGATTGGTCTTATCGAAGCTGGCCTTCTGTACGCCGGTAACTACGACACTAGCACGAACCTGATTTCGTCTGTCAGTGACTACGCGGCAAGTCCGCCTCTCAGCATAAGCGCCACTTCTCCGCTGTCCGCTTACGTGGGCGACAATTACAAGGGCTTGTTCTTCATTGCGACCGTTGCAGGTACGTTGCAGAACTCTGGCGGTGATGCATCGCAAGACGGTCAGCAAGTTTATGTAGGCGACTGGTTAATTTGTGATGGCACTAAGTACATGCTCGCAAACTACCAGATGGAATCAGTGAGCTTTGAGCAGATTGCTGGCGACCCCTATGACAATACTGCTCTTGAGGCCGCGCTGAATGCAAAGATCAGTCGTGATGGCGATGTGGTCGAGGGTGGCACATATACGCCCGCTCTGCCTTACGTTAATCGCAACGACTAAAAGGTATAACCTATGTCAGTGACAATCATTCAGAAGAAGGGCAGTGGCATTCCTTCAGCGGAGTCTCTTGAAGTAGCAGAGATTGCTGTGGATGTTGTCACTGGCAAGTTATATACCAAAACTAATGACGGCAATGTTGTTGAGATCAGCGGATCTGATGGCACTGGCTCATCAGTCCACATTGGTGACACACCTCCTACAGACCCGCAGGAAGGCCAGCAGTGGATGGAAGTCCCTGCTGATGGCGATGCCACTATGTGGATCTACGATGGTGGTAAGTGGCTACAACAGCCCGGCGGCAAGGACGGTGCTGACGGTGCTGACGGAAAGGACGGCGCTGACGGAAAGGACGGCGCTGACGGCCTCTGGACTGATGAGGGCAGTAACACCATCAGCTACTCCGGTACGGTACTCATGTCACAGCCTGATGCTGGTGGTGGTGCTGTTGCTATAGGTGCCGCCGCAGGCGGTATAACCCAATCAGGATTCGCTTTAGCTGTCGGGAATGCCGCTGGCTATACCGCTCAAGGCGTGAGTGCCGTAGCACTGGGTCATAACGCAGGCAAGACAAACCAAGGCGCGTATGCGACTGCTGTTGGCCCTTTTTCCGGTGAACAAAACCAAGCTGATCAGGCTGTCTCTGTAGGATGGGAGGCCGCTGTAAAAGGTCAAGGCATTAGTGCCACCGCTGTTGGCTCTCAAGCAGGCAGAATAAACCAAGGTGGGTATGCTGTAGCACTGGGCTATGCCGCAGGCGAAACTGGTCAGGCAGTGCAGGGTACGGCAGTTGGATATAAGGCGGGCCAGACAAATCAAGGCGAGTCGGTGGCTCTCGGCAACTTGGCCGGTCAAACAAACCAAGGCCAGTATTCTCTTGCAATAGGACGTTATGCAGGGAGAAACGACCAAGCTGATGGCGGCATTATTATTAGCTCTGCTGGCACGACAATTGACAGTACTAGCGTGGGTCACATCATCATTAAGTCATCTACACAGGAGATGCGCTCAATACCTGATGGTGGCTTTGCCATGAACGGTGACCCGCTGATTGGGGCAAAGAAACTGATTACCACCCTGTCCACACTACGCAACGCAACCAAAGACGAGACCACCCTAGAGGGCATGAGAGATGCGCTTGCTGATGCCATTGGTGGGCTTATCGAGAACCTTGAGCATGAGATTGCCACCATGCCAGCAGGAGACGAGTCATGAGTGAGCGTATTGTTAATGACCCCTCACAGCATGGCTGGGTAGAGGTCGATGGCAAGTGGGTATGGGATGCCTCTGGCGGCGGCTCTGGTGCTGGCATGGTTATCTCAGAGACAGAGCCTACTGACAAAGTAGAGGGGATGCAGTGGCTGAACCCTACCACTGGCCTTGTCCTATTCTGGGATGATGAGAAGTGGCTACAGATGCCCACTACTGGCGCGGCTGGTAAGGACGGAGTTGATGGGGCTGACGGTTCTAACGGGTCTGACGGTGCTGACGGTGCTGGGCTAGATGCTGACGGCAATTTAGACGCCACCAAGGTGACTCTAGGTGGCTGGACGATAGAAGAGGGTGGCGGTGAGCTAGTATTTAGTAATGCCGGTAGTGCTGTAGCCAAGATCACTGCTGATGGGCAGATCGTTGGTGCAGACGATGTTACGGCGTTTGGTATATAGCATGGCAGTCCCGTCTACAGGCCCACTCAGCATGAGCGACATTGCCGCAGAGTTTGCAGGCAACGTGCCTTATGACCTCAGTGATTACTACTCTGCTAGTGCAGGTATCCCTGACAGTGGCGAAATCAGCATTGGCGACTTTTATGGCGCTAGTGGAGCCAGCCCAATACAGGCAACTGGCGGCTCGGTTTATGACTCAGGAGGATACCGACAACACAAGTTTACTGGTAACGGCACTTTAAGCGTCACGGCGCTTGCTAGTGGAGGCTTCTCAAACACCATTCAATATCTCGTTTGCGCGGGAGGCGGTGGGGGATCTGGTCATTACGGTAACTGTGCTGGCGGAGGCGGCGGAGGTGGCGGCAGTGTCAGTTCCAGTGTTTCTGCCTCTATTGCCGACCACGGTGTTGCAATCGGAGTCAAGGGATCCGGTGGTTCACAGAATGGCTACAATGGGGGCAACTCTTCTATCTTTGGCGTCACAGCTATCGGCGGAGGTCGCGGAGGCAACTACGGAACTTATAACAATGGTGCCAATGGCGGATGCGGTGGTGGCGGGGCTGGAGGCAGTGGCCGTACGGGAGGAACAGGCTCTCAAGGTTTCAACGGAGGAAGTGGAGATAATCAGCTAAACGGAGGTGGCGGTGGTGGAGGCTATGAACCCGGCACTACATACGGAGGTCGGGGTCTAACATGGCTTGACGGCACGGCCTACGGAGCGGGCGGCTCGGGTGGGCGACAAACGGGAGGTCCGGGGACCAGTGCTGGCGGAACGGGTAATGGGGGCGTTGGCAACGGTTATGCCAACAGTATAAGCGGCACACCGGCAGGCAGTGGATCGGCTGGAGTTGTCGTAGTCCGATATCAGATTACATGAGGAAGACATGAATTACACATACACAGTAGACAAGCTTATTCCGAAATCAGAGTTCATGTCTGTCACCTACATGGCAGATGGCTACCCTGATTACCGCAGGAATTTCAATCCGACTGACTTCTCTGAGGAGAGCTTGAAGAAGGTCGTTGATGACTTTGCTCCGAACGTTGTGGACTTCTGGGCGCGTCAGGAAGGTCACCCAGAGTCAGTTTCTTTTGCTGGCGGGTCTGGTGCGGCAGAGGCTCCGATTGTTGAGCAGATTGATCCCACGCATCAGACGCAGGTTGAGCCTGCTCCTGAGTACGATCATTTCACTCAGCGTCTTGAGCAAGACCCAATCACACACTATATGCAGGAAACGGTTGGCTGGACTGTAGTTGACATGACTGCTGAAGAGCAGGCCGAGTACCTTGTTAGCTGGAGAAGCTTTTTTGCAGTGAGCATGGCTCAGTTTAGGCAGGCGCTATATGGGCGCGGAATTATGGAGGCGGCAATGTCTATGTCTGCTAAAGACATTAGCTCTCAGATCCTCTGGGAGACATCAGACTTTGTGCCTCGCGGTTCTGAAAGAGTAAAAGCCGCAATGGGCATGAGTGACGAAGAGCTTGATGAGTTCTTTATCTATGCAGGCACACTGGAGATAACGCTATGAGCGAGCGAGTAATTAGTGATCCTACCGCTGGCGGCTGGGAGCTTAACCCTGACACTGGCTACTGGATGTGGGCGGGTGGTGGCGGCGGCTCCATCCAAGACGGAGACACCGAGGGCCAGATCACTACATGGGACGGCACTGAGTGGACGCCAGAGGGCGCTGTGGTTGTAGAAGTCAACGACACAACTATCAGCACGGCACGGCTAAACGTAGGTAGCTCGGAAAACTCTCAGATTCAGTTTATGAGAGACACCTCCAACTACTTAGACTTCCGTGGAAAGCTCATCATGCGGCACAGGTACGCCGCAGACGGCGGGCCTAACACCGCCATCATGGAGATAGATGCCGACACGGGTAGTGTAAACATCATCGGTAAGTTGCTTGTCAACGGCGTTGAGGTAGGTGGTGGTGGCCTGTGGACCGACAACGGTGACGGCTCTATCAGCTACAACGGCACCGTAAGAGCTACTGATGTGGTGGCAACAGGATGAGCGTACCACTGACAGGGGATGCTACGTCCAGACAGATTGCGGGGTGTCTTGAGGGAAACCCCAACAGCAGTTTTTCTTTGAAGTCTGCTAATAGTCGGTTTATCACAGGGAAGGGTAGCGGAGACATAGCTTTCTCTGATTGGCGTGGCAAGGCATGGCGGCAGGGTGCTGGTAGCCCCTTGCCTGTTGGATGCGATAAGAGGTTAGAGGGCGCCTACAGCACGGGCAGTCGTGTTGACGCCCAAGAAGGCTATTGGTATTCCTATATAGTGCAGAATTCGTTCCCCAATGGCGAGTACAAAGGCACGGTTCAGGCTAACAGCTACTTTTACAGTGAGCCAAGGGACTTGTATTTGTCGGGTAAATTTTCTACGCAATATTACGATAGGTTCAGCGGGCGCGAGCATTATGGCTATCTGTACATCTGGGCCTACTCATCTGGATACCTCTCCGGTAGCAGGGTTGACTTATTTGGCGATAAAAGAGAGTTCGGCGGCGCAAATTATGACAGGAGTAAGTTTACCGTCCCTGCTGGTTACCCATATGTGGTTGTTAATTGTGGCACTTGGTCCGATGGGAAGAACACCTCTGTATCAGGGCAAGATGTTTGGGTGTGGGGAAAGTTTGAAGATCTTAAGATTGAGGCCTGATAATGAAATTTACTCTCATTTTTAAAGAGGCTCTGCAAAGGCCGAGGTTTGTTGATGTTGACGCCGAGAGCCTTGAGTCAGTTACCACCAAGGACATTCCAGAACAGTTTTTGGGCGATATGGTTTTCCTTTATGGGGTTGTGGATTACGAGGGAGCTAGGACAATTCCCGCGATAATTAGCAACGGCAAGATATTTGAGGTTCCCGATGGAGACTTTGGCGAGCTAACCCCAGTGGAATACTTTGAGGAGCGATCATGAGGCTGTTAGCCATCGTTATATCTGCACTTTTGGTCACTGGTTGCGCCACCAGTAAAGGCAATTCAAGGGCGGCACAGCACTCAGCAGACCAGATAAAGATGGTTGCGGTGCAAAGAGAGGCAAGACTGCAAGAAAAGCAGGCTGAGGCACAGACTAATACAGCACTTGTTGAGGCGCTCGCACGGGTTGCTGAGGCCAATCCAGCACATGCCCCTAGCGTAGCGGTAGCCCTAGCGGTAATAGGCGTTAAAGGGGCAGGCGCAGGCTCTCAGGAAGCCCCGACAGTAACGCTTCAGAGGGAGCAGAACGTGGGCCTTGAGTACGCTAAAGCATTAGCCCCCACATTGGGAACATTAGTCAGCGGATTAGGTGTAGCCGCTATCAACGCATCGGTGACCAAGAATGCCCAAGACGCTAACAAAGAAATACAGATCAATGACCAGCAATCCGATGTTGCTATTGTTCAGGCAGTTGCAGGATTGGGTACGGCGGCTTCCAATAACTCTGGAATTACTGCTGGTGGTGATGTCTATCAAATTCAAGATCAGGGCATTGTCGATCAAAGCATCAGCTCGAATTCATCTGCTGACTATTCGGATTATGAGCAGAACTATGCTCAAGACAGTGGCTTTATCAATAACGGAGAAAACATCCACGATTCGGCGGTTAGTTTTGCGGGGCAAGACTTAACGCTAGGTGACCTGATTGCTTACCTTACAGATCAGGGGTCGCCTTTTAGCCTTGTAATGAATGGTCAGGTGGTGGCGTCAAGCACAGAGGGTACTGGTGAGCCTGTAGTTATTGACTGCACTCAGCCAATGTTTTCCCCCATGCCGCCTCAATGCACATAAGGATATAGATTATGACAGGCTGGATAGTGCCGGGAGCACCGGCAGGAAGTACGGGCATTAGCCCGCAACAGCAGAAGCAATTTAGTTCTTGGTGGCTAGACCAGCAGTATGGCGGTGACCTGAATAATGTTCCCTTCCTTACTCAAAATGAGAATGGCTACTGGCTAGGTGATCCGGGGCGTAAATACGACATTAATCCAGAGACAGGGCAAAGAGGAACGTTTCAGTTTTTAAATGGATCTGGCGCTCCCGGCTGGTTAGATGTTACGCCTGTTAAATACGGGTACGCAGGAAACTTAACTGATTCAGACGGCAACCCTATCAAAGTTAAGATGGTTCGGAACCGCCACGGTATATATAACCCTGAAAGTGCGTATGGAAAAGAAGGCATTTGGGATAAGCAGTATCAGTTTACTGAGAACCCTAACACTGGAGAGAAAGGTAAGTGGATCTTTTTAGGCCAGATGGGGTGGGTCAACATTGAAGGTGATCCTCAACCAGAGCCTGCTGATGGTACTCCTACCTTT
>WLWG01002828.1_pt1 | contig 12624 bp, 7 predicted proteins | sample 6712871 | NCBI WGS metagenome assembly WLWG01 (sample SAMN12718693, study PRJNA515312) | sponge metagenome | isolation source: marine sponge | host: Mycale hentscheli | place: New Zealand: South Island, Marlborough, Capsize Point | collected 2003-05-01 | reverse complement strand
CCGATAGAAGAAGCTATGGCATGTGCTACCTTAAAAATAGACGGAGTGGATTCTCATTTATGGCATCAGGTGAAACAGTCAACGCTGCAACAATATCGACAGACTCCAGATTTGGTATATTATCAAAGTCAGGACCAGATGCTAAAAAAATGTTCACTGATAAAGTTGTTCCAATATCAGTTAACTACCCGTTCTTTTTTAAACCAATACAGGATGGAATGGATCGGCCAAAAACGGAACTGGCTTATAGAGTACCAGCAACAAAGTTCACAAGAAAAAAACTGGACAATAACGAAAAGCTTAAGGAAATATCCGGACTTGATACAACCATAGACTGGAAAAACACAGGTGATAACTCTTATGATGGTGAAAAGCTAAAGCTTTTAATACACGATGAATCAGGTAAATGGGAAAAGCCTACTAACATACTAAACAACTGGAGAGTTACTAAAACATGTTTACGATTAGGTAGCAGAATAATAGGTAAGTGTATGATGGGTTCAACATCAAACTCTTTAGACAAAGGGGGTGAAAATTTTAAAAAGATATACTACAACTCAGATGTAGAAAAAAGAAACGCTAATGGTCAAACAAGCTCAGGCTTGTATTCTTTATTTATACCAATGGAGTGGAACTATGAAGGTTTTATAGATAATTACGGTCACCCAGTATTTGATACACCAGAAGAAGAAGTACAAGATGTATTTGGAGAGTATATAACTCAAGGTGTTATAGATCATTGGAATAACGAAGTAGAAGGATTAAAGCAAGACCAAGACGGTTTAAACGAATATTATAGGCAGTTTCCAAGAACAGAGGAACACGCTTTTAGAGATGAGGCCAAAGAATCTTTGTTTAACCTTACTAAAATATACGAGCAAATAGATTATAATGTAGAAATAAATAATTCTTCTGCAGTAACAAAAGGAAGTTTTCAGTGGGAAAACGGAACAAAAGACACAAGAGTAATATTTGTACCTAATAAAGACGGAAGATTTAATATATCTTGGGTACCGCAAATAGAGTTACAAAATAGAATAATTATAAAAAACGGTAGCAAACACCCTGGTAATGAGCACGTTGGAGCTTTTGGTTGTGACAGTTACGATATATCAGGAACAGTAGATGGTAGAGGCTCTAACGGTGCTTTACATGGTCTTACTAAGTTTAGTATGGAAAACGCACCGGCTAATCATTTCTTTTTAGAATATATAGCTAGACCACAAACTGCAGAAATATTCTTTGAAGACGTTTTAATGGCTTGTGTTTTTTACGGTATGCCTATATTAGCAGAGAATAACAAACCAAGACTTTTATATCATTTTAAAAGAAGAGGTTATAGAGGTTACTCAATGAACAGGCCTGATAAAGTTTGGAACAAACTATCAGCCACAGAAAGAGAAATAGGTGGTATACCTAATACCAGCGAAGATATTAAGCAAGCCCACGCGGCTGCTATAGAAACATATATAAATACAAATGTTGGTATACTGGAAACTGGATACGGAGATATGTATTTTCAAAGAACATTAAATGATTGGGCTAAGTTCAACGTTAATAACAGGACAAAGCATGACGCGTCTATAAGTTCTGGGCTAGCCTTAATGGCTTGTAATAAAAACAGATATATACCTGTTGCAAAAAAAGAACGTAAGTCTGTAGATTTAGGTATAAAAAAATATAACAATAGTGGAAACATTTCAAAAATACTTTAATAAATGAAGATCCAAACTAATACATACAGCTCTTTTCCTAGCCAAGTGGTTAGCAATGAAGAAAAAGCAAGCTTAGACTACGGTATTCAAGTAGGTAGAGCTATAGAAGGGGAATGGTTTCAAGAAGGAAGATCAGGTAATAGATATGCTCAAAGTTATTCTAACTTTCACCAATTAAGATTATATGCAAGAGGAGAGCAGTCAATACAAAAATATAAAGATGAGTTATCTATAAATGGTGATTTATCTTATTTAAATTTAGACTGGAAGCCTGTAGCTGTTGTATCTAAGTTTGTTGATATAGTAGTTAATGGTATGTCTGAAAAAGGGTATCAAATAAACACTATTGCACAAGACCCTTACTCTGTACAAGAAAAAACAAAATACGCTGAAGCTGTTTTAAGAGATATAAATTTAAAACCAGTTCTTACTGAATTTAAAGAAAATCTTAATGTAGATATATTTAACACTTCTAATCCAGAAGAGCTACCTGCTAGCAAAGAAGAATTAGATCTTTACATGCAAATGAATTTTAAACAGCAGGTTGAAATTGCAGAAGAAGAAGTTATTAATAATGTTTTAGACTTAAACAAGTATGAAGAAACTAAACGCAGATTAGCTTATGATTTAACTGTTTTAGGAATAGGAGCTTGCAAAACACACTTTAATAAAACTGAAGGTATAACCGTAGATTATGTAGATCCTTCTTATATGGTTTATTCATATACTGAAGATCCAAATTTTGAAGATATATATTATGTTGGTGAAGTAAAGTCTATTACAATACCTGAATTAAAAAAGCAATACCCAGATATTCCAGAAGAACAGTTGATTAAAATACAACAAATGCCTGGTAATTCTCAGTATATAACAGGTTGGGGTAACTATGATGAAAACACTGTTCAAGTAATGTATTTTGAATATAAAACTTATCACAATCAAGTGTTTAAAATAAAGAAAACAGACCAAGGTCTTGAAAAAGCTTTAGTAAAAAATGAAGGTTTTAATCCACCACCTAGCGACAACTTTGATGTAGTAACAAGAACAATTGAAGTTTTATACACCGGCGCAAAGGTTTTAGGTAACAACTACATGCTAGAGTGGAAGCTTGCCGAAAACATGACTAGACCATATGCTGATACTACTAGGGTTAAAATGAACTATTGTATATCTGCACCAAGACTTTATAAAGGTCGTATTGAATCTATAGTTAGTAAAATAACAGGATTTGCTGATATGATACAGCTCACGCACCTTAAGCTACAGCAAGTTATGTCTAGGATAGTGCCTGATGGTGTTTTCTTAGATATGGATGGTTTAGCAGAAGTTGATTTAGGTAATGGAACAAACTACAATCCAGCTGAGGCTTTAAACATGTATTTCCAAACAGGTTCTATAGTTGGTAGATCACTCACTCAAGAAGGTGGTATGAATCCAGGTAAAGTACCTATTTCAGAATTATCTTCTTCATCTGGCCAAGCTAAAATTCAAAGTTTAATAGGAACGTATCAATATTACTTACAAATGATACGCGATGTAACTGGACTTAACGAAGCTAGGGACGGCAGTATGCCAGATAAAGATTCTTTAGTTGGTTTACAAAAGCTAGCTGCTAACGCTTCTAATACAGCAACAAGGCATTTGTTAGATTCTTTATTATACATAGGACTAAGAACTTGCGAAAATATTAGTTTAAAAGCAGCTGATTTAATAAAACACCCGCTAACTAGAGAATCATTAAAAAATTCAATTAGTACATTTAATACTAAAACATTAGAGGAACTTATTAATTTGCAGATACATGATTTTGGTATTTATTTACAGCTAGAGCCGGAAGAAGAAGAAAAAGCTAAGCTTGAACAAAACATACAAGTTGCTTTAAAAACTCAATCAATAGATTTAGCTGATGCTATAGATATTAGAGAAATAAATAACATTAAACTAGCTAATCAGTTTTTGAAGTTAAAGCAAACACAAAGACAAAAGCAAAAGCAAGAAGCTTCTCAACAAAACATTCAAGCTCAAGCACAAGCAAATGCTCAAGCTTCTGAGGCAGCCGCTATGGCTGAAGTACAAAAGCAACAGGCGCTTACTCAAGAAAAAGTAAACTTAGAACAAGCTAAATCTCAATTTGAAATACAAAGACTTCAAACAGAAGCTCAAATAAAAAGAGAGTTAATGGCTGAAGAGTTTAACTATCAAATGCAGTTAGCAAAAACTAGAGCTGGTGTTGAAGCAGATAAAGAAAAAGAAATAGAAGATCGTAAAGATCAAAGAACAAGAATACAAGGAACACAACAATCAGAAATGATTGACCAAAGAAAAAATGATTTATTACCTATTAACTTCGAGTCAGAAGGTAATGATGATTTAGGTGGGTTTAATTTAGATTCGTTAGGACCTAAATAAACCTTTTATTTATTTAATTATATTATATTATGTCAGAAACAGTAAAGCAAGAAGGCGACTTTAAAATTAAAAAGTCTAAGCCTAAGATGAAAAAACTAAATAAAACTGAAGAGGTTGTAAAAGTTGATTTATCACAACCTAAAGATGAAGTTAAACAAGAAGAGGTAACTAAAGTAGTTATACCTACAGAAGATAAAAAAGAAGACGATGCCATTCAAATCGGAGAAACAAATGCAAGCGATGTTGCTGTCGAAGAATCAAAAGACGGTGGAAGTAGCAAAGAAGTGGTTGAAGAAGTACGGGAACCCGTTCAAGATGAAAAGCCAGTTCTTGAAGAAATAACCGATGAAGAAGTAGCTGAAGAAGTAAAAGAAATAAAGGAAGAAGTTAAAGAAGCTAAGAGAAACGCTGAAATAACAGGTAAGCCTTTACCAGAAAATATTGAAAAGCTTGTTTCTTTCATGGAAGAGACGGGTGGAAATATCGAAGATTATGTGCGGCTTAATGCTGATTATTCTAATGTTGACAATAATACATTGTTAAGAGAATACTATAAGCAGACAAAACCACATTTAAACATTGAAGAAGTAAACTTCCTTATGGAAGATTCTTTTTCATTTGATGAAGAACTAGATGAGGAGCGAGACATCCGCAAAAAGAAACTCGCAATAAAAGAAGAAGTCGCTAAAGCAAAGAATTTTTTGGAAAGCGCCAAGAGTAAATACTACGACGATATCAAGTTGAGACCCGGCGTAACTCAGGAGCAACAAAAAGCTATGGAATTTTTCGACCGATACACGAAAGATCAGGAAGCTGCATCTCAGAATCATAATGATTTTAAACAACAAACAAATGATCTTTTCAAATCAGATTTCAAAGGTTTTGATTTCAAAGTAGGAGAAAAGAAATTCAGGTATGGCGTTCAAAATCCAGAAAAGTTAGCTGATAAACAGTCTAATATCACAAACCTTGTCGGGAAGTTCTTTGACAAAGAAGGTAAGATAAAAGATTCTAATGGTTATCATAAGGCTATTTATGCTGCTGAAAATGTAGATGTTATTGCTAATCATTTTTACGAACAAGGAAAAGCCGACGCAATCCGAGAGGTGGTCGATGGATCTAAGAATCCTAGTACGGACTCAAGACCAGTTGCACAAACTGATGGGTTTAAAGATGGGATAAAAGTAAAAGTTCTTGGTAATGAAACAAATGATTTTTCAAAATTAACAATTAAGAAAATTAAAATTTAAAATTAACAATTATGGCAATTTTATCACCGAGCCCAGTATTTGGCTCTTTATTACCGTCGCAAAAGCAACAGACTTTAGCGTCAAACTACCTGAATTTTACTGATGGAACGAGTGACTTCGCTCAGCAGTATCTTCCAGAGATTTATGAACAAGAAGTGGAGCGTTATGGAAACAGAACTCTTTCAGGCTTCTTAAGAATGGTTGGCGCTGAAATGCCAATGACATCTGACCAAGTTGTTTGGTCTGAGCAAAATAGATTGCACATCTCTTATGACGGTGTTGCATCTAACGCAGGTGGAACAGCTCTTACGTTCACTCAAACAGCAGACAAGCAAGGTGTTATTTCAGAAAGAGATACTCTTGTGGTTATGAACCCAGCAACTGGTGAAGAACTTAAGTGTTTTGTTTCTGGACCAGCAGCTCTTATTGCTGGAACAAGTTCAGGAGCTTCAGGAACTTACACAATAGATGTTAAACCTTACACTCAAGCTAGTCTTGATTCAGCTGGAGCTACAGAGCCTGATTTAGCAGGAAAAACAGGTCTTAAGATTTTTGTTTATGGTTCTGAATACAACAAAGGTTCTTTTGATTTTACTCGTCACACAGTAACTCCTCAGTTTACTCAATACAATAATAAGCCAATTATCATAAGAGATAAGTACGGTATTAACGGATCTGACATGGCTCAGATTGGTTGGGTTGAAGTAGCTACTGAAGATGGAGCTAGTGGTTATCTTTGGTATTTAAAAGCCGAGTCTGAGACACGACTACGTTTTGAAGATCATTTAGAAATGGCTGTTATTGAAGGTGAGAAAAAAGCTGGAACAGCAAATGCAGCAGTGCCTGAGGGTACTGAAGGTTTGTTTGCAGCTATCAAGTCACGAGGAAATGTTGTTACTGGTTTTAGTGCAGCGGCTCAAGATACTGCTGGAAATCGTTTAGCTACTTTTGACAACATTCTTAAAAACCTTGACACTCAAGGAGCTATTGAAGAAAACATGCTTTTCTTAAACAGGGATATGTCTTTAGATATTGACGATATGCTTTCTGAAATTTCAGCTGGAGCAAACGGAGGAACAGCTTTTGGTTTATTTGAAAACTCCGAAGAAATGGCTTTAAACTTAGGTTTTAGCGGTTTCCGAAGAGGTTCTTATGATTTCTATAAAACTGATTGGAAATATCTTAACGATGCTTCTACTCGTGGTGGAGTTGCTACTCCAAGCATAGATGGTGTTTTAGTTCCAGCTGGAACTTCTACTGTTTATGACCAAACTTTAGGAACTAATATCCGACGACCTTTCTTACACGTACGTTATCGTGCTTCTCAAGCTGATGACCGTCGCATGAAGTCTTGGATCATTGGATCTGCAGGTGGAGCTTTCAACAGCGATCTTGATGGAATGGAAGTTCATTTCCTTTCTGAAAGATGTCTTGTTACTCAAGCAGCTAACAATTTCGTATTGTTTAACGCAGCTTAATAATAAGCAATCATAGTAATTTTTACCCTCGTCTTATTGACGGGGGTAATCTTTACTCTTTTAAAAACTATTTAATTATATTATATCATGGCTAAAAAAGCTACAGCTAAAAAAGTTGAGGTTGCTCCTCAGGAATTACCAACACCACCCAAAGTGGTAGAAACACCAAGAATTAAAAAACCTTCTTGGGAAATAAAAGATAGAACTTATATTTTAATAGGAAACGACTCTTCTTTAACACACACAATGCCATCTAGGCACAGCAGAAGATATCCTCTTTTGTGGTTTGATAAAGAAAAAAGAGAACAAAAAGAATTAAGATATGCTACAAATCACAACTCACCTTTTGTGGAAGAACAAAAAGGTGAAGCTACTTTAGGTCATATTGTTTTTAGAAATGGAGTGTTAAATGTAGAAAAAGAAAAACAAAATCTACAAAAGCTTTTATCTTTATATCATCCATTAATAGGAAAAAAGTTTATTGAATTTGACTCTTCACAAGAAGCAGTTGAAGACTTAGACGATATAGAGCTTCAAATAGATGCTTTAAACGCTGCAAGAGATATGGACATAGAGCAAGCTGAAGCTATTGTTAGAGTTGAACAAGGCTCTAAAGTTTCTTCGATGAAGTCATCAGAAATAAAAAGAGATCTTATGTTGATGGCAAAACAAAATCCTGCTCTATTTATAGACTTAGCAAATGACGAAAACGTAGGTCTTAGAAACGTTGCTATTAAAGCTGTAGAAATGGGAATAATAAAAATATCTCAAGATCAAAGGAGTTTCCATTGGGGTTCTAACAATAGAAAACTTATGACAGTTCCATTTGAAGAAAATCCATATTCAGCTATGGCTGCATATTTCAAAACAGATGAAGGTGTAGAAGTTTACAGATCTGTAGAGAAAATGATAAAATAACATGTAATACTATATAGTAGTCGGGTCACTCTTTATGAGTGGCCTAACTATTATTTTAAAAAAAATAAAAACAAATGGCGGTAAATATAAACACAGTATACACTACAGTATTATACATACTGAATAAAGAACAGCGGGGATATATTCCACCGGCTGAGTTTAATAGTCTTGCTGTACAAGTTCAAAATGATATTTTTGATTCTTACTTTCCCGATGGAAACCAAGTAAACCGCTTAAATCAAAGTAACAGACAAAACGATACAGAGTTTTTTGATATGTTTAAAGATATATCATATAAACTCTTTCCTTTTGAAAAAGAAACAGATTTTACCTGGAACGGTACAAACTTAGGTTTTATATATACTGGTACTAAAACAATATACAAGCTAGGAGAAATTATTGCAACAACTCCAGCTTCGCAAACAGGGCAACCCTCTGATATAGAGTCAGTTGTACAATTAACAAGCAAAAGTGATTATACAGAAACAACAAGATCTAAGTTGACAGCTCCAACTGCTGAATATCCTATTTGCTTCACAACACAAACAGCGGCTGCAATCGCGCCGGCTACAACACCACAATTATTAATAAAAGTGTCTCCAGCTTCAGCTACGACAACTTTAAAAGTAAACTGCTTATTTAAGCCAACTAATCCTTCTTGGGGTTTTACAGTAGGCTCATTAGGCCAATATGTTTATAATTCGGCTACTTCAGTAGATTTTGAATTAGATACTTCAGAGCAAAATAATTTAGTAATTGAAATATTAAAATATGCAGGTATAATAATTAATGACCCGCAAATAGTACAAGCTGCAGCGCAAGCATCACAACAAGAAGAAATAAACTTAAAACGTTAATAAATGGCACTAATAACTGAAAACAATAGACAATATTATGCTGGAGCTCAAGGTTTTTTAGTAACACAACAAGCTGCTGGTTTAACTTATACTTGCACATTTGACACTGATTTAGTTTTTGGAAGTTACAATCCGCTAGAAACCAATTATGCTTTAAATAATTTTAAACTGTACACTGCTGCCCCTGGAGTTGCTACATATACAGAATATACGGACGCATATACGGTTATTAATAATGTCATTACTATAACTGGAGACTCTAACACCGCTACTAATAATTTACCAGTTAATACAAGCATTGTGGTTCAGCTAAAATCAGCTGAAGGTGGTAACTATGGCAACAGAGACGCTTATGGTTCAACAGTAGAAGAAAACTGGGGTTCATACTCATATATTAAATTAAATGACGTTATAGACAACTATATGGTAGGTTATGTCGGTGATGGTAAACTAGTAAACAAAGTAAAGAAAAGTGATGTTTTGTTTTTTGCTAAAAGAGGTTTGCAAGAGTTTAGCTATGACACATTAAAAAGTGTTAAGTCTCAAGAGCTTACTATACCCTCTAGTTTAAGTGTTCCGATGCCTCAAGATTATGTTAATTATGTTAACATGAGCTGGGTTGACACTTCAGGCATAAAACACATTATATATCCAACAACACTTACTAGTAACCCTTACTCAATACCTTTACAAGATAGCGACGGTATACCAACTCAGTCTAACTTTAATAACAATTTAAAAGGTACATCTCAAACAGAAAATAACTGGAGTAATAACAATATAGGTACACTAAATGAAGCTTTAAGAAATGACAGCTCAGCTTGGGCTAATGTATACGGTGGAGGTTTTGGTACTGGTTATGGAACAGAAAGCGGACTTTACGGATTACAGCCAGAAATAGCACAAATAAACGGTTGGTTTACAATAAACGACAGAAAAAATAAGTTTTCTTTTTCTAGCGATTTAGCTGATAAATTAATTATATTAGAATATATATCAGACGGTTTAGCTAATGATGGCGATACTAAAATACCTAAAATGGCTGAAGAAGCTATGTACGCATACATAAGCCACGCTATAGTATCTACAAGGTCAAATCAACCAGAATACATAGTAAATAGACTGAGCAGAGAAAAAGCTGCAAAACTAAGAAACGCTAAAATAAGACTATCAAATATTAAGCTAGATGAATTTACCCAAGTAATGAGAGGTAAATCCAAATGGATAAAATCATAAATTTATATGGCTAAAGTCACTAATACTTTTATAAAAAGTAAACTAAACAAAGATTTAGACGCTAGACTAGTACCTAATGGTGAATACAGAGACGCCGTTAACGTACAAGTAAGCAGATCCGAAGGCGATAGTGTTGGTTCACTTGAAAATGTTTTAGGTAATATAGAAATAAAAGACTTTGGAAACTCTGACCTTACCTGTATAGGTTATTTTGCTAACGAAGCTACAGGTATGATTTATGTTTTTTTAACAGATTATACAGATCCAACTCCTAATACACAAAGATCATATTCTTCTACAGCTGAAAATTATATATACAGTTACAATATAACAAATGATACTTCAGTTCTTTTAGTACAAGGTGCTTTTCTTAATTTTTCTAAAACAAATCCAATATTTGGTATTAACTTATTAGAAGATCTTTTATTTTGGACAGACAATAGAAACCAACCTAGGAAGATAAACATAAACCTAGCAAACCCAAGTGCTTTAGCTTCTCCAACATACTATACAAATGAAGATCAAATATCTATAGTAAAATATAATCCATATAAAGCTATGGATATGTATCAAGAAGTTGGAACAAATACAGGTGTAGTAGAAACTACAATGAAAGATGTTACTAGCCTTACAAATCCAAACGGTGGTACAGCGTTAGCTAATGGAGCGCAAACTTCTGCAACTATAAACATCGATAGCTTATCGGGTGATATAATAAAAACTAATGAAAATTATGGTGCTCTTGGAGTCAAAGTAAGTTTAAGAAGTTTGGCTAGTCCTTACACACTTACTGACACTGGAGAAACTGTAAGTAATTATACCCTTGCTGGAGGCGTTATAACTCAAGTTATATTAACTGGATCTATAACAGTGGCAGATAATCAAATGCTAGTTTTTAGCCCTAATGAATATTATGACGGTAATTTTGAAGGAGATTCAGAATATTTATCTGATTTATTTGTGAGATTCAGTTATAGGTTTAAATTTGAAGATAGTGAATATTCTATAATGGCTCCGTTTACTCAAATAGCTTTTGTACCAAAACAAGATGGTTATTTCATGTATACAAGAAAAGAAGGTTTTGAAACAAAAGAGGATCAAACAGAATCTTATAGAAGTACAATAGTTTCTTTTGTTGAAAATAAAATTGATGAAATAAAGCTAGTTATACCTAGACCTGACACTTCAACTCCTGGAGCAACGCTACAAGAAGCTTTCAAAATATCAGAAGTAGATATACTATATAAAGAGTCTGATGGCCTTGCTGTTAAAGTTGTAGAAACTATACCTGTGTCTGATTTAGTAATAAATTCATATGGAGATATAGAATATGATTATAAGTCAACTCAGCCTTTTAATACCTTACCTTCTGATGAATTAACAAGAGTATATGATAAAGCTCCAGTGAGAGCTTTTGCTCAAGAAATTAGTGGAAATAGAGTTATTTATGCTAATTATCAAAATAAACATACACCACCAGAAAGTATAGATTACACAATTAGTGCTTCTGATAAGTCTAATTTAAGTTTAGGAAGTGGATCAGGTTCTTTAGCTGGTGGACCATTAAATGGAACTGGTCCATTTACATTAACTGGGGCAACTGGAACAATACAAGTTGGAAGTTTTATTAGCGGAACTGGAATAACAAAAGGAACAGTAGTAACAGCGGTGAGCGGTTCGCCTGTAAATTCTATAAGCGTTAGCCCTGCAGTTAGCGGAGCCGGCGGTGTTGTTACGTTTAGACCAGCAAGTGGTGAAAAAACATACGTGAGTAAAGTAGAATATCCTAACTCTTCACTTAAACAAAATAGAAATTATGAAGTAGGAGTTGTTTTGTCTGATAGATATGGAAGACAGTCTAGTGTAATATTAAACAAGCCTACACAATCTTCTAGTATATTTTCACCGTATTTTGATAATAGTTTAGTTCAAAAAGAATGGCCTGGAGATTCAATAAAAATGTTATTTAATTCACCAATAGGACCAGCAAGCGCAGACCAAACAAATGATTGGCCAGGTATTTACAATGGTGATCCTTCAAGCTCATTATATAATCCTTTAGGTTGGTATTCTTACAAAATAGTAGTTAAACAAACAGAGCAAGAATATTACAATGTTTATTTACCTGGCATAATGGCAGCTTATCCAGAGCGACATACTTTAGAGTTAGGTAATACTTCACATACAGTTTTAATAAATGATAATATAAATAAAATACCTAGAGATTTAGCTGAAGTTGGTCCAGATCAAAAACAATTTAGAAGTTCTATAAGAATTTATGGAAGAGTAGAAAACTCTAGTAATGTTATAACATATTCTTCACCAATACCAACAAACATAGGTCTATCTAATAATCAGTATTATCCAGGTAACCAAGCAGATACATCTACAATGATATCTACGATGTCAGATATGTTTGAATATGATCCGTTGAAACCTGTTAAACCTAATTATTTTCCTCAGTTTTATGATTATGATTCTAATCCTTTAATAGCTAGAATAAGTACTCAATCACAAATAGGTCAAATTGCTACTACTAATTACGATACAGCTAGTGCTTCAGTAGCTGCTAATGTTAGCAACGCGGCAGCGATATCTTTGACTGGTATAAGCGGTTCAACAATAGTTGCAAACATGGTTGTAACAGGTCCTGGTATACCTATTAACACTTATGTTATTTCATTTACTGGAGGAAATAACCCTAGTGTAACTATAAGTCAAGACGTTGAATTACAAAAATTTGATGAATTAGTATTTGTTC
>WLWG01002826.1_pt1 | contig 12628 bp, 10 predicted proteins | sample 6712871 | NCBI WGS metagenome assembly WLWG01 (sample SAMN12718693, study PRJNA515312) | sponge metagenome | isolation source: marine sponge | host: Mycale hentscheli | place: New Zealand: South Island, Marlborough, Capsize Point | collected 2003-05-01 | reverse complement strand
TCTGTTAAGCCAAGCGCACCCATCTCTTGTTTGCGTTGCATTTCACGAAGTCTTTTCTTTTGATCACGTTCGTATTTACTTGGAATAATGTCTGGAAGTGCACCTATTCCTGTTCCAGCACCAGCAGCAATAGCGGGAGCAATTTCATCTAGTTGATTTAAGTCTTGTTTCCAATTTGAATAAGATGCTGATACCATGTTTGCTTTACCTGTCCTATTTGCGTTTGGATCTTCTTTACGTTTCTTTGCTGCTCTTCTGCTTCTCTCTTTCTTGCTCATGTTGGCTCGATCATCAGCATCACGGCAAAATGGTTTAGTTTTTTGTCCTGGTTGTTTAGCACATGGTTTTCCATCGTACTTACCACCTGCTTGAACCCAACCACCACCCTTAAACCAGTCGCGGAGAGAGTAACCTTTGGACTTAGCAGACTTACCGTCGCGTTTTTCTGCAATGACTTCTTCATCCATTTTATCTGCGTAACCAGCAGCAGCATCAGTGTCGTGTGCGGTATCAGTAATCTTTGCTTGCATCCAGGCAGGAATATTCTTTTCTTTCTTACCTAATACCTTTCTCAACTTTGCGATGTTTCTTGCTGACTTTTTGAGTTGGCTTTGTGCCATTGCAACTTCATGGTCCTTCGATTCTGATACTCCTCCGCCATCAGAACCCCCATTAGACCCCCCATTCCCATTTCCATTGCCATTTGAACCATTGCCGTTGCCATTATTCTTCTTGCCCTCAGTGTCGTCCTTATTGTCGTCCTTGTGCTCACTATCACGCATCAAATATCCAGTGGATGACATTATATGCCAACCCTTAGGAATCTTCTTACATTTTTTATCAGTATTACAATAGTAATATCCTTTCTTGCAAGATTTTTTTGCCATTACTTAGCATTCTCATCATTATTATTTAGAAAACCTTGTTTCAACAGTTTTGATAACTCTGATGTAGATCCAACAAATAATGCGTTGTTAGTAACATTACTTGGACCCTTCTTACTATTATCTTCTTCTAGGTCCTTCACCTTCTTCTGTAAATCTGCCAACTTATCAGTTGTATCTGCAACACTTTTAATTAATTGACCAGCAACTTCATATGCTCTAGGACTACCACTTTCACCCGCAAGATCCATAATTCCATTTATTGCTTCTTGACCTTTTTCTATGAGAGAATATAAATTAGCACGAGTATATTCATAATCTTTCGTTATATCATTTCTCTCCTGTTTTGGAGGAACAGGTTTTACTGGTTTCGATTCAACAATGCTACTTTCAATATCAAGTGCATCGTCAATAGACTCATAATTATTGCTCATGACTATTAAATATCAGTTTTTCTAGTTGGACTATACTTCTTACCATCACCTAAGAACTGCCAGTCTTCATCAAATCCAAAGTTGTCACCAGGCATAAGCAGATCATGATCTGCTTGATCGATTACACCATCATTATTCTTATCTTCCTTAGCAGTTGGTGTGACGGTATATCGCATTTCACGTTTAGCAGTAGTTCTATCAGTGCTACCATAGACATCGACTTGAACCTTACGGATAAGACCATCACTGCTATCTGCGATAGGACCAAACAGATATGTTTTAGCAGTAAACTGCAAAGTATGTATCAGTGCTCTGCGCGTATCAAAGTTTCCTTCATAATCATCTTGAAAATTTACTGATTCGAGAACAATAGGAATATCTCTCTTTTCTCCGATAGACTGAACTAAATCTACAGTCAAATTAAAATGTGGTTGAAAATATGGTAAAACTTGTTCAAGAATTTGAAGGGAATCATCATTTAATTTGGACAAAATATTGAGTTCAAATCCAATATTATATGGAACAGGCATAAAGACTTTCTTTACTTTACTGCCGTCATCACAAGTTTTAAATGTCTGAATAAGGCTAGATTTTCTGGTAGAGTCATATTGAATTGATGTCATCTCAAATGACATTCTTGGCATACTTATTTGAACTGCCTTATTTAAATCTGCTTGTTGAGTAAGTCTTGCTAAAAATTTCTGACTGGGACCATATGCCAAAGGAACCTTCATGTCACTAATATCATTATTATCACCATCTTGATGACGAATATGAATATCATTAAATAACGTTCCAAACGCTATAATAGTTTTTCTAACTATTTCGTGGTAATAATACTGACCTAACATTAGAAAGTTCCAAAGGGATTAGATTCTGAGAAGTCTATAAGACTATCTCCGAGAGTCTCAAATTCATCGTTCTCGGTATATTTATCATAAGTATCGTCTTGTACATAATTTCTGGTAGCATAACTTGCTCCAGATGTTTCACCCACAATAGATTCACCATTAAAGAACTTACCATCTGGTGCAGTCTTAGATGTACCAACATTAGCAACTTTAAGAACTAACGTATCAGCATCCCACTCCTTTACTCTTGCTATGATACCAGATCTAGATCCAGAAACAATTTCATTAAATTGATATGTTCCAATACCAGATATTGCTTCTGGATCTGAAATTGTTACTGTTGGTGATTGACTATATCCTTTACCTGCATCTCTAATTAAGATTGATTTGAGAACTTTAGAATTTCCATCATATCCTATAGAAGAAATACCAACAGCAGTTGATGCTGTAGATACTAATGGGAAATAACCAGAACCAGCAGTTAATACCTTAATAGATTGTATTACACCATTAACTATGATTGGATAAAAGGAACCAGATACAGATGGTACCGTAGTTCCTGTTATATCAATTCTTGGCGGATCGGTTGATGCATAACCAGTACCACCGTTAGATATTGTGAAACCTGATACCCCAAAGTTGATATTAAAGTTTGCTGATACTACTGCCCCTGATCCTGGTATTGTTCTTGCCATCTTATTGATATACCAACGAACTATTTATTTTTCTTTGTTGCCTTTGCATACTGTGCTTTTGCAGATCTTATATTGTTAACAATATTCAATGCTTTCTGCCTTGTAGTTTGCTTTTGAACTTTCGTATCAATTTTTAAATCTTGAGTAGGAGAATTCTGCATAGTATCCGCACTATGTCTATCTAATCTATTGTAATAAGCATGTCTATCTCCAAAGTCTGGATGATATCCACCTATCATTTGTTTAGGTGGTTCATCTGGATATCCAAGTTTTGCTGGTTTATTTGGATAATCTATTTGAGAATACAACTTGTTCCTAATTCTTGCAACTAAAGGATCTTTAGGAGCATAGATGGTTTCTTGCTCCTTTAATTCATATTGTCTTTGAAGTCTTTCATTAAGAATTGACTGAGTTACAGTTTCAACCTTTCCTTCTTCATTATACATTTTAATAATGTAGTCATTGCCAATTTTTTTCTTCTCAATAATTTGATTTTTTATACCCTGACCAAAGTGCTCATACATCTTTGCATCATTGCCAGATGCACTACGATCTGTAATATACTCCCAAGCATGATCCGAAGTTCCAACTGTATCTAGAATCATATTCTTTCTTTCTTGAGAGTGTCTCTCATTCCAATGACGATCTTGCTTTTTCCACATACTATCCTCAAGTCTCTTGAAAGACGTTGGAACTTCTGCTTTCTTCATAAGACCATCGCCAACAGATCTTGTTTCTGTTTTATTAACTTTAGGACGATACTTTAATTTTTCAGTCTTTACTTCTGGTAACTGATACGGTTTTTTAACTTCACGTAAAATTCTGCTGCGATTTTCTGCAAGCATTTGACCTTCAAGTTCATGGGAGAATCTTATAGGACCCTTCGGGATATATCCTCTATTAAATCTACCAAGAGACCTTTGAATATTTCGACTTGATCCCTTAGATGGATTGTACTCTGAATATGGATTTGTATTCGCTGGATCTACTTCAGGTCGTTGAACTTGAGGTTTGGATAGTGGAGGTTTGCCCATCATACTAGAAGGCATTGACTTAATTGTCGTTCTTTTAGTTGGTTTGGGTTGTACTTTGGAAGCAGTTCTAGTTACAGGTTTTTTAGTCGTATTATCAAATTTTCTAGTACCAGATGTTTTTCCCTTCTGAACATCTCCTTTAAATCCATTCTCATAGTCACGTACAAAATCATCAATACCCGATTCAAATGAACCAGATAATCTACCACCTCTAACACCACCACCAACTTCTCTTGGTTTATTAGTTCTTGGATCGATAACGGGTTTTCCATTTTGTAAAACTGGATATCTTACGTGATCGCCTCCAGCTTGAATTTTATCTCCAAGAGAAAATTCAGATCCCAGTTTACCTTGCAATCTAGATTGACCTTCATTTGAAGACAAGTTTCTTGCTCCCTCAGAAGGATTTGGTGCAAGAAGATCCGCCGCACCTAATCCTCCAGCAACACCTATTGCTGTTTTTGCAAAGTTGTCAAACGATTTGCCACTAGGTTTCATAGATGATTGAGGTCTTGTTGGCAAATCCTTTGCATCAATATTTGGTTTATCACCAAATCCTGCTTGAGTTGCTTTATCACGTATCCTTTTTGCCGTGGGAGTATTAGCATACTTGGGGTCATATGCTTTCTGCATAATTCTTTGACCCTGCTTGAATTTCTTAGGAGTTACAACATTCTGTGGTTCACCAACTCTAATACCTCTTGCACCAGGACGGACAACACTACCAACAACACCACCTGCTTGACCACCTTTTCCTTGTGCTCCACCAAGAGGATTAGAACCATACTCTACATATCTTGAACCACCAGTACCAGGTCTTATTGCACTCTTTCCACGTTGACCAACTGTTGGTGCAGAATATACACCCTGTCCACGAGGACTCAATAAACCTTTACTGCCTCTGTGAAGATTTTGACCACCTTTTAGTGCGTCATATCCATCTTTTGGTAGTCCCGTTGCACCAATTTTAAAATTAGTTCCTCTAGCCAATCCTTTTGGTGGTAATTTTCTGCCAGCAACTGCACCTAATGCACCTACACCAGCATCTAAAGCTGCTTGTCTCCACCACCCATTTTGGGGATCATTCATAAAGTCATTGACTGCCTGACCAACGGGAGTATCTTTAAACGCCCCAGCATAATTGTTTGGATCTGGTGGAGTGGATATGTCCTTATACCAGTCCGGCATATCATCTATTTGTTTTTGAGTAAGACCCTGTGGATTAACAGATTTGTCTGGTTTATAATTATTTTTCCAATAATCATAAATTGCATCATTTCTAGCATCTACTGCTTTTTGTCTTTCACGATTTGCTACAGAATCATTTCCAAATGATGGACCCATATAATCATCATAATCTGCCAATCTAGCGCCACTATCATATCCGTTGATGTTTATAATACCCTGTCTAATAACATCACCAATAGTTTTTCCATCTCTCAGTGCCGCATTTCCACCACCATTTTTAAACGCAGAAAAATCTGCTGCCGATGGGAAGTCATCTATAGTTAAATTTTCACCTCTCTTAAATTTATCCTTTAATTTTTGAACCACTGGATTTGCAATACCAGGAGGCATATCAGGATCTGGACCCTTTTTACCTTTTTTAATTATTCGTTTTGTTTCTGGATCTATAACATATCCAGCATCAATAATGTCTCCTAACCATCTACCAAATTCGTCAATATCAACTCCAGCACTAGGATCAGTAACATCTGGATTTTCAGAATTTAATTGCTCAAAAACGCCAATATAAAATACTCTATATGAAGATGTATTTCCATTAATTAATTTATCTCTATACCATAGAGCTTGTTCTAACGTAAGTTGACTATAACTTGTAAATCCTTCAACATTACCACCAATACCCCAACCACCAACTGTTCCTGGGATCCTAGCAAGATTAATTACTTTTCTTGTATCTTTTTGAATATATCCAATAGCACTGTAATCACCATCTGGAAAGTAAACACTAACCATTGGTCCTAGAATATAACTAGTATCTCCTGGTGGAGATTCTGCCAATGAGTTACCCGCGTTATCAAACAAACCAGAAGTGTCTTTTCCTACTAAAGAGGCATCATCTGCCACTAAATTTAGGGGAGCGCGAACTGCTGGAATAGTTTCAAAAACTTCTGGTTCAATTGTAAAATATCCAGAAGTATTGTTTGTAGGACCTTCTAACAAATGAGTAGATCTCAAATGATGCCTAGCTCTAGCAAATTTATTTTCTCTTTCTGCTGGCATTATGACGAATAGTTTTTTTACTATTTATCCTATCTCTCATATCTAGTTGGAGGTTTCCTTGGCCAAACACTTCCACTTGATGGTCTAACAAACCACATTTTATGGGTTGGTGTCATTTGACCACTATATTCTCTTTCTCTTTGGAATTTTAAATATACATTAGATCCACCCTGCAAAGAGTTTTCATCAGTATAACTTCCACCAGTATCTAAAAGTTGATTCTTACTCCAATATTCATCAATATAATCTTGAACATCATTTGAACCTGGAACTTTTGGACCACCATATCCAGATTGTCCTTGTGCCTGAGTTATTTCTGGATATCTTTCCAAGAGGCAAGCAACTACTCCAGTAACCTGCGGACAAGACATACTCGTTCCATTGAGTTTAAGTCTTTTATACTCTGAATTTCTTGGATCTGGTACACCAATACTCAATCCAGATGATTGAATATTCGTTCCTGGTCCATATACACCAACAGCAGGTCCACAATCACTGAACGATCTTTTAGCATCAACAACTGCAGAGTTTGTTGCACCAACAATAATTGTAGTTCCACTAGTTGCTACATAATTTCCCGTATGATATGTACTACTAAATCTATATCTACCACCAAAAGAGGTTGTATACCCACCATATTGATTATTGTAATCTGGATCATTTGAATCTTTAACTATTTTATATTTGGAATTTCCTGCAGAACTAAACACAAGTATTCCTGCAGTTAAACAATCAACTATTGCCGCTTGTCCACCGCTATCAGAGGCACCCATTTTTACAATTCCTGCCCCAAAGGCTCCACCAGACGTGGTAAAGTCCATTACACCATACTGTTCTAACTGAGCGTCTGTCAGTGGTCCTTCAATGAATGCTCCTCTATAATATATGTAATCAACTTTATTTGGATCAGTTTCTGATTGTGGAGATCGCGATCTAGCAACTAATGCTCCCCAACTATTATTGATAATTGTAGGATTTTGTTTACCAGTTTTTGGATTAACTGGTTTGTTTAAGTGGAATTGTAAAATATATTCATACGTATCCGCTCCACTTGGGTCTGGATTGGTATTATTTACACCATCTCCTCCAAGAAAACTGAAGTTGTAAATATTAGCATCTCTTGCCCAACCCTGAGTATTTCCTGCAACAGTTCCTGCAACATGATTGCCATGATTATCTGATGGAATTAGACTATAGTCGTAAGTGCCCGCAGATCCACCGGTGACCTGTGGATTGTGTTGAAACCAATTATATTGAATTACTCTAGAACCACCAGTTCCATCTGAATTAACTGCAAATTCTGGATCGTTTGGATCTATAATAGTATCTACAATTACAACATCAACATTTCTTCCAGTCTGAGTTACAGTCGCAATGCCAACTTGTGTTGGAATACCATCAGCACCCCAAGCATATCTATTTTCTCCCTCAGTACATCTTAAGAGACCCCAATTTATGTGAGATGAATTGTTTCCTGCTCCTTTATTAAAAAAATCAGATTGCTGCTCATAAAATGGAGTCTTTATATGTTCATCTAAAATTTGTTTACAATCGATTCCTTCCACTCTTTCATCATTTAGAAGTACTTCTACCTCTTCTTGATTGAGCATATAATGTGTACTTCTGCTTGCAGGTTTTCTTCTGCAACATTCTACAGATCTTTCTGGAACGGTGGATGTTCCGCCAGAAGTCTCTAAATCATCATATAATGACTGGAGACAATGGTGATCTTTGGTAACTACAATATATTCTTCCATCAGGTTTCTAATTGGAGGATAGTTAAAGTTGCTGTAATATTTGCTGATCCACCACTTTTATTTTCAACTTTTGCATAAATTGTAGTTGTAACTGGATTATCGTCATTGAATCCAATAGTTGCTGGAGTAATTAACTGAGTTTGTGCGCCAGTTGTAATAACTTCAGCAATAACGCCAGAACCGTTTGCTGGGTCTGTGTTTATATTTCTACTTGCATCAGCAGTTCTTGTTGTTGGGTTTGTATATAATGTAACCCAAGCAGCAGCAGAAGTTTGAACTTTATAAAGTGTATATGATTTAAATCCAGCAAACTGAATATTTGCTGCTGCATTAATTGAAATTGAACCTGTTGTCTGTGAAATATCAGTTCTTACTCCAAGTTGATTACTACCAACAAATGTGGAAGTTACTGTACAAATTCCTGTTGAAGTAATTGAAGATACATCAAGATAATCTCCAAAATTGATAATTCTTGCAGTACCAATTCCAGTTCCATTATCTTGAATGCTTACATCAGCACCGACACCTGTTAGATTGGATCCATCACCATAAAGTGATGTTGCAGTAACAATACCTGCGGTAATGATGCCAACCTGCATATTTGGACTACCTGCAAAGATGGTAGATCCATTTCCAATAGCATTATAAATTTCTTGAAAATTCTTATTAACCTTATCAGCACCAACAATCAGCGAATCGCCAGTACCATCATTTGGTGTTGTTCCCGTTGATATACCTAGTAGTGCCATTATTTAAACATACTTTCTTCTATTTATGAATTCTTATCAAACGTCAATTCTTGATCGAATGTTGTAAGTTCAGAATCAAATTTCTCAGAAATTGAATATGAGAAATTATCTGGAACTGTTGTTGTTACATTAACATCAACAGGTTGTGCATTAATTGGTGGTCCATCAATTGTAACTATTGGAGAAGTTCCAAATCCAACACCAGGATCCGTGATGCTAAATCTGATTACACCTAAACCACTGGTTATAAGTTGTGCAGTTGCTGCAGCACCAACACCTCCACCACCAGTTATGCTAATCGTTGGGGCAACAGTATACCCTGCACCAGCATTAGTGATTAGAATTTCTTTTAGAGAAGTTACATTGCCTTTAGTTGTTAAAACACCGACAGCAGATGCATTATCACCAACTTGACCAGTTGGAGAACTAGTTATTCCAATTGTTGGTATTGAAGTATATCCACTACCATCATTGTTTAAGAATATATTTTTAATATATCCACTTGATTGAGTTCCTTGAATAAATGCAACAGCAGTAGCTGTTCTACCAACACCAATTAGATTAAGTGTAGTAATATATCCTTCATCTTGAACTTGAGTATCAATAAAGTTGATTGAAGTATCGATGACTTCATCCTCATATTCAAAGAGTTCACATTTAAGTTGATAAACATAATTTTTCCCTAACTGATAGAAAGGATCTTCATGCTCAACAAACTTAACTTCAAATAATCTTTGTCCGAGTGGGAAGTATATTAAATCACCTTCTCTTGGTCTACTAGATGTTGGAATTTCACTAGTATCTGTTCCATCATCAAGACCTGCCATAAATGGCGCAACAAATTCCTCAAATCTTTCTCTTGATATTGTGAGCATCAGTTCATCACGAATGCTTACACCAAATTTAGTTAAAATATCTCCAGCACCAGAATATCCATCATAGTTATTAACATAGGCTTCAATGGTATAATTATCGTCAAACTTTGAAGTCTGTACTTCTTCTATTACAGTTTTTCTATTAACAAATTTTCTTGGAATATATGTTACATCTACACCATGAAATTGTAGGTGTTCATTAACTAAATCTTGTATTAGTCTCTGCTCTCCAGCAGTTCCTTGCTGGAAGAAAGGGTTAAGTGCCATTATCCAATAAAGTCGAGAGGTGGTAATTCATATTCAGATAACATTCTTCCTTTAATGTCTGAAATTTCCGATTCTGCTTGTTGGAGAATTTCTCCCCCATTCAGTTCAATTCCACCAGGAAGTTTAACACCTCTGAATTTACTAAGATTTCTACCCCACTGTCTCTTTATAAGTGCAGTAAGATACATCTTTACCCAACTATCATTAAAGATTTGGGTAAATGCTGCAGGATCCAATGCCCTATAACATTCAAGTACAATAAATTCCCCTGCAGGTTGGGAACCCCAATCGATATCTAGATATAATCTATCTTGTCTTTTATTAAATCTTATTTGCTTATCTGGAGTCAATAAGAAGTCAATATCCTCAAGATAACTCTTAGTCATTGCATATTGAAGAAGTTCAACTGAATTGAAATAATAAAGATCATTCAAGAACAGTTGATATTTGATACTGAACATTCCGCCAGAAATGGAACTAGAATCAAATTTAAAAATCTTTTCAATTCCAACTACAGAATCTGGAACTTGAATATAGTTCTCAGTTTCATAGAAATTATATGTTCTATTAGAAGTATCGGTGGCAGTTGTTTGTACAATTCCTGTACCACTAGTTCCTTTTGCCGTACCTCTAGTTACATCATCTTCAGTGATTTTATACTTAAGATACATTTTTTCAACACCGTCAAAATGACGCTCATTAAAATATTGAATGGCATCATCAACTAGATCATCAATTTGATCATCGTCTACATTAATCTCAAGGACTGGAGCACCAAGTTGACGTAAACAATAGTCTATGAGTCCTTGTCTAGATGATGGTTTTGCCATATTAACCTTCTAATTGTGCCTTAAGATCTGCGTTTTCTTCAAGTAATGTATCCATTTGTTCCTTAAAATCTTGAGACATAGTTGCTAACTTTGCCTCAAGAAGAACATTTTGATTTGATATTGTTGATAATTTGGAATTGTATATTTTAATCAGAAGATTAACATCCACTTCACTTTGATTTTCCATTAGTTACCTCAGAACGTTCCCCCGTCAAGTGTTGAAGTCCATTGGGGTTTATTAGTATATATTACGCTAACCGTATTGGGAACTGAAGCAAGATTTGCAATAGAACCTGAGGAACCTTCTTTCCTTAAGTTAGCACTGGTATTGAATGTTCCTTCAACACCAATTAAATTAACTGTTGTTGCACCAGAAACACCAGTTTCAACAACACCATATGCACCAGTTGTGTCCTGTCTAATAATATCACCTACAGAAGCAGTAATTGCTACAGTTAATGCAAGAGTATTTTTAGTGATTGCAGTTAAGACCTGCTTAGATGTAACTACAGGAGATGCAACAGCATTTGTAGACCTCTGGAGACCAGTATCATCAAAGTAAACAACACCACCAGTAGCATAATCGCCAGATTGGTAGTAGATACCTTTAATATCAAGGAATCCCTTCGTTCCTGCAACAACACTATTGGCAATACCAGCATCTGGAACATAAGTCCATCTTCTGCTATCATCTGCGTGAGTTCCATGATTGTCAGCATCAGCTGCACTATTGGCGATGGAACTATCATCCATGCCGAAGAAACCAGTCTTATTATCGGCAACACCAGTACCACTATTGAATGCGAAGGAAATACCTCTATCAGTATTGCTGTCGTATCCGTGGGTAACTGTTACTTGTGATGTTGTTGAAATACCAGCAGTACTACTTGCTGACAGAGTAACAACCTTAGTTCCAGTGTTGTAAGAACTGACTGTTGTGCTGTTAGGGATATTTGCATGAGCAATAACATCACCCGTGTTGATGCCAACAACAGAATCTAAAGTAATTACGTTAGTTCCACTGGTGTGCTCTGCCATCACTGTTCTAGTGCTGGTTACATCACCAATATGAAAGATTGGATCGTTTAAAGTCTTAGAAGTTGAGTTAATGGTAGTAGTTGTACCATCAACTTGAAGATTACCTTTAACAATTACAGTACCTTCATTACTTAGACCATCTGGATATGGATCCAGATACATAATGTCTGATGTATTTGGAAGAGTCGAGATGATATTATTGTCAATCTTGATATTACCAAGTTGAGAAGCACCATCAACAATATAATCTCCACCAACATTGAGATTCTTCTCAATACCAACACCACCTTCAACAATCAGAGCACCTTCATCTTTAGTGAGTGATTGTGTAGTGACATTAATACGAAGATCCGCACCAGTATAGTTTAACTGGTTTGTGCCATCTTCATCATATTCAAACTTAGCATCCTTGTCAGTACCAAATGATAGGAAGGTATCATCCGGAATGTGTATCTCACCAGAACCATGAGGATCCAACATGATGTCGCCATCAGTGTCGGTTGATGAAATTACATTTCCATCGATTCTAATATTATCGACGTTCCATTGGTCAACCTTTAGTGATTCTGCACCAGAAAGACCGCTGTTAGTTTGTGGAGCAAGAACAGCAACAACACCCCTATCTTGGTTTCTAGTGTTGGCATTTACTTGTCCTGCAATAGCACCTGCAGCGTGCTCCATCATGGAGGTATAGAAGAATCCCCCAATAGGATTGGCATTTGTGCCATCATCCCCTAGGAAGATCCTATCTTTATATTGATTGGTTCCTCCGTAACTACCAATACCGGTTACATAACCATATTCTCCCCATTGTAAAGCAGATGGTTTACTAGTACCTGAGGATCTTTTGATCCTGATAATACTTGCCATGTCAGAAATTTCCTCCGTTGATGTCTAAATTCTGTGTTGCACCTGGTGTAAGAGTCAACGTTGCTTCCCACTTTTGGATAGCACTGTTATAAACCAG
>WLWG01002823.1_pt1 | contig 12637 bp, 8 predicted proteins | sample 6712871 | NCBI WGS metagenome assembly WLWG01 (sample SAMN12718693, study PRJNA515312) | sponge metagenome | isolation source: marine sponge | host: Mycale hentscheli | place: New Zealand: South Island, Marlborough, Capsize Point | collected 2003-05-01 | reverse complement strand
AAACTGAATATTTATATAATAAATAAAGAATAACTATAATAAAAAATTAAAAAAAAGAAAAAATGGCAGATTTATTAATGAGAATGCCTGTTCCTTACGAACCGTTAAGAAAGAATAGGTTTATTTTAAGATTCCCTGATGAGTTAGGGATACAAGAATGGTGGGTTTCTACAACATCTAGACCTAAATATACGAGTCAGGAAGTGGAAATTCCATTTTTAAATACTTCTACGTATGTAATAGGTAGATTCCAATGGGAATCAATTTCCGTAACATTTAGAGATCCTATCGGACCTTCCGCAACACAAGCGTTGATGGAATGGGTACGTTTACACTCAGAATCAGTAACAGGTAGACAAGGTTACGCTGCGGGATATAAGAAAGACGTAGAATTAGAAATGTTAGACCCAACAGGTGTTGTTGTACAAAAGTGGGTTCTACAAGGAACACAATTGAATGACGCTGACTTTGGTAGTTTAGATTACAGTTCTTCCGATTTGGCAGATATTACTTGTACACTTCGTTTCGACAGAGCAATCAACGTATTCTAAGATATTAGAATATTTAATTTCATAAAAAAATCCTTATCATTAGTTTGGTAGGGATTTTTTGTTATTTGGCAATATTTATTGTTATATAATAGTATAAAAAAAAATGATATGAAAAGATTAACTAATATTAATGAAGAAATAAGTAGGATTAAGTCACTTTTTACTGAAGAAAGATTGTTTGGTAATTTAGTGGAAAATAAAGAAGTTATTTCAGAAGGTAACCTAAAAGTAGGTTCTAAAGGTGAAGGTGTAAAAGCATTACAAACTTTGTTGGGTGTCACATCTGATGGTATTTTTGGACCTAAAACTAAACAAGCGGTGATGAAAATGCAAAAAGAGTCTGGATTAACCGCAGACGGTATTGTCGGAGCTAAAACTTTAGAAGGTTTTAAGAAAAAATTAGGTTTGAATGAGGATGAGAGTGATAATTTAGAGGATGGTAATATAGGCGCACTAAATATATTAAGTAAAGAGATTACAGGTAAACCTATAGACGATGTAAAGATTGAGAAATTGAAGTTACAAAAAGCGGATAAATTATCTACAGATAAGGTAGACGCTAAAGACATTAAATTAAAAGGTACCGATAAAATAGAAAAATTAGATGTAAAAAAAGCGGACCAATTATCTACAGATAAAGTAGACGCTAAAGACATTAAATTAAAAGGTGTCGATAAAGAAGTAAAACAAAAAAGTGGTGGTACTGGTACTGACGCTAAAGGTAAATCAATGTCTGATGATGATTTTAATAAATCTAAAAAAGGTACAACTTCAGAAAGAGGTGGTATAGAAGTTTTGGGAATGAAACTAGATAGAGTAGATATAATCAATAATAAAGTAACTTGTAAGGAACATATTCGTAAAATGATGAAACTATCTAAGAATGGGAAAAGTAGAGAAGAAATAGAGGGTGAAACAGATGGTAAAGAATATGTGAAAAAAATTGAGTGGTGTTTAAGTAATTTTTACAATGTATTTGAAAAAGATGGTGTCTTTAAAAGAGGAAGTAGGGTTATGACAATGTTAGACACTTGGAATATTCCTGTACCTGAAAAAGTATCGGGTGGTTTAGAAGGTGAAAGATATAAAATTAAAAATTCAGGTGATGTTATAGGTATCATTAAAAAAGTAAAACCAAACAAATTTAGATTTAGGGGTAAAAAGAATATACCTTTAATTAATAAATCTGGTAAAGTTGCACAATTTCTTGATAGATATGAAAATGATGTATACGATGCGTTAAATATAGATAAAAATAAAAAGAAAATTGTTATTCAAAGATCAATAGACAAAGATAAAATGGATATGGGTACTTTTGTTATTGCAAACAGAAAATAGTATGGGTAAAAAAATTGTCATATCGGAATCTCAGTATAAACGTGTTTTTTTAAATGAACAAAATGATAAGTTAGTAATAAAACCTAATGATAAATTAAGTGTTACTAGTTTGGTTCCTGACACAAAAATTGATATGTGTAAACCTAAAGGAGTTTTATTTGGTATCCCAGGAATGAACGGTGTTAATTGGTGTGATGTTATGAGTAAGGGTAAACAATCCTGTTATATGGGTATATGTACTGTAACTTATAAAGGTGCTAAATATCAGTTTAATCAATCTTCAAATATCATATCAGATACGTCATATATTAAAAGTTCTGGTGATGTACTATCTTCCGATGATAAGGATATTGCGACATATATAGTTAATTGGAATAAGGTGCTTAGTAGGTCGGAACTATTAAAAAACAATGCGGTTTGGTCAGATCCTATAGAAATTATAGATAATAAATGGTTAAATAAGTATAGTGGAAATATCTCAGATAGATTTAATCGTGAAAAATTAGGTAATGAAAATCCTTCAACAGGATTTATAGGTGTAGGATCCACTAAAATATATAACCCAGGATGGTTAATACAAAAATATTTTGAGGTAAGAGATAGTATAGATTTTAATTTACAAACCATAATTAAAGATGAACAATTCAAAGCCAATGTTAGAGAAGTAGAAAAAAGATTTAATGAAGAACTTAGTGAGTGGGAAGAAAAGATGGAAGTGTGGGAAAAAAATTTTGGGGAAAAATCTATATATTTAGACAACGAAAAAAAATCTTTAGAACGAGAAGCGGAGAAGATTGAACAATGGAGAGATATGTCTGGTTTTGAACTATACAAACCACCAGAATTAAAATTAAAAATAATCTCTCCTATAGAATATGTTGGTAATAACCCTAACGATATAAACTACACTAAAAGTGACGAAAAAGAGTCTTACTTAAAATATGACTATGTTCCAAAAGTAAAGCCCGATAACGTTAAACATTTTCAAGATTGGTTAGACTCAAAAAATTTAATGTGGGTAAATGGTAATAACCTAAATAAAGGTCCTGGTTATGGTAATTTTGGTGAATTCACAAAAATGTATTGGGGGTTGTATTCTTCTGTTTATGATTACGAAATTAATCCCCCATCAAATAGTAGGTCAATACCTAATATGCCACCCAGACCATTGAAACCAAAAATTTTAAGTATGAAAAGGGAAGATACTGCATTTATTAGCGAATTAGAAGCCACAAAAGTTTCTATTGAGGTATTATTGTCTGCAGTAGATAATTTCAATTCTATATTATTAACACAAAATAAAAGTGATATAGATAAATTTTGTAGGAATATTAACGGTAAACGTAATGTACCTGGTGCTGGTACACCATATGGTGCAATACCAAAAAGGGTAGACGGTAAATTTGACGGTTATATGTGGTATATTACAGATGTTTGTCCTAATAAACGTTGTGGTGGTGCTTGGGTATATTCACAGGGAAAAAATAGTAAAGTATGTGGTTGTGTTAGGACACCAAAAGGACAACAATTATATAATTCGGGAACCTTTGAGTTTGATGAGTTATTAACTAAAAGATTAGAAAATACTGATATTAGAAGTGGTTTTGAAAAACTTACTGATTGGTCTACAGGGTGTATGGATGATTGGCATTGTTTAGCAGACATTGCTTCTATTGCGGTGTTATTTTTACCTATACCAGGAGTTAATTTCGCAGCATCTGCCGCTATTAGAACAGGCGTTTCTGCCTTAATTGACTTAACTAGTGCTACGGGATATGCAATAGAAGGAGAAGAAGGGTGGGAACTTAATGCTGGGTTAACTTTATTGGGTACCGCCTTTAGTGGTATCGAATCTTTGAAATATAGTATGATGGCAATTAATGGTGATAAGGCAATTACTAAACTATCAAAAAATTTAGATAAGGCTTTAGAAAATGCAAACAAATTAACTAAAGATACTGATTGGGGAAAACTTAGTAAAGCAGAACAAAGTGCAAAATATAGTGAGGAGGTTAGAAAAGGGTTGAAAAATTTAAATTCTAAAGAATTAGAACAGTTATCAAATATAATAACGGCATTTAATAAAGATGGTGATAAATTAGTAAAAGAATTACAAAGCGTTTTAGAAGACTTAAGTTCTTTAAGTAAAGATGAAAAAATTGGTTTGAGGGAGGTTATTAAAAAAATGAATAAAGATAAAACATTTGCTAAAAAAGTGGGTGGTATGTATCTTACGGGTGGTAAAGAATCTCTTATACAGTTAATAAAACAAAATACACCTAAATTGGTTAAGGATGCTGCAGTACAGACAACACTGTTTGCTTTATTAAATTTGTATTCAGAATCAGTAGGTAAAGCTATTTTTTCTGGTTTAGAAAAATTTAAAGAATTAACAGGTATTGATGTTATAGAAAAATTAAAGAATAAAGATAAAGATACTGAAGATCAAGAAACTACAGATATTAAAAAAATAATAGAATCTTTTGAAAATTACGAAAAATTTGCAATAATAGTTTTATCTTATATAAATAGCTCAACACAAAAGGAAATCAAAGAAAAATATGGTGTAGATTTATATGGACTTAAAGAAAAAATATTCAGTAGTGAAGATCCATTATTTCCAGATCAACTAAGAGATTTAAGTGTTATGATTGGGGAGTTTTTAAATGAGGTAAATACTATTGAAAATGAAAATGTAGAAGATTCGAAATCATATGTTCAGGGTTTATTTGATGTTTTAGTATCATTTATAGAGTCAGATCAAAAGAGTGAAACTAACATTAAAAAACTTTATGATATTTATAAAAATAATCCTCCTAGTAACGCAGATCTTAAAATTGACAATTTTGAGCAATTTAGAGATTTACAAAACACGTTGGACTTAATGGATGATATCTAAATGAATGATAAAAAAAAATTATGAAAAATTTAAAAGAAGAAATAAAAAGAATTAAAGATTTATTTACTGAAAGTAGATTATATGGTAACATACTAAATGAATCTACAAATCCTGACACTAATAATGATGGTAAGATTAATAAAACAGAATTTGAAGCATCTGGAGAAGAAATAGATGGTGACGAAGCAAAACTATTTTTAAAGGGGTTAGGTTTTGAGAAAATAGAGAGGGACTATAGTTCTAATGCGAGTGCGGCAGACATGTGTTTAAAATCCCCAATTATAAAAACTACAATAAGAAAATCTGAAAATAAAATTGGTTCAACAGATATCAAAAATTATAATCCAATTGTTAATGCCAATTCTGGTGTATGTTACTTTTCTATGATAGGACCGAGTATTATTGGTTATCCTATTAAAAAAATTACGTTTTGGAACGATAAACGAATAACATTTTACATTTCACTAGACACACCAATTGACTTTACTAATAATGATGAATTTGAAAAAAGTATGCCTAACTTATCTTCAACTAGTACTTTAAAAAGAGGTGTAGTTGGATTTGGTAAATTTTTAACTACAAAAAAAATAAAATATTTAAGGTATTTTGCGGATTTTAATCCTACAACATGGACATACGATAGTGTTGAGTTTGGTGGGTTTTATGATGAAATGTTAAAAAGAACTGCAAAACCAATTGAAAATACAATTATTGATGACTTTCTATATAATCCAGGTGGTAGTAGTATTGATGTAGATATTAATCAGATATTAACAAATAGTAGTTATAGTAATGTAGGTTTGACGGGATCAGTAGATAATTTATTAGATAAAATGAAGGTATAAAAAAAGAAAAAATGAAGAAATTAATATTAGATAGTAAGAAGTTTAATCTTATGATGGAAAGAATGGAAAATAAGTACACATTAGAAGAAACTACAATTAAAAAAAGAAATTTAATCTTAGAAGGTTTCCCAAAAGGGGTTGTTGGTGATATTTTATCAGGTATTGGAAAAAATGCGGATGAGCTAGAAAGTGCATTAAAAAAAGTTAATATTAAATTAGGTAGTAATGAAGGACAAAATTTCTTAAGAGGTTTTAATTTTTTTGAAGACCCTTTATCGAACATATCCGAATGGAGAAATGTTAGTATGGGTACTTTTGCGGGTACATTAAAAAAGTTAAGTAAGGGTTTACAATATGACGATATATTAAAAAAATTAAATAGTGTTTCTGATGTGGCGGCAGAAATAGAGAAAGGTGGTAATCCAGTTAAAAATTTAATACAAACTATAGATAATGCTGGCCTTGGTTTAGAAGAGGTGGAAAGGATAGTTGAAGATACTTTAGAGATTTATCCTGATATGTTTAAAAATAGTGATATACAACCAGTTAATGGTAGTAAAATTTTTAAAGAAGGAGATAGTGTTAGTAATTTTGTTCGTAGATCGATAATTAGAAAAAATGGTGAGTTTGTGGATGGCGTACCTAATAGAACAAAAAATCGTATAATGTCAGAATACTTAAAAGAAGGAAGTGGTAAACCTAATATTGAAACAAAGGGTGGACCTGGAGATGGTGAGGAAGTTTTAGTTGGTCCAAATGGTGAGACTATTATTGTTGATGGACCAGTTAAGACACCAAAAGGATGGAAGAAAATTATTTGGGATGCAACGTTAATACCCCGATGGTGGAGATGGGTTAAAGGTAAACCATTATTAAAACTCGATGATAAGCCTTTTAGTGGAGCTTTATTAAATCTATATAAAATTAACATTTCGGTAATCAAAGGATTAATTACCCCTTTCCCACCACTTCTATATGCTTGGTTAGGTAATTGTATTTATAAAAACTTTATTGCGGACGTTGATGATATAGTAATAAAGGATCCAAAGACTGGTGAAAAAACTAAATATGAAGTTGATATATGGGATTGTATAGGTAACTGGGAAGTAGATGAGAATGGTAATACTATCAATGAAGTAGGTTTTAATATTTTTGAAACTATGCCAGGAGGAGTCATAATACAATACGCCGCAGTTCCCTTTGTTGAGGATTGGGCATCTGGAAAACTTATTGCTTATTTATCAGTTGCCGAAGATAAAGTTAATAGTGCACTTAACAATATTTTTAAGGGTAAAACTTTACCTGAACTTTTAAATATAAAATGTGATACAGAAACTATTAAAACTTTAGAAGAATATTATTTAGGTGAACTTAAAAAAACCGATTTTGGTTATTGGTCAATGATTTTAGATTATATTCCGGGAGTTGAAAGTTTAACTGAATTACAATCTAAGTTGGGTGAATCGGAGACTGAAAAGGTATTAGAGTTATTTGGTAACTTTGAAAATATTAAAAAATGGCAAGAATCTACTTATAAAGAATTAGAAAAATATTTACCCGATAGTGAAAAAAAAGAAAGTTATAATATAAAAGATATTATGAAGGCTAAGTGTGAAAATTCTAGAATAAATGCAATTATTATCGCAATTAAGAATATGAATGGAAAAATTTCTGAATTTCCTACAAAAAATTCTGGACCAGGTAAAAATACAAACGGTAGTTTGTGTGAAAATCTTAGATTTTGGGAAGAATTATCTACACCTATTGGTGGATCACAATGGGATAGTGAAACTTGTGTAGACAATACAAATGAAATAAGACACATTAATTATTTAATTAAAAATACAGAAGGTTACAGTTCATATGAAAATTTAACTAACAAAACACTTTTAGATCCTGAAATATGGGAACAAAGTTGTAAAAATTTAAATGATGTACACGAAGGATCTCCTTCTGTAGCAGAATGGATTTGCGAACAAGATTCAAATAAAGAATTTGGTGATACTAAGTTAGAGGTTGAATTAGATGTAGAAGAAATTCCTATGGAAGTAAAAGTTTATAATTATAAATGGCAAAAATATATTGAGAGTAATCAAGTAATTACTACTTCTCAAACGATGATAGACGCTTTAAATAATCAAGCTGCAAGTAAGGGTAAATATTTAATATCACCTAATGAAGAAGATTCTGGACTTACAGAAGATGCAGATGGAAATAGAGAATACGATTTATGTAATACAAATGTGCAAAAGGTGTGGATAGACGATTACTGGTGTATATCTAAAAATATAACAAAAGTAGGTATAGATAGTGGTAAAACAACAAAAGATTGTGTAGATAAATTTAAAGACTACCTAAAAGAAGAAAATATTTGTTAATAGTATTTATAATATTAATAAATAAATTATATTTTAAATAAAGTTTTAATATGGAAAATAATAGTATGTTAGATCCTAACTACGTACCTAAAGAGTTTACGACTCCTTATGATGTAGTAGAGTTACCCTCACAAGGATTATTGTATAAAAATAAAATATCTAAGGTTAAAGTAGAATATTTAACCGCAATGGATGAGTCAATCTTAACTGCACCAAACCTATCTAATAACCCAACATTAATGGTTGATACTCTTTTAAAGAGAAAAGTAAAAGAGTTAGGGTTTGAAACTGAAGAGTTATTAGAAGGTGATAGAACTGCATTGTTAATATTTTTAAGAACCACAGGTTTAGGTGAAAAATACGTACAGTATGTATTTAGTGAAAAAGTTAATGATGTAGTAGAAGCAGAAATAGATTTAACTAAATTAAAATTAAAAAAATTAACTATAAAACCTGATGAAAAAGGTGAGTTCGATTATATATTACCTTTAAGTAAAAAAAATATTAAATTTAGATTTTTAACAGGAAAAGATGAAAGAGAGATAGATTTATTAGATAAGGAACAGTTGAAACGTTCAGAAGATAATATCTCTAATAAAGTTATGTTACGTTTAGAAAGGTGTATAACAGAGTTTGATGGTAGTAGAGATAAAATATTTATTTCTAATGCATTGAAAAAAATTACAATAAAAGATTCTAGAACTTTAAGAAAATATATAAATGATACAGAGCCAGGTTTAGATTTTAATACTACGGCAACGACTCTAGGGGGAGAGTCGATTCCTACCTTTTTTCGATTCAACGCAAGTTTTCTTTGGCCTGAATTATAATTATTTAAATTTTTTACATCAAGAGATTAATTTTTTAGTTACTCGTGGTTATAGTTACTCTGATATTATGATTATGCCTACATATTCTAGAAAAATTTTCATTAACCTTTTAAGTCCAAAAACTGAATAAATAACATTTTTTCTATATTTATTAAATAAAAAGTTATGTATACTAATATTGAAAATTTTTTAAATATAATAGAAGAGATTAATAAAACCATAGATGATTTAGTTGTTGAGACAGATACTTGGACAGGATCAACACTTTCAGGTACAAATAGAGATATTAAAGGTGGTGAAGGTGATGAGGAAGAAAAACTCAAAGATGAGGTTAAGAAAAAATGGGGTGAAAACTTTGTTGGGGAAAACGATGACACTGTTTATGACATACTAACTGAAGACGAATGGATCGAATTAGTGGGTGAAAATGGGGAGGAAGCAATTAAAAATTTAAGTACTGAAGATATTGAAAAGGTAGTCTTATTAAAAGGTGCACCTAAAGTTAGAGGTTATATACTTAGGTCAGGTAAATATGCAGGTAAATTAGTAATAAAACCTTTATTAAAAAGTACTAAATTAGTTAAAGGGTTGGTTGCAGGTAAAAAATTAAGTACTATTACAAATAGAAAGGCTAGTAAATCTTCAGGATTTTGTTTTTGTAATGAATTAGCTGAAGAACATGATGATGCTTCGTCTAATGGAGATTGGAAAAAAATAAGAAAGAATATCTTAAATAAAGTTGCAGATAGTACATATACCAAAGGGGAGGGTAAGGTAATACTTAAAACTTATGATAGATGTGAAAAAGATTTAGGATCCAATGTAACCGATAAATCTGAAAGAATTGCAAACTCTTCGGATTGTAACGTTATGAAAGATGCTTTGGAAGACTTTGATAACATTATGTCACCTATTTTATCTGAGCTAGGTAAATATTTTAGATTAAAAGACCAAAAAAGAGAAAAATCTATAAAAGGTAAAAATATCGGTGATACTTTGGGAAGTGCGAAAGAGATTAAAGTTAGATTTAATCAAGCAAAACAGATAAGTAGGGTTGGTGGTCCCATATGTACCGAATGTTTAGATGCGACACCTAATGATGGGGAAATATCAATTAATGATACTATGACTATAATACCCAAAGGTGGATCTGGTGAAAGAACTATTAGATGTTCTTGGAATAAACAAAAAAGTAGTGTTTCATATATTCTTATGGAGTTTCAAAATACTAAAATAGGAGACGCACAAACAACAATATTTACTTTTTATGATAGTTCAGATAATAAAATGTCAGTGAGGACTCAGATTAGTACTACTATATTGCAAATAAAAACAAATTAAAATTTTAAATGGATCAAGACGAATATAAAGCAAGGGTACAACGGTACAATCAATTAATTGAGAGGGCGACAGATTTTAATGCCAAAGTAACTGCAGATGATGCGTCTAGAGCTCGTGCAGAAGAAAAAGCGGCAAAAAAAGAATTAGAGAACTGGCAAGCAAAACTTAATGCTGGTGGTGCAAACAATGAACAATTGAAAGAATTAATTAGGTTATCTAAATTAGCTATAGAAACTAGTAAGTCACAAAGAGAGGTTTTAGGTAGAATAAAAAATGAGGTTGGTGTTACCGTTAACAAATTTAATGATTTTGTTAGGAGTACTGCAGTACAATACAATTACGCTCAACAAATGGCTAAACAATATAAGTTAATTAATCGTGATTTAGGTGCAAATGCACATCAATCTAAATTAATACAACAAAATTTTAAATTGGCTGCGCCTGATGTCATATTAATGGGTGGTTCTATTGAGGATATGACAGAAATGATGACGACATTTGGTGATGAGACTGGTAGAGCAAGGGCGTTAACACAAGGTGAATTAGAAGACATTACTGCAATTGCTAAAGGTGTAAATATTACTGCTAGAGAAGCTACAAATATGGCAGAATCTTTTGATCTTATGGGTATGTCAACAGATTCAATGGCAGAACATTTAGCAGACGTATATAAAGAATCTCAATCATTAGGTTTAAATGCGGCTAAGGTGGTTAAAGTATTAAATCAAAATATTAAAACAATGCAAAGTTATTCTTTTGCTAATGGGGTAAAAGGTATGACTGAAATGGCTAAACAAGCAGTTAAAATGCGTTTAGATGTTTCAGATGTTTTACAAATGTCAGATAAATTTTATCAACCTGAAGCAGCAATTGAGGCGGCAGCAAACTTACAAATGTTAGGTGGAGATATAGCGAAAGCGTTTGGTGATCCTTTTGAAACTATGTATATGGCTAGAAACAAACCAGAAGAACTAGCTAAGAAAGTTGGCGAGATGACTGAAAATATGATGCAATTTAACGAAGAGACAGGTCAGTATGAAATGCCTGCAGAAGTTAGAATGCAATTAAAAGCTGCGGGTGATCAATTAGGTATTAATGTTGATAAAATGACAGAGATGGCTCGTCAAACATCTAAGATTAAAGATATACAAATGAAATTCACCTCTATTGGTGATGAAGAAACTAGAGAAAGTTTGGCAGGTTTGGCTAAATATTCTGAAGAATCGGGTGAATTTGTGGTACAACATAATGGTGAAGAATTAGGGTTAGATATGATTAGTGAGGGTATGGCAGATGAAATACTTAAAGCTAACGAAAATGAAGGTAAAAGTGATAGTGATTTGTTTAGAAATATTGCAATAAACACTCAAACAATGTCCGAAAGGATGGATAATCTATATGAATCACAAGCTGCTAGAGTTGCGGGACAAACTAATGTTTATGAAATTACTGCAGGAAATATAGAAAACACCGTTTTAAAAGATGTTGGTGAGAGTTTCAATAAACTTGCGGATGCATTTATTACAAATACTAATTTTGATGATATATTTGACGCAGAAGATTTATCCTTAGAAGGTTTTTATAAACAAGGTTTAGATGAAATGGGTAATACTATTGAAGCAATAGATGGTGGGATTACTAAATTTAGTGACGAATTAGAAAGGTTAAATAATGTTATTGTTAAAGAAAGAGAATCAATTACTAATAAAAACGATGTACAATCACAGAATTGTAAAAAAGGGGAGGTATTTAATACAGTAACGGGACAGTGTGAAGGGGCAAATGATTTAATGGCATTACCTGGTTCAGACGGTAAAGTTTTAACAGGTAAATTTGGTTCTATTGGGTTGGATGATAGAGATATGGTAGTTGCAGGTGACCCTAAAAAATTAATGGGTGGTAATTCATCAGGTACACCTTCTAAAATGGAATTTGGAAATTTAAATATTACGGGTAGAATAGAAGTAATTTCACCAGATGGTTCTGCGAATGGAATGGATATGTCATCATTAAAACCACAAATTGAAAAAATGATTATCAGTCATATGAATGGTTCTTTTAGAGATGGTGGTGTTACTTCAAGTAAACAAGCGTCCGATTATATGGGGCAATCATAAAAAAAGTTTTATTTTTTTTCACTTATCTATTGACTTTTTAATATTTTATCCTTATTATTACAAGGACCAGTATAACTAGATAATAAATTAAACAAGAATATTAATTATTATTTAATTTTCCAGAATCTTATTGATGTAATATTTATATAATAAGAAATTATTATATATGGCAGGAATATTAGACCACCAAGGGATATTTTATCAATTAGGAGTATTATCAACAGAACAGTTTAGAGATAGTATATTAGGTAGAAACCTACCGCCACCCGTTAATGAAACATTAACGCAATCAGGATTAGTATCTAAATTAGAAGATATTGGTAAAGTTATTAAAGTAC
>WLWG01002819.1_pt1 | contig 12651 bp, 15 predicted proteins | sample 6712871 | NCBI WGS metagenome assembly WLWG01 (sample SAMN12718693, study PRJNA515312) | sponge metagenome | isolation source: marine sponge | host: Mycale hentscheli | place: New Zealand: South Island, Marlborough, Capsize Point | collected 2003-05-01 | reverse complement strand
ATTCTCCAGCCATAGGATGCTTTGTCGGAAAAACTTGCTTCCCATCCATAGATTTCAAGATAGAATCTAATCGGGCATTTAAGGCTCGTTTGTCAGCGAACTCTGATGTACTTTGATTATCAGGCATATTAAAATTAGTTCACAAGCTGAGAATAAAACCTACCATCCCTTGAACTCTGCCCAACGTAATACCCAAGCCTTGCATCTTCTTCTATAGCAAGTTGTGCCGTAGGATGTTTTAAACCCTTAAGGAACTGCTGACTTACAGGTGCTCGGCTACCCCAATGATAATACCCATCATCTCCCAAGAATGGAGTTAGCCCCTCTTTTAAAGCAGTATAATAATCGTAACCTGCTCCATCAGGATTAAAACTATCTCTGGACTGTTTGTATAATCTGTAACTTGGCCTAGCCTCTTTAGGAGTCTTACTTTTGTCCATTAAATCGACAAAATATTGCCACTCCTTGTCATTCTTTTCTTCCCTTTGAAGACCAAGTTGGGTTCTACTTATGTTACTGTATATTGCTTCAGGCATTACTGCTGCATCCCTTGGGTCTGTACCTCGCCCATTTGAGCTGGTGCAGTACCTACGCGGCCTATTTGCGCGTTTTGAGCTTGCTGTATAACGAACTGATACTGCGCATTGTACTTTTGTAGACGTTGGGCAAAAGCTTCATCTTCTTGAAGTCGTTTTGCAACATCTGGCTGTTGTACATAGCTTTGAATAATTTGCAAAGCAGCTTGAGCACCGTTAGGACGCGCTGGAACTTCGATACCCGCATAAATTTTAGATAAGTCATCTGTAATATCTTTCAACATCTTGTCCTGAGCTTCTTGAGCGGGACGAAGGATTCCAGTAGCCAGAACTGGGTCAATGCTTCCAGCAACAGCCGTTAGCAGTTTATCTACATCAATTAGGCCGTTTCTGTCCATCTGGACCAGCGAAACCAACTGGTTTAACTTAGCTTCTTGTTTCTCTGAACTAGCGTTCAGGACATCAAAACTAATTGTAACATCATAATTTTCATTCGGGTTCCCCTTGTTAAACATCTGGGGGTCTGGAATGCCTGTTACGTTAAAGAATACTTCATCAGGCCCGAAGCGTTGAAAATTTTTGTAACAAGTAGCTACTACCTGAGCTATGTGCTGCAAGTATTTATCAACTAAGAACTGCCTACGTACACTGCTCAGTGGAGACTCCTCATCTAGCCCAACCATGCGATCAGCTTGCTGTTGAAGATTGTTTTCCATCTCTACCGATCCGGGATTAAATCCGGGGCCTTGCATGAACCGTATTTCACCCGTTCGGACCTCAGGAATAAAGCGACCGGGACCGATTTCTTCTGGTTTGCGACCCTTAGGGTGCGTAACAGCAGGTAGCGTAGACAAACTATTGCTGTCTATTCGGCTATCACGTTCTACCTTTACTTGGTTCTGAATGCCTCTCAGAAGCGATGGAACGGTCATTGCGTCATATAAACGCTTTGTATCCTCGCTGAACCTTGTAACGACCACAGGGTAGTCCTCATAGCCATTTAAGAGCTCGAACTTAGCGTATCCTTTTATGCCAAGCCCTTTGTCTCCCGAAAAAGATTCGTGGAACACGGTCTCGTAGATCCCTTCGGAATTATCTTCCTCGTCGATCAATCTCTGGTATCCGTGTATGATTTCAATTAACTCCTCAGCCTGATAAGCGTCATCTGTAACAGACACACTTCGCCTTCCCTCCTGTTCCCTTTCCAAGGAGTGTATGTTTACTCCAGAGAAGTTTTCGATCACGTGCTCCACGAAATTTGCATCCCAACCATCTGTGCTGACCTTGTTCTGCAACTCTTGTGCAGTGTAGTACGTACGCCAGAAGCAATAAGGGGCACGTTGAGGGTCAGTTACATAAGCGGGAAAAATAAAATCACCGTCAGGGGCTACAGTTTTTACTTCTGGAGCATTTACCTGTCTGCGTACAGTAGGGACCTCGGCCATTCCTGTTTCACGAAGCTCCTCTAACGCCTTTCTTGCATTCCCCTCAGACACCTGAACAGCGGATTGCATCTGCTGGATTACCATTTCATCGTTCTGACCGCTGGCAATCATCTCAGCAAGCTCTGGACTTGCAGCAGCGATTTTTCTAAGATCTATCTTCTGCTTGAAGGTGCGATCTTCCATCACCCAACCGCAGTACGTGATCATTACGCCACGCTCCAGCATATAGTTCGCTGCTAGCTCCATCTCCTGCTTGAACCTAGGGATGTATCCAGAGGTTGTCATCCACTTCAAGAAGTTCGATACTACCTTAGATCTAGGTATGTCTGTAGCCTCTACTGGAAACGCCTGTATGTTTGCCCTATTTAGAGCAGACATAAATAAAGAAACCAAGCGAGTTACACGCTCATCAATAACATGGCTCTCTAAATCAGAAGCACCTTCCCAAGGAAAAGCATCAGAGCCATGCTTACGCAGATCTCTACTTTTCCCCGGCCACCAATTGCGTCTATCATCGTAAGACGTTCTACAAAGGTCGTAATAGGACTGAAGATCTGTATCTGTAGTTTGATACGCTTGACGAAGAACCTCTATATCTGGCTTTTTGCCTACGTACGTAATTGCCTTAGAGTAATCCTCGTTTTGCATTATTGACTCAAATTTTTGATATAATTTTCTGCTTTTTCCTTAACTCGGTCAATGACTCGATAAGTGTACAGAGAGTGGACCCCCATTTTATCACAGAAATCTTTATTTTGCACCTCTGAGTTCCATTTACCAAAACAAAAGTTTTGCCAAATCTCCCAAGCAATCAACCTATCGAGGTTTTCGTTTAAAAATTTTTTAGAACGAACTAGTTTATCTAGCTCAACCTCTTCTGTATCTGTAAGACGATCCTTGCACATCTTCAATGACTTCTACTGAAACTAACTTCCCTATTAAGTTTTTAGAGTATCTCCTTGGTACTAAGACAGGTATTACTTTATTTATTTCTTTACTGTAAGCGTACATATAGCGTCGGTTTGGTGCTCTTTTTGTCACTACAGCCGTTATATGCCTTGCTACACCTTCAGGAACCTCTATAGCCTGATCTAATACCTGTTGCCCGTCCTCAGAAATCCAAGTATTCTTACCCTTACCAGTAATCATTATTGAACTTAATTTAGATTTCGCAAGATCCTCAAGGTCCTTGAACTCTATGTTGTTTTCTTTAGCAATTGTACTTAATCTTTTTTTCATTAGTATCCTCCTGTTCCCCTTTTTGTTACTCTTAAATCAGAAGCGGTTACATGGACTGGCCCTTCTCCAGAATTCGCCATTCGCAAATAGCGAATAACGTCAAAGAAGTCCTTAAGGGGTTCGTCCATCTTCCCCTTTGAGTTGTAGTTGATGAGGCTATCAATCAGATTTCGACAGCTCTCGTGAATATAGCACCTAGGTCTATTAGCGGTATCAATTTCTTCATTAGGGTTGTAGTTAAACCACTCATCTAATGCAGAAAGTCCAACCTCCTCCATACGCCCATCAGAGGGAACGAACATCATGTCGTACTCCTCGAACGCCATAAATAAGTCTTCGTTGTTCTCGTTCTCTTTAGCAAAAAACCTAGAGTCACCAATACGCTCAAAGACCTCGACTCCGAGCTCATCCTCGATTTCTTCAAATAACTGTACGTATCCCTGTACTCCTAATCCAACCTTCTTTGAAGCGGGACCGTACTTCCACTTAGGGTCTCCGAACTCCGCCCACTCCCCATGAGTCTCCCAGTCAGGCCACTCACGGCAGATGTACACGTTATCGTTAGCGTCTACAGCAGCCCATATAGAGACGTAGTTCTTTGCCCCAGCGGGGTCCACTACTTGGTAAATTGTGTACCTTTGCTTGTTCGACACATCAGGGAACTGCATTCCGTACTTGTTTGGCTCGTTGTCCTTTAGCACGTTCACCTCAGTGTTAAAAAGAGGGAGTAAAGAAGTCATGCTTTTTACCGGAACCCCGTAAGCACGAACTAATATCTCTTCCTCTGGTCTTCCCCTGAGATCCTTAGCAATACGCTCGTACCCGCCAAACGGGTTCTCATCGGAGTGCAAGTACACCACGGACGCATCCCTCGATGGACTGTACTGACGCACTGGAAGCTCCCTTTTTAGTAACTCAGCTTTCCTTGTTTCTAGGGTTTGTACGTTCTTTAGGTAATCGGATATAAACGGAGTATAGCCATCAATTGGAGTAAATCCTATCCCCATAACAGCATCCCTAGTAGCTAGTCGGAATCTAAGAGTGTTAACTAACGCAGAATCGCCTAGGTACTCATCTAACCACGCACCTATGTTTAACCCCTCAGCCTTAGGAAAACCGTACTCAAAGCCCTCTAAGATCGTCTGGTTGTTACTGTACTGTGTGTACGTCTTGAAATCTACACGGGTACGGGTATCAGGGAATATAAAGCTCTTAGCCGTGAACCCGTTCTGCATACTGTAATTTATGTACCCCTCAATGCTCTTAGTCTTCTTCTTGAACTCCTTGGGCATCATCTCCCAAATAGCGGACTGCTGCACCTTAATAGAGGTGTCCTCGTTCTGAGAAAAGCACACAACATGACCGTCATTGCTCTCCGTTACCGCCTTCATGACAATCTTAGCAAAGCCGGTAGTTTTACCCGATCTGTTACCACCTAAAGCTAGACACTCGTTGTGCTGCCGTAGACCCTCCTCAATACGCTCCCAGCCCGGCAAATCAAACCCGTACCTTACCGGATCGTCTTGAGATGCTTGTATCCTGCTTTCGTGAGCAGCATGAAGCTCCTTAAGTAACGGCAAGTCGTTATTGTACAACCATACAATTTCTTTAGCGGAAGGGGATTCTAAAAAAGGATGATTAGTGAAGTTCACTTTAACTTAATTATACAACATCTAAGTCTGACTCTAAAAACCACATATGACCATGTTTTTGTGTCATCGGTCTACCTAGATAGCTCTCAACGTCTACGTACACGCTGTCAGGGGCCTCCGAGACATCAACCACTACCATGGGGTCACTTTGCATCTTTTTAATCTCCTGTGGCTCATAAGGGTAGTTTATCCTAGCCCTTTCTGGCTTTCCATCAAAACCTATTCCTGTTGTCTTCAGTACGACTTTATCTCCTTTTGTGATATTCATTACTACAAGTTACTCTATAATCTTACGTATACCGTGACGAATCGGTGGAGCCCTAAAAGGAGCACTGTCAATGGTGGAGGAAGTGGGATTCGCACCCACGTCTTCAGAAGCACCCTCCTGAATCGAATCTATGTTTCCCCCTCTAAATCTACTTTCGTACTCCTTGATGTCAGTGTAAAATGGTTCCTTCGGTCTAAATATCCTATTGTACCCCTCGTAGAACTTGTCCCAGTCAGTCACCCTGTTTCTATCTCCTTTACCGTTCATTTCGCTAGTTCCTATCTACATTAAAGTCTTCTTCATCTTCCCCTAGATCCTCAATCTGCATATTAGCAGCTACAAGCATAGCTATTTCTTCTCTAGAGCTTTCCGGGTCTAGTTCTTTTATGATCCTAAACAAGTGATCAATTACCCTGTCCTTGTCCAGTGGTTCATCTTCTTCTTCCTCAAAGTTCCCAAAACTATGTATTATCAACATCTATAACCTCCGCTTGTTTTATCTTGCTCTTAGCCTTCTCCATTAAGCTCTTGTAGTCCTCGTCAGTGTAAACCTTTTCCTCCCTAGATATGCTAGTAGCCTCGCCCCTCGCTAGCATCGCCTCCCTAGAAGAGTTAGACTTTGCTATACTAATATCTTTTATGTCCTTGAAAGTAGGCTTAAGCTCACCGGATTGCATACGAGATCGTACGTCGTTTATTATCTCCTCCTCTAGTGAGGTTATATTCAAGTAAGAGTAAGCTGCAAGCTGACCGCCAAGATCACGCCATTTGCCCATGTAGTCAGCGTAAGATACTAATACACGCTGTACTGTCTCATGTTTAAAACCGTACTTGGAAACCATGTTGTTAATACTTTTACCTTGAGCAGAAAGAAACAGTATAGTGGCTACCTTTTCAGGGTTGTAACGCTCTAGGCACTTTAGCTTTTTAACCTCATGCTCTTCAGCGTACTCCCGAACTGCGGAACTAATGTCTTCAAATAGTTCTTGTTTTACAACATTAGGGTCAGGGGAACTCATAATAGTACGTCATAAATCATATATAAGCCTATGAGTCAAGTATTTTTTTAGAAGGCAGTACATAAATTGCAATTTAAATTAAAAAAAAAGCCCTGACCCCCGCCCCCCTCGTCGCCAAATAGTCGATACAAGCCGAAATAGTTGAAATCTGAATACGATCTAGGACGACCTAGGACGTAGTTGTCCTAGGACTACTAGGACGGGACTAGGACAAATCCCCAAAGTATGGATACAATCAGAAAATGCGTACTAGGACGCGAATTCTGTCTGTAGTTGGAAAGCTTAGACGGTCCTAGTACGGGTCAAAAACTGCCATTTGTATTCAGACTTGGATACAAAACGAGTCAAAAGGACCTGTTTTTACAAGTTTTTTAAGAATTATTTACATATCGAGGCGTTTTTTCCCATTGCCTAGACCTATATATCCCAACACGTATCCATAAATGCTCTACGTGCATTGACTGTCAACGACTTACGCACCCATTGACAAACCTTCCTCGCGTAAGGTATTATATGCGCTGATTTCGGACCATTCTGGTTCGGCATCGAAAACAAGTAAACATATCCAAATAATAATGACAAAGTTAGAAGAAATCAAATCCACAATAGCAACCAGTACCCAAGGACGTAGTTTCGTTTCAACTACGGACTACCTAAGGTCCGCTATAGTACCAGCAATGGTTCACCTAGGATCGTTGCCATCAGACGCAACGAGTCAAATACGCGGACAAGGTTGCCTTGTCGCTTTGGACACGATACAGCGCATTTCATCAGTCGATGAAAGGGAACAGTGTGAGTCCTTGATCGCTGAATACAGGCAAGGCAAGCAACCTAACGCTGTCAATCCTGTCTCATCGGTAGCTGATCAAATAACTCAGCAAATCGGGAACATTGTTCAAAACGCAATGGCTAACAACTCGCCGTCTGTATCTACGGCTCAAATACAAGACGAGATACAAGATGCTCTGACTCCCGTTCGGGATCAGGTCCAAGACCTAGAGAAGGACTATAACGCCTTTAAGGACTCTCTGACAGGATCACCTAGCAAGATAGCACGTGCAAAGGTTGCAACTGCCTCAAGTGATAACGTGATCCTGAAAAGAGTTCTACCGTTCTACCCTGACCAAGGAGCTTGTCTCAAGACTTTGGTTACAAGTCCGCCTAGCTACGGTAAGAGCTATTCGATCCGTGAGCTTGGCAAAGCTTATGATCTTTACCTTGAGCATGGTTGCTCCGATAGTATCGACGAAGAAACTACGCTTGTCGGTTCTACCGTTCCAGATGGCAACGGAGGTTTTGCAGTTGTCGATGGTGTATTGACGCAAGCAGTACGGGCAGCGAGTGAAGGTAAAAGGGTTTTGCTCTTTCTCGATGAAGTTCTAAGATGGCCGATTGTATCTCAAGAATTCTTGCTGTCTTTTCTTGAACCCAACAAGTCGTCAGGAGATCCTGAATACGTACTGCGCACAAGGCATATGAGTAACGGGGCTTGTGAGGTGATCAGTTGCAAGATTGATAACTTGCATATAATCGCCGCTGGTAACCGTAGTGCTAATTCCATTACAGAGGCGTTCTGGTCTCGCTGGCACAAAGTGAATATCAAATTCGACTTGGACGAGTTCGCTACTATCTGTAAGCAAATTGCGGATACTTACGGAGTCACGATTTATGAAAGGATATTCGCTGATGCCGCTAAGTTGTCGCGTGATCGTTACAATGAAATGCGAGTAAAGGCACCGATCGACTGCCGGAATTTAATCAATGCGATTGAATGGTCGGGATCAGACGACTGGTCTGACATCAGAAAATGGATACAAGACAACTTGGAAGATCAGCTTGTGGAAAGCGATGCTAGGACAGGTGATCCGTTGCAAGACAGCTTGGAGGCAATCGAAGAAATCAAACTAGCATTAGCGTAATTAGAAAGTAAATACAGATGAAAAAAAGTAACGAAATTGAAAAACTAGCAATCGTGAATCCTTATCCTAAGGGTTACGAAAAATGGAAAGCTAAGAAAAAGAAAACCGAGTCAAAGAAAAACAAGTAATTAGAAAGTAAATACAATGATACCACAAAGTAAAATCATAAAGGCGATCCGCTCCGAATGGCGGAACAAAACAAAGAAGCAAAAGATCGGCAAGCTCCGAGAGTTGCGTTCAGATTCTGGATACAGGGTCCGTACTGAGGTTCTGAAGAACTTCGATACGGCTTGCTGGTCCTTCGATGGAGTTCATCAAATATCAGTTGGACAAGAATCAGATGGTATGGTAAATCCTGATACGGCAAAGAAACAAAACAAACTTCACGGTTTTCTGAAGAGTTTGATTTGGCACGAATGCGCACACGGTAGATACACGCAACATGATCTTCTTGACATTCCTGTAATTGGAAAAAGACTACAAGATGAAGGTTGTCCGTTCTACGTGTTCAACGTCACTGAAGATTGTTACATCGAAGCAATGGAGCAAACTAGGACAGGCGAGCGATTCGGTTGGAAGAAGTATCACCGTACCCTTCCAATGGATACAAAGGACCCTTGTCAGTATCTGATGATCCTTAAATTCAATGAAGCTAAGACTTGGAAAAATTGGCGCCAGCAAGCTCCCAAATGGAAAGGGGTCGAAGAAGTTACCTTCCGTAACCAGAAAAAGGATACGACTAAGGTTCTCAAATGGTTCTATGACTTCTTCACCATCTCAACGATGGACCTAGAGACTAGGTTGAAGCTAACCTTGGAGTTCTACGAAGTATTCAAGGATCAGATACAAAAGGATCACACTGGCATTGGTGATGTTGGTTGGTACTCCGACAAGATCGGCGGCATGAAAGATCCTAATGCTCCCACACGTCACAACTTGAACAACACACCGAAGGGTTCGTATTCAAAACCTAATGACATGGATTGGGATATGTGGCCGCACAAGGGTTACGATTACAGCGATCACTCAAAAAGAGATCGTATTTGCAATTCCATGACAAGTATTGCTGCAAGCAATCGGATCGCTAGAGCTAAGTCAGCATCGACAGGATCTAGGATTCGTATTCAGTCCGCAATGACAGGTTCTGGCAATCCGTTCCTGAGTACTGTAAAACGTAAAACGAAAAGAAAGCTTTTTGTGATCGTCGATATGTCAGGTTCAATGGCAGTTCCATTGACTCAACTCGGAGGAATCGAGTTCGTATCCGCTTTACGGTTACTGGACGAGAAAGGCGTTGCTGATGTTCAGATCGTTTTCACCTCCGAAGACATGATCGGTGACATGAGTAACGTATCCAGCAATGAAATACTAACCTCAAGGCCATCACCTAACAGAGAGGCGATGCAATCTTGCTTAGTTCGTTATCGGTCTTGTATGGAGGATGCGGATACAGCGATAGTGTTCACTGATGCTGCTATAACAGACACAAACACTGACTTCGAAAAGTTCAGAGGCAAAGTCGATTTGATTGGATGCTGCCTTCGGGATTCCGACAAGGCGAAAGATTACGCGAAGTCGATGCAGCGATGGTTCAAAACAATCGTTGTCAGTGAAAACCCAATACAACTGGCAAGACTGATCTGCGACAAGCTTATGGCGTAGATCCTCCATAATCTGGATACAGGCCCACAGGCTTCGGCTTGTGGGCTTTTTCGTGCCTGATCACTTCGCCTCCATGTTCTGAATACAAGGCATCAGATGCTCTAGGATTCGCTTTAGTTATTTGCGAACCCTATCTTTCGAATTCAATTGCGATCCCTTACAGGTGATTTGACACGCCCTAGGGCGTACGCCTTCCCTATAGGGCGAGTGAGAATGGGTCCTTAGAGTCGACGAGATGCCCTTTATAGGCGTTTTGGTAAATAGGGCTACCCTATCCCATTTGGACAGCTTCCCGTCAAACCTCCGTGATTTGGTGGCTTCTAACTTGAGACTCGGTCTCAAAAATAGTTCAAATTAAACATTTATTTTACAAGTAATTAGAATCATTCTAAATAAGGTGATTTTGGTCGTTCTGTATCCAAGATATGGGGATTTTACGCTTTTTCGGATCGTTTTTCGTTCAGCCCTTCAATGACTAGGACGTACTAGGACAGTGGATACATGGCCTGTTCTAGGACGTATCCAGATCGTGGATTCACCCGGCACCGGGACAACCGGGACAACCGGGAACGTCCGGGCGCGACGACTACCCGGCGTGGCACCGGGCACAGGCTCCCGGAAATGAATCTTTTATAACAATAGGACAAAAAGCCTAAATAGGAACAAAAGCCTAATAAAACAATAAGCCAAAAAGCCTAAGCCTAAACGTAAAAATCCAGTTTCCAGTTGGTACACTTGGTACACTTGTCCACTTTGTCTTGAAATCAGTGTTTTTTAAGACGCAGGTATTTTGCTTGACAGAATCATAAAACCTTGGTGAGGGGTAGGAATGTCACCATCAAGAGGGATCTGGATCTCATCCCAAGTATTAAGCGATCCAAAAATCAGGCAGCTCGACAAGCTGATCCTCAGCTACGTGCAGGGGTTCGGAGATGAGGGTTGCTTTGCCAGCAACCGAGCCATAGCAGAGTTGTTAGGTGTACAACACCCAAGAAGTGTCCAGAACAGAATCTCTTTCCTTGTTGAGAAGAATTACCTCAGAAAGAAAGGGTCACACTGTTACAGGAAACTCTATCTGGGTGAGTGCATCAAATGATGTACTGTAGTGCATCATATGGTGTACTAGAGTGCATCAAACGGTGCACATATATCTAACCTTATAACTAAGGTATAACTAATTAGATAATAGTACTACTAGTACTACTAGTACCAGTTTGCCTATAACTAGGTCCGTTATGGGCAAAGTGATAGATAGATTAGATGAGAGAACGTAGGGTAAATCTAAGGTAAAAGCTAAGTTCCCCGTCGGGGGACGTAAATCCTCACGGATTTCCTTTAAGTTTTCCCTCTAACCAGTTAAATAAATGTAAAATGAGGTTAAGTTGTTGACAACAGTGCGCAACTCCGCAGGGTGCAGTTCATGGACAAAAACACAAAACAGGCAGTGGGCGCCGAAAAGCCCACAGTTAGTGACCTCCTCAAGCAGACTATGATCTGCTTTAAGCCAGATGACCAACTCGCGTTCGAGGCCGCTCTCTGGTGGGAGGAAATAGAAGCCAAGCAGCGGGCGACGGTGGAGGATATGGAAGAGTACTACCAGAGAAAGGGGGAAATGAAATGGAGCAGCTAACATTTAACGAGCCTCTTGCTCGAAACACTGACCCAATCACCAGTCACGAAGCAGCGGTAGATGCTGCTCGATTTTCTGGGAACAACAGGTCTAAGGTCCTACAATTGCTGTACTCATTCGGGGCTCTGACGGACTATGAGCTATCCGACAAGACAGGGCTACAGCAGAACAGCATAGGCAAACGCCGAGGAGAGTGCAGTCAAGCTGGACTAGTGCAAGCCTTGACCGACCTAGACGGTAATCCTGTTAAAGGCAGGACTCCTAGTGGCAGTAAGGCCATTCGGTGGACCCTCACGTCTAAGGGCGTGGAATTTGTCCAAGGAGGTTTATCATGCTAGACGTAGGATCAGTTATCACGTTCAGGCTACAGCCAGCCGACATCCTTTATGCGGGTCAAGTTATCCGATTAAAGGAGCTTCCTGATTCGGACTACAAGGTCGAAGTTCGGGGTCGGTCAGGCAGGACTCTTGTCCTAGATAGCTTTCACGAAAGTGGGGGCATGATCTGGCCTAATTACACTCACGCGGATATGTACGTAGAGGGGGGCTGGGAAGCTCTCTGCGAGAAGAAGTTAGTTGACACTTACTTTTTTGACGCGAAAAAGGCTAGGAAGCAGGATGCTGCCGACAGAAAGAGACGCGAACCTGCAATGGTCAAGGAGGACCAGCGGTTCAAAAACGAACCATTACACATCAATGTACCATGTACCAGTTGAATAAAAAAATAAACTACACCTTCTTCGAGGAAGTAAAATCCCTCTTCGGAGTCTCGTTAGAGGATCTGAGAAAGAAATCCAGAACGGAGCCACTGGCTTCAGTCAGAGCGTTGGTAGGTTGCTACCTGCACAATGAGCTGGAGTACAGCCGTAACCGTATTGCAGAAATTCTGCATCGGGATAAGACAAACATATCCCATTATTTCTACAACCACTCGGACAGAATGGATGCAGACAGGGCGTACAGAAAGAGCTACAACGCTCTACTAGAAAAAACAAAGGATAAACAATGTGCTTTAATTACGAAATAAATAGCGATACTGCCTCTCTTGAGGAAGCAGTAAAACAGATAGACAAGGACTGGGATGATCCAGTCATTGTTTCGTCATGGGACGGAGAACGAGTTACATTTGACTCCGGTCCTAGGGCGGTTTTTCACCCAACTCTTCTAAAGGTCTGTATGTGGGATGTCGCTGATGTCCTAACAGATGAGCATTTAGACGATGTGGCCGACGAATTGATAAAAGAAACCCTTTATAAAATAATATGAGTACACCACAAGAACT
>WLWG01002816.1_pt1 | contig 12654 bp, 10 predicted proteins | sample 6712871 | NCBI WGS metagenome assembly WLWG01 (sample SAMN12718693, study PRJNA515312) | sponge metagenome | isolation source: marine sponge | host: Mycale hentscheli | place: New Zealand: South Island, Marlborough, Capsize Point | collected 2003-05-01 | reverse complement strand
TGAAGATGAGAGAACAGGACTCTCTTAGAGGAACCATACAGTCCTGTCTTTGAAAGGACAGGTTCTTTTTCCTTAGTTCCTAAGAACTTGAGGTTCTCTCTCTGTCTTGAGAGAGTACGATGATGGTTAGGTCCGGGTTGTTTCATAGTATTACTCCTCTGAAGGGAAGCACATCCTTGTGCTATGGTACCTAGACTACGCTGTGATAGCGACGGGGCCGTCTTTGCCCGGCTCTGCTACGTAGATAGCAGCACTCAGGTCCTCACCTTTAGACGTGAGGTACTTCTCTGATCTGAACAACAGCTTACCATTCTTTCGAGGGAAAGCGTAGTACCTGTCGTTCTTCCTATTGGAATAGACTTGCATCTTCTGCAAGACATTAGTCAGATAGTCATCTGATACAGGTTTGTAGATGCCACTGGCCTGAAACTGAGGCATGTCTTCCAAAGGAAGACTACGCTGCGCCTCACCTGCTTGTGGTGTGCACATCGCTAGCTTTGCTAGGGCATCTGCTATGCCCTTCAAACCTTCGGTCTGCTCTTGGATAGCTTCCAATACTTGCTTGTTACTTACTCGTGAAGTCGTCATGTGTTGGTACTCCTACCGTGTTGTGACGTTGATCGGCTCGATGGCCGGCCCAGACTTCGGTGCACAGACCGTGCCAACCGTTTGAAATCAACGACTTAGCCTCGATGCTGCGGTGCACAACGGTCTGGATTGTAAAGAAATCCGACGGTTTCGAGCCCCGATCCAGCCCAGATCGAGACCATCCTTCGGATGGGGACTGTAAAGAATCCCGACACAGAGCAATCGCACGATGAATGACCACGTGCGTGACGTGATGTGTATGCGGTAATCTAATATAAATCAATGGGATATGAATATTAACTATCGCGGGGTAGTCTTATAGATAAAATATACTAAAATTTCTCACTAAAAGGACCTTCCCACTATTACAATGGTTGCAATACTGGAACTATCGCACGACGTGCGCGGTATTGACCGGACGGGTCATGCGGGGGTGCGAGGGGTCCCCCTTCTTGTGAAATACAACATAATATTTTCTCGGAGAAATTGCCCTATTGACTTTAGTGGAGGAAGACACTACCCTTAAAATAAATTGAACTTTTGCTCATAACTATTGTCTAATAATGTATGGTTATTAAAAATGTATCATAACCAAAGCGACATTATTAAATTGATTGGGGTATATCTTAATTAGGGTTATAAAAACCCTAATAAGATCAATGACTTAGAAACCACCGTATACAGCCTTAAAGGGGTACTATCTATGACCAAGATTACCAGAGATGACTACTTCCCCCCTGTGGCAGATACCTCTATGGCCTATAAGGGCAGTTTCCCTCCCCCTAAAGATGTATTCAAGACAGCTAACCACAGCTTCCTCACAATCGGCTTGTTCTTTGAATTCAAGCTTGATACGTACCCGTATCTGTACACTCTTAAGGATGAGGATTGTAATGGTGCCAAATCCCTTAAGAAGTTGTACTTAGAGGAGCGAGACCAGACGGAGTATGGCTTTGCAAACAAATATTTCTTTAACTACGACCACTGGATCAGGATCACTGAAAACAGCTCTATCAAACCCCATATTGAGAAGTGGAGATTCGAACTTGCTTCGCTCCTTCTTCGAGACGCACTACGGGAGATTGATAAGATCGCTACCACTGGGAAGAGTGAGCAGACTCGCCTTAGCGCCGCTAAATACCTAGCAGAGAAGCCGTGGGAGGGTAAAGTCCTCTCCGCTAAAGAGATAGGTAGGCTCAGGAAGAGAGGCCGTCCCTCTAAGGAGGAACAGGCCGGATATCTCAAACAAACGTCCGAGGACGAAGCTCGGCTCTTAGAAGTAGCCGATAGACTAGACATCAAGCACTAAAGGAACTCATACTTATGGCTGTTACACCACGATTACCTAAAGATGTAAACGGGACAGAGGTACAATCTCTATCCCTTGCATCAGTATCCACAATAGCTACCGTAGGTGTAGCCTCCGCTAGTACAGCGTTACCCACAGGTGCTACCCCCGGTAGTGTCATCCGAGTAGCGTGTACCGTAGACTGCCACATAGCCTTTGGGGCTAGTGGGGTCACCGCCGCTAACACAGACCACCTCTTCACTCCCGGTGTAGAAGTCATGGTAGTTCCGGATAGTGCTACACATATAGCAGCTATCCGCGTATCAGCAGATGGTACCCTCTCCTGCACATTGATGCTCTAAGATGGTAAAGTATGTAGAGCTTACAGCTCAAGGTGGAGGATACTACTCTGTATATAAGGACGGAGTGTTTGTCTCTCGGCACAGAGCTGATAGAGAAGCGGACGAGACCGCAATTAACTTAAAGCTAGAGAGCCCAGAGTCTGAGGTTTTCTATACCCATGAGGACTACCGAGTAATGGCACAAATAACGACAGCGGGACTTAGCTTAATCAACACACCTGATCCTACAGTCCCTATTCCGGGGGCTCTGTCATTGACTCAATCATCGTATATTGTAGCCGAGAACCAAGACCAGATAGTCAACGTATCTAGGACAAGTGGTGCTGTGGGTGGAGTAGCGTGTGACTATGCACTGACCGGTACATCTGGAGATGTGTCTGGATCACTAAGCTGGGCAGATGGAGACTCTGACCCTAAGTCATTCACGGTTCCGGGTATTAACGTAGCTTCTACAGAGAATGGTACGGTAACCCTGTCTAACTTCAGAACCACTAGTGGTGGTACCGCTCCTACACAGGGCACTAATCTTACCGCCACCTTTACGGTACAGGATACTGTAGTAACAGGTACACCAAATACTCTGACACTCTCAGCTCAAAGATTTGATGGAGGTAGTGGTTCCGCCACTTTCTCTGGTTCCATCCCGCTCAAGCCGGGCCAATTGCTTGAGTCCAACTTAGCCAATGTGGCTTTGTTCGATAGTAGCGGAGAGATTGGGGTAACCAAGTCCACTCTGTATCCTCGTCACTCAGATGACTCTCTCAAGTACGTAAGAATTGATGCGACCTTATCATTAGCAGATGGGGTAGAAAAGACGGACCTAGAACTTAGGCTTAACACTGCACCTACATTATCAGGTCCTACCCAGAGAGTTGTGGCTAGAGATTGGATGATAGAGCCCACGCTCATTTGTTCATCTGATGCAAACCATCTGTGTTCATCACAGACCTCTGTGTTCCCTGTCGTTCCACTTACCCACCCTAATATGCCTACTGTGTGGTCTGACTTTTTGACCACAGAGTTTGATACCCACGACAATGATTTCCCAGCAGCTAAGAACCTTCTGGACTATATCTACAATGGCGATGTGTCGGCCTTTGGTGCTGGTGGAGACCTTGCGGGTGGCAACGCCACATATGATAACGCCTCTCCGTACTTCTTTATTTATTACATGACGGGAGAGATAGAGCGCCTTCGGGACGCTTTTGCTGTAGTGTCTTACAGGCCCGGAGACTTTGGACAGACTCATGTTCATGGTGACGGGTGGCAGTACGCTATGGATGACTACGCCACACCTGATGGTGCCATGACATACCTAAACGACTATGCTCCTGATGGAGCTAGTGCAGGAGACCCCTTCTCTACACAGACTCCTGATTACCCGTTTGTCTCTGGAGACGGTGGACAAGCTACAAAGGGTAAACAAGAGTGGGACAGTGGGTTCTGTACAGACATGCTATTGGCTTATGGACTGTCGGGATGGGATCAGCCTATGATGAACCTCGCGGCCCTTGGGACCAGAGGCATCGTAGAATGGGATCGCCCCGCCTCTCAGTATACAGCTAGGTTTGATATACGGCTACGCCGTACTCTAACACCGATGATGTACCTTTTGTCTCTTCCTATGGACTTGAGGTATTCAGTACCTAACGCTGTAACAGAGAGTGCGATTAATATTCGAGATAACAAAACCACAATCTTATCTCAGATACAAGCTAACGTTATTGACCAGCCTGCGGACTGGGCCTCTAACTTCACGGATGGGGATTATCGCAAAGACATCTATGGCCAGTGGCCGGGATCGTTTAACGGCCAAGGCATCCACGAGAACTTTCAGCACAATACTACGAGAGACCTTCTTCACCTTATCCAGCTCCATTATATAAATGATGCACGTATAGATGGGTGGCTTACAAGCTTAGCAGATGATGTAATATTCACACATATACAGGGACCGTTCAATACTACGTATAGGGGTGGGGGTAGTTTCTATAAACTACGATACACCCAGACTGATGATCCATCAAGTATCCCAGCGTGGACATCTAGCACAGGTGGAGATTACTGGGCTACAGCACAGATCGCTCCTATCTTAGCTCAGAGAGATGCTATCAATGGAACTACTATCTACAATGATATCGTAGATTCTGTAGCGTCTAAGAATGTGTTCACGTACTTCAACGACCTTGGCAGTGCGGGCAATCGGATGAAACCATTTGGTCAGCTCTGGGGCCGCGCTGCTATGTGTGCTGCTTTCCGATGCGGAGTATCTGGGTGGTATGAAGACCCGGCTGATCCAATTCCTAGCTCTGTTTATTATCAAAGTAGCTTTGAGACAGGAGCTGTTCAGGATCGGAACGAGCCTATAGATGGGTGGGGTGTAGTTACTATTGATCCAGCCCATGCTCTAGTTCAATCGGAACAAACCCGAGAAGGTAGCAATAGCATTAAATTCTTTATTGATAAGAGCCTCGATTACTCAAGTGTTAACTCTAGTGGACAGGACAAGCCTCGTGTAAACCTTGGTGGTACGGGCTTTCGGTTCTCCTACAATGTAGATAACTGGGTTGGTTTAAGTGTGTACATCCCATCTGGTTGGGTGGACGATCCGAACAATCCAGAGACATTGGTCCAGCTTAAGCAACCTGTTGGTGGGTCGCCTATTCTTGCTATTCGTATGAATGAAAACGAGTGGCAGATATGGAATAGATGGGACGATCAGAGCGACACAGATGCGGGCACTACTACACTCAACGAGGTGTATTTGGCTAGTAATGCAGCGGACAAAGGGAAGTGGACAGATTTTGTTCTGCACTTTCGGCTTTGTCCTTTCCCAAATTGTGATGGAGTTCTTCAGATATGGAAGGACGGTGTGTTGATTGTTGATCAGATTGGACCTAATGCGTACCTTCCAGACCCAGAGAACAAAGGTCCTCATCTAGCTCTTAACCTTTACAAGTTTAATTTTAAGGATAACCCTAGTTTAGTAACTACTAGAGAGCTGTATTTCGATGCCATTCGCTTTGGTGATGCATCATCTAATTATAATTCAGTAGCTCCGGGACAATAACTTATGGCAGGCGAGTGGATTTATTGTAACTACCGGAACCCGAGTTTTCCGGCAAATACATTCAAACAGTGGAATACCATGTTTGCTGGGGCAACTACGTTACTTGCTCTAGTAGATGAGAGTAATGTAGCTACTGCATATACATGGCAGCATAGCACAGCTCCTAAAGCTACCTCTAATGGCATGAATGCTGTAGGTACAGGAGATGCTGCGTGGGTAGACGAGGCCGTTATCTCAGTTAATGGTGGTTGGGTAGATGCGTCTGTTCCACAAGCTATCATGGATATCAGTGGGTTCGCTGCTGGCGCAACTGTTGAATTTGAGTTCTTCTCAAGCCGTACTGGTTCTGGTACTAGACGAGCAGAAGTAGGCAATGACTCTAGTTACACCAATGGGGTAGAGATACATAATGCTTATAGCAACTCTAGTCTAACTACCACTGCTAGCTTTACAGCGGATGGTTCTGGAGTAGTACCTCTTAGATGGCGTCGGTTTAGCACTGATACAATAGCGTACATGATGGCTTTCCGATTCCGGGAAGTTGTGGCTACTGTTGATACATTGTTTGATGTATTCTCAGGACAACTGCCTACGGACACATCGGACCTCGATATAACAACTACTGCTGCGCCTCTGGTAGCACTGGTAGGTACTACTTATGCCCAAGCTATTAATACGGACACTGCTCACGCGGGCATATCTGTTGGTATAACAGACTTTGATAGAACGCTTACCTATTCTTATACAGGTGAGGATGCTATAGGTACATCTGATACAGCTCGTGAGGGTGACCAAACAGGAGAGATTCTCCGTATTAATGAACCCGGCACAGGTACTACGTGGCGTACTGCTACAGCAGAAGCGGTAGCTACAGCTCTGCGTATTACTCCTATACAAGCAGGAGATGCAGGACGGTCAGACGATCAGTACCAAATAGCTGGATTCACATCTCAGGACCTACGAGCACGTACAGTTGTTGGTGGGTTTAACACGAGCGCTGGTTCAACGTTTAAGATTCCTCATGGTCAAGGCCGTAACTTTGGTGGCGCTATGATCTTTTACGGGGCTGTAGGCAGCTCTGCATCAGGCAATGCAAACATGTCTTACGGGTTTGTATCTGCTACAGCTAATGATACATATAAGCAGTGTTGTTATGGATTTGAAGATGATGCTAGTGCAGGCACTGGTGATTTGGATGCTATGGTACGGGATAACCGTGTAGCTATCTTGACCAACGCTGGGGCTATTAGGGATGAGGTAGAGCTTACAGCAATTGATGATGTCTATCTCACATTCTCTGTTACTACATCTACTACAGATGGAGACCTTCACATACTTACAATGTCTCGGGAGAACAATGAGATATGGTGTGGTCTTATTGATAGTCCAGATGCTACAGGTGCTACGGATATCACAGAGGATGAAGCCGCAGATTCTATAGGGTTCGATGCCGCTAACGTATTCATAGTTCCTAATAACTTAGTGACTAAGAACGTTTACGTTAACAGTGGTGCAGTAGCTGGTGCTCACGGATTCTACTTTACTGATTTGTCAAACGAGTATACCCTTGGGTATCGTAACGAGTTTGGCGTTACTACAATGGTTTCTAAATCTCGGTTATCTAATGAGTTTAGACATACAGATGACACAGGAACCGAAACTTATGCAGGCACAGTATCATCTGCTACAGGTGGATTCACTATGACATTAGATACAGCTAATGCTACAACGCACTTATGGCCTTGCTTAGTCATAGGAGAAACTACAGCTAGCGGAGGCGGTGGAGGAGGCTCTACTACAGGCATACCCGCTACGTCACAACTTAACGGAGTTATTCAATAATGCGCATTCCATCTGGAATTACAGACCAATACATTTACTTTGTTGCTGTGGACGATACAGACCTCGCAACTCGCGAAACAGGGTTGTCTACCTTTACAGTTACTAGGTCTCGTAATGGTGCTACTTCTGTTAATTTCACTTCTCCTACTGTTACGGAAGTAGATAGCTCGAATATGCCCGGAGTCTACCAGCTATTGCTAGATGAAGACATGACGATTGGTTCAAACAATTTATCAGAAGAAGTAGCCCTTCATATAACGCACGCAGGTATGGCTCCCGTAACTCGTATCTATGAGCTGTATGATGGACAGTTTGTAACCAATATTACTACGCTAGATACAAACCTGTCAGACTTGATGGGAGCAGGCTTTGACACTAGTACAGATTCCAATGAAGCTATTCGGAATAGGGGCGATTCTAATTGGACGGGTAGTCCTCCGACCTCTAACTCTGGCACAGCTCAAGCTGGTGCTGCGGGCACTATAACTCTAGCAGCAGGTGCTAGTGCTACAGACAATCTATACAACGGACAGCTCGTATACATTACGGGCGGCACTGGTGCAGGCCAGTCCATAACTATTACCAGCTATGTTGGATCAACAAAAGTTGCTACAGTAGGCGGTACTTGGGTTGTTACTCCAGACAATACTTCTACGTATGATGTATATCCGGCTGACGTAGACGTTATTACTGTGCCAAGTGTTATTGAAATTGCTGATGCTGTGTGGGATGAGCCAACAACAAGCCATGATACATTGGGTACTTTTGGAGAAAGAGTATCAGTAGATGTTCCAGCTATTCTTGTAGACACATCAAACATCCAACCAAAACTAGGCAGCTTTGATGTGGACCTTGCTACTGATCTTGGTGTAGTAGATACAAATGTAGATGCTATTTTGGTGGATACAGGCACTACAATTCCAGCAACGTTGAGTACAATTGATGGTAAGGTTGATACTGTTGACAGTAATGTGGATGCAGTTCTAGTTGATACAGGCACATCATTGCCAGCAGATATTGCTGGAGTAAGTGCTCAGGTCTCTGGACTGAATGATGTAACGGCAGCAGACTTTTTAACTACTCAGCTTACAGAGTCTTATGCTGCTGATGGTGTAGCACCTACGGTAGAGCAAGCATTGCTAGCAATACAACAGCGTATGATAGATGCTGATGTTAGTGGTACTACGTTAACTGTTCGTCAGTTAGATGGTACTAGTGTGGCCTTTGTTATTACGCTAGATGATGCTAACGATCCTACAGATATGAACAGGACTTCTTAATGGCTAGCCGACACTTACTTACATTAGGATTGACTACTAAACAAACTAGTGAACGTACTAAGCATTTGCTTATGTTAGGTCTCGGGGATTTTACCGTTACTGTTCCAACTACAGCTTCTACTGGTAGACGCCAAGAGGTTCGTAGGTTTAGAGGCTCGTTAATGAGTCGTAGATAATGACGACACTTAAGGATCAGATCAGAGAAGCGGCAGAGAATGACCTCTTAACATTTATTAAGTTGGTAGCTCCTCATCGTGTGCTTGGTCAGATTCACGAAGACATTCTTCGGTGGTGGAAGCGGGATGAAGCTAAGCCTAATGGGCTAGTATTACTTCCTCGTGATCATCAGAAGAGTGCGCTAATTGCGTACAGGGTTGCGTGGCACATTACGAACAACCCAGATACAACAGTGTTGTATATATCGTCTACGTCGAACTTGGCTGAGAAACAGTTAAAGTTTATTAAGGACATACTTGGCTCTAGGATATATCGTACTTATTGGCCTGAGATGCTTCATAAGGACGAAGGTAAGAGAGCTAGGTGGTCAGTATCAGAGATAGAAGTTGACCATCCAAAGCGTAAAGAAGAAGGTATTCGCGATCCTACTGTGTTTACCGCTGGCCTTACTAGCAGCATTACTGGTATGCATTGTAATCTTGCGGTGCTTGACGACGTTGTTGTACGAGAGAATGCTTACACTAGAGAAGGACGTAGAAAAGTTTCAGAACTATACTCTCTCCTCTCCTCGATTGAAACGACTGATTCGCAGGAGTGGGTAGTAGGTACTCGTTATCATCCTCAAGATTTGTACGGAGAGATGATAGATATGTTGTACGAAACGTATGATGATGAGGGCAATCTTGCTAGCAAAGAATTAGTCTATGAGGTTTTTCAGAAAGAGGTAGAGGACCGTGGTGACGGTACTGGCAATTACATATGGCCCCGCCAACAGCGAGGGGATGGCAGATGGTTTGGTTTCAACCAAGACATACTCGCCCAAAAGAAAGCCAAGTACCTCGACAAAACACAGTTCTTTGCACAATACTACAACAACCCTAACGATCCGGGCGCTGAACAGATATCCTCAGACTTTTTTCAACACTATGACAGAAAGCATGTGGAGTATCGAGACACCAAGTGGCACGTCCGTGGAAGACCCGTTAACGTTTACGCTGCTATTGATTTCGCATTCTCTACCGCTGCCACGGCTGATTATACGGCCATTGTAGTAGTCGGTATAGATGAAGAAGGTTCATACTACGTACTAGATATAGAGCGCTTTAAGTCTAACAAGATTAGCAAGTATCATGATAGTATTATGGAACTGCACTACAAATGGTTCTTTAGGAAGATACGGGCAGAGGTTACTATTGCTCAAGAAGCTATTGTAGAGGACCTTAAAGATCGTATTCGTCAAGAAGGCGCGGCTCTTAGTATTGACAAGAAGCGTCCTACTAGGCACGAAGGTACAAAGGAAGAGCGTATCCACGCAGTGTTGGCACCTAGATATGAGAACCAATCTATATGGCATTACAGAGGTGGTATGTGTGAAGAGCTGGAGATGGAATTGAAACAAGCAAAACCAAGACATGATGATATCAAAGACGCTCTTACTAATGCAGTGGAGATTGCTGTAGCACCACGTATAGGTGCAAACAGGGGACGTTCTAGTAAGGTAGTGTACCACACTAGGTTTGGTGGTGTTGCTTAATGTCAACTAAAACAACTAATGTAGAATCTATCAACCAACTCTTAGTACCTGATAGTTTGTCAGATATAGTGGTACAGTTGTTCACAACGTATAAGAGTGCTAAGTCTGGATGGGAAGAGGAGCAGAAAGAACTGCGCAATTATCTCTTTGCTACAGATACCTCGACCACATCCAACAAGTCTTTGCCTTGGAAGAACTCTACAACCACACCTAAGCTAGCTCAGATTAGGGATAACTTGCACGCTAACTATATGCAAGCATTGTTCCCACATGATGACTGGTTTAAGTGGCAAGCTATGGATCAAGAGTCAGCATCAAGAGAAGTAGCTCTTGTTGTTGAAGCTTATGTTAAGAATAAGGTACGTACTTCTGGGTTCAAGCAAGAAGTGTCTCGTGTACTCTACGATTACATTGACTATGGTAATGCTTTTGGCGAAGTTAACTTTACATCCGAATCCACGCAAAGCTCCGATAATTCGGAAATTCCCGTATATGTCGGTCCAAAGCTGGCCCGTCTATCGCCTTACGATATTGTCTTCGATGTTACCGCTAAAGATTTCCATTCGGCCAATAAGATAACTCGGAGTATTATATCTCTAGGTTCGCTTATGCGGGTAGCAGATGAGGACCCAGAGTTTGGGTGGGTTAAAGATGGCCTTACTCGTGTACGAGATAACAGGATGCAGCTCAGCTCATTTGAGACAAGTGAAGTGGACAAGTCCGCTGGTTATGTAGCTGATGGTTTTGGTTCTCTGTCTCATTACTACGGCTCTAATATGGTAGAGCTACTTGAGTTTGAGGGAGACCTGTACGATATACAAACAGATACATTGCTTTCTCGCCACAAGATTGTAGTAGCTGATCGTAACACAGTAGTAGTATCTAAACCCTTAGAGTCTTGGCTGGGTACTTCTAACAAAGAGCATGTAGCATGGCGGCTTAGACCTGATAACCTTATGGGTATGGGACCGTTAAACAATTTAGTGGGTATGCAGTATCGAGTTGATCACCTTGAGAACCTTAAGGCTGATGTCTTTGATATTATTGCGCACCCCGTTATTGTTAATAGTGGTTATGTAGAGCCTTGGGAATGGGGACCGGGTGAACAGATATTCTCTGATCAGGACTCAAGAGTAGATATTTTGGCTCCAGACACCACAGCGCTTAATGCAGACTTCCAGATACAGAACCTTCTTAATCTTATGGAGGAGATGGCGGGGGCACCTAAACAAGCTATGGGTATTCGAACGCCGGGCGAGAAAACGGCTTTTGAGGTTCAGTCTTTAGAGAATGCAGCAGGTCGAATATTCCAGCACAAGATACAACAGTTCGAAGAATTCTTTCTTGAACCTATTCTTAATCAGATGTTTGAAGCAGCTCGCCGTAACCTTGGTGCGACTGGTGAAGACATAGCATTAGTAGATGAGGACTTTGGCACACCAGAGTTTAGGCGTGTGCTGCCAGAGAACATTAAAGCTAGGGGCAAGCTCGTACCTATAGGTGCTCGACACTTTGCTCGACAAGCACAAGTGGTACAGAACATATTAGGATGGGCTAACTCCGCAGTGTATCAAGACCCCGGTGTTAACGCTCACGTTTCTGGGCTAAGATTAGCTGAGCTGTCACAAGAGCTGTTGGGCTTGGAGAAGTTTGATCTAGTATCAGAAAACATTAGGGTTGTTGAGGCTCAACAGACTCAACGCATAGCTAGTGCTGCACAAGATCAAGAGCTTGAAGATCAAGCCGCTACTCTAGCTAATGCAGAGGTACCGCTTGATGACGCTTAAAGAAAAGATATCTACGGGTAGGACTAGACGTAGCTCAAAGATATCACACGAGTGGTTTAGACAAGATAAGACGGATGAAGAGAAGCAAGAGACAGAACGTGTTCTGATTAACTCTTCATTCTTATTTGATAGGTTTAAGGCCATTATTGAAACAGAGTTTGATAAGTTGATAGCAGAAGAGGATAACCTTAATGACATCAACTTTGAATTAAAACATGCCCGAGACCTTGGGTATAAACAAGCACTAAAACATATTTACAGATTACTACCATAAGAGACCAGATTATGACCGACGTATTTAGTACACCGACAAGTGATACTCAAGAGACTACTACGACCACAGAAGGTACTCTCGACCAGCTAGTAGGCGAAGGAAAGAAGTATAAGACCATCGAAGATTTAGCCAGCTCACGCGTAGAAGCCGACAACTTTATTCAACAGTTGAAGGATGAGAACGCTAACATGCGTAAAGACATGGAGACATTAGAAGCTAAAGCAAAAGAGGGCGCTACTGTCAAGGACATTCTTGACAAACTTCAATCTGAATCTAGCACTTCTACTCCAGAAGGGGATACTAACCAAAACCCATTGACTGAGGAGAAGCTTCAACAGTATATTAATTCACACCTTGATACTCGTGACGTGGAGAAGACCCGAAGCGACAACCGAACCAAGGCAAATGAATTAGTACTATCCAAGTTTAATGATGACGCAGATAAAGCCAAA
>WLWG01002814.1_pt1 | contig 12656 bp, 18 predicted proteins | sample 6712871 | NCBI WGS metagenome assembly WLWG01 (sample SAMN12718693, study PRJNA515312) | sponge metagenome | isolation source: marine sponge | host: Mycale hentscheli | place: New Zealand: South Island, Marlborough, Capsize Point | collected 2003-05-01 | reverse complement strand
TTTATTAAATGCAAAAGTCTTTTCTTCTATCTTATTTAAAAGAGTACTAAAAACTGGGTCATCTTTTAATTCATAGGTGTCTAAAGTATTGTATGGTCTTAAAACCCAATTACTACCACCACTAGGATTACCATCTTTTATAGAATAAACCCTATCTTGAAGTTTTTTTAAATAATCTGGTTCTAGCAAATTTTCAGCTACATAAAAAGCCTGTGGAAAATATGTTAATATTGTATCTGTCATCTTACATTAAAACTTATTACAGTTCTATTCTCCGTGTTATTCTTTGTTTGATTTGATCCGTGTTTTAACCAACTAGGAAATATAATTAAAGATCCTAGTTCTGGTTTAAGATAAAACCAATCATACGAACACTCGCTAGGTTTTTCTATAAAACAATAACTTATGAATTGATTAGGGTTATGAAAATATAACTTACTACTATCTTGATCAACATTAATGTATAAAGCTCCTGAAAGAACAGAGTTAGGATGAGTATGTTCTTTTAATGCTGTTCCTTTCTTTTGTATATTAAACCATGAATGAGATATTACATTATCCATTTTAAAACCAACATCTTTTTTATAAGACAAAGTAATATCTTTAATTCTATCGTTTAGATTAATAGATATTATATTTAATATATTATCTATTAAATGACTTGATTTTGATTTACCTGACAATAACTCGTGGTCTTTTAAAAAACCTTCCCTATTTAACAATTCTTTTTGAATTGTATTACATTCGTCTACAGATAAAAAATTGTTAACTTTTCTTACCAGGGTTGGAAACACTTTAAAATCATTAATCATTAGAAGTAACTATATTTAAAACTATTCTTATTGGAGTATCTGTTTGAGTAAAACCTTGGTGCTCTATTTGATTATTAAAAATTAAAGCTTGGTTAGCTTTTGATAAATATTCTGTGTCATTAATAATAGTGCCACCATTACAAGTAGTAAAATTAAATATTGTAGTTGTAAACTTGTCATAAGGTTTTCCATTAGAGTCTTCAAAATCTGTATGTTTTGCATGCATAATTTTTTTATTTTGATTAGTATATAAATTTAATTTCATTCTAATTAATTTTTTAAGGACCGTATGGTTGCTTAAAAAATATAAAAAAGGAAAAAATGTTTCAAAGTAATGTGATTTAAACCCGTCGGGGTTTGCATACAAAACATGATTAAACATAAAATTATTATCTAGTGCATAGCCTCCTGCATCACTTGCAGTTTTATCATTCCAAAACCAAGGAAAGTTTGGCCCTTCGCTTAAAGTTTCTTTTAGTCTTCCATAAAACATGTCAGGTAAAAAATTATCTATTTTTTTAATCATTTCTTTTTTTAAACCACGAAGGTAAACCTAAATGAGGTCTACCATCAAAAGGAGTTGCATTAGGATTATTAACATCATTGTAGTGTAAAAAAACTTGAACACATTCATGACCTTGAAAAGGTTCTCTCCAGTGTTCTAAATCCATGCCTCTATATATAAGCATATCCCCTGGATTTAAATCAACTCTAAGTCCTTGCATGCCTTCTCTTCCCGACGGCTCTAAATATATTGGCCACTGATCACCACCTAAATTTAAAGTAGTTGATACTTCACAAGACAACCTATCTTTATGTCTTTCTAAGACATGTCCTTTTTTATATATCCTTGCATAAGAATAATTTGGTTGTAATTTTAATCCAGTGTTTTTTTCCATAAGAGCATGCATGTTAACTAAAAGCATTTCCATCATTATATCACCATAACAAGAATAAGCTCCTGGCACTTGTCGATCAAACTTTGTTCCAAACTCATTATGAAATTCTGAAATAAAAGTATGTTTTAACATAGTCTCATATGTTTGAGCTTTGTTTCTAAAATACTCAGCAAACAAATTACAGTAATCTGGTGCAAGAACACTTTTTAAAACGGCGTATTTGTTTTTTTGAAAATTAAACATAGATGTCGTATCCTTTCATTTTATCTATAGTATCTTTACTAAAATAATCTTCTAAATTTAATTCTTCTTTTTTTACTTTATCTGTTCTAATTGTATGCAAATTGCATTCCATAACACTGTCATCATACTTTACATTATTATATGATAGCTGTTCTAAGTCAGTGTATCTATGTTCAAAGGTAGGTATATTAAAAAATTTATATATATCTTCAATTGTTTTTTTAATATCACTAACTAAGTCATTATATTCTATTTTTAAATGAGGTAGATTTGACTTAACTATATTTCTAGAAGAAACCATGTCTTGTTTAAGTTTTCCTGTATTAGGATCCATTAAAGAATCTGTAAGATCTTTATCTGTTCCTGATTTTTTAACTTTTAAAAAAGAAGCTAACACTTCTACAAGAGGTCTATTTAATATTAAAAATTTAGGATCAGGATCATAGTACTTTTTTAATAGTTCTAAGTTTGTTGGTATTCCCCAAGGACCTCTATCAAATATAATGTCTGCGTCTGTGTGGTCATAGTAATGTTTAAATGTTCTCTTAATAACATTGTCAATAGTTTGATGGTCTGGCACATTTAAAAACAATTGGTTTTCTTTAATACTATGTAATCTCCATATTAGTTCTACTAATATACTATTTGGACTTACTTTTATTTTAGGGTTTTGATTTAATATTGATCCTAACAAAGTATTTCCTGCTCTTGGCAAACCTGCTAAGTAATATATTTTTTTGTCTCTAGTGTTAATTATTTGTCTCATAATCTCCTTAATAATAAAATGGTTTTCTTTGTAAAAAATAAGTTAAAGTTAATCTACCATCTTCTTTGTTTGTACCGTGGTTGTTTATAGCTTGGTGATGAGTGCCATGTGTAAAAAACAATCCTCGGTTTTGCACAAAATTTACCATAGCTGTTTGTTTATATACCCATTCTTTACCATCGTCCCCTGCAACATCATAAATCCCAGTTCCAGATTTATCATTAGTGGGTGATAAATATATTATAACTGTATCTCCTAGATCTGAATGTATCCAATCTTTACTATCATCAAATCTCATCTGTCCATGTGCAGCAATTCTTTGATAAGGATCTAAGTTAAGTTCAAATTTGTTTTTAATGTAACCCAATACAGAATAATATAAAAAAGGATAATCTATATCTAAATAATTAGTTCTTAGTCCTGGAAAATTATTTTCATAATTAGTTACTTTTGCAAAGTCTTCTTTATTATAAAATTTTAATTCTTTACAAAGCCTATAATATTCTTCTGGAAAATCTAAAAAATTGTCTACTATTTTAATCATAATATAAAAAGAATGGTTGTATTATTCTTATCTCTGAAGTTTGTTTTAGATTGGGCGAATGCCAAACATCACTTTTATAAGCAATACATCTATTTATTTTTGAACCAATAATAACAGAAGGGTTATCTCCCTCGTATATTACAGTGCCATCATTTATATTATTTGTATTTAAATATACAATACCTGCAGCATCACAATTTCTGTCTCTATGAGATTTTAAACCTTGTTTATATACTTTACATTCTTTTAACTCACTTAAATAAGTTTTTCTAATATATGTTTTTAATGTTTTAACACTTACGTTTTTATGTTTATTAAAACAATTAACAAAATTTTGAAAAATATAATTATTAGGTTTTAATATTTCTGTTTCATAACAAGGATAAGCATCTTCTCTTTTATCTATTGCTTCTACTGGTTGATGTGTTTTATTAAACGTAGAACTTTCTATAATATTATTTATATTGTCTAATTGTTCTTTGTTATAAAAATTATCTATTATTTCCATGGTTCTCCTAAATTCCACATTACTAATGAGTAACGTGTGCCTTGTGTAACAGGAGTAACTTGATGCCAATTGAAAGAAGGAAAAACAATAATAGATCCTTTTTTAGAAGTTTCTTTTGCTGTAAGAATTTTTGAATCAGCTTTATTACCATCTAACAATTTAAATTGAAGATCACCGCCTTTATATTCATCTGAATTATTTAATAAAATACTACAAGAAAGTTTTCTCATCTTGCCATTATATTCTTTTTCTTTATTTTTATAAGATTGACTTAAAGAGTCTTGATGCCATCCATAAAACTGACCTGGTTTATATTCCGTAAACTGAGCTGTTTCAGTCCAATCCCATTGAAAATTCCAACCTGCATTTTCATTAGCTGTATCTATAAAAGGATGAATTTCTCTGTATATCCAATGTTGATCTAACCACGCTATATCTGAATTTCTTATTCTTCTAAGTTCTTGTAATTCTTCTTGTGAGTGATTGTGCTTATCGCCTTTGTCGCCTATAAATGCTGTAGATCTATTATTTTTTAAACCTGATTGTAAAACAAAATCACACCATCTTTCTGGTAAAACTCCGTCAAACCACCAATAAATGTATTCTAAATTCATAACTTTCTTTGCAAAAGTTATACTCTCTTACATAGAAGATGTCAAAATTAGCTTGGCCAGTTGTTATTAATAGCTGCAGTGTACTGAGCTTTAAGAGTCCACATACCAGAAGATCTAGCAGGTCCTGCTCCAGCTTCAGCTATTGCAACAACACCGTCTCCTCCAGTACCACCAGTACTTCCATAAGAGGCTCCGCCTCCGCCACCAGAAGTTCCATTTTGAGCAGCGTTTCCTCCGCCTTTACCAGCAGGTCCACTGTTTGTATTACCACAACCACCGCCGGCTACATAATATGCACTGTCAGCAGGCACTAGTGTACCAATAGAAGTTGTACCTGGAAAATATGGAGTGATATTTAATCCATCACCGGCAGCTCCTCCGCTGTTAGATGCAGCAGTGTTATAACCGCCTCCGCCTCCAGCGTATCCGCCCCAGTCTTGAGTTCCTTGTCCACCATTATTTCCTTCGTTAGTAATTCCGCTACCACCATTTTTAGTTGGCGTTCCTCCAAATCCTCTAGCAGCTCCTCCGCCTGATCCTCCTGGATCACCATCACCTCTTGGAATACTATTTTGACCTGGTGGGTAAGGTCTGTTTCCACCTCTTCCTCCACCTGTGCATGAAATTGGTGATGAAGCTCCAAAAGCAGAACCATTACCTGAGCCATTACTCCAAGGGTATGGTCCATCTCCTGCTCCTCCTGAGCCAACTGTTACTGGAACTCCTGAAGCAGGGAAAGGATGACTAGTTGCGATTCTTGCACCGCCCGCTCCAGCTCCTCCACCTCTATTTGCAGCTCCGCCTCCGCCAGCAACAACTAAAACTGTTCCTTCTGTTTTAGTTCTATTAAAAGTTCCTGGGGATGTAAAAACTGTAACTAGGTCATTAATAACTGGATCATTTTCTGGTCCAATTACTCCACCTTGATTGTCAATATTATTTTGACCTGCTTTGTTAAATCCGGGTGTTAAAAAATTTATTGTAGACATTATATGTTGCTCCAAGTTTGTGTGTTAGGATCATAATACTTCTGAGTTGTAACTCCGTCAACTCTTACTGCACCTTGCCATCTATTATTATCAGGATCAAAACCCCACGCTATACCATCATCAGGTACATTATTTGGATCGTATGGTAAAGTTCTTCCTTGATCATCGACAGCAGGATCTGCAATAATAGGGACGAAAAAATTTTCGTCGTTTAATTTCATAACAGAAGCCCAAGCTTGTGGAATGTTACTTACAAATTTATTTGCTGTTGCGTGACCTTCCCAATCTTCAGTTCTATATATGATGTTGTCTCCATTTGCATAAAGACCTCTAGTTCCGTCTTTAAAAGTTTGTTTCCAAGAAACACCACCATTAACAGAAGTTAAGTTTGCTAAGCACCACGCTTCGTTAGCTGCGTCATCACCAGGAGTAATATTTGAGTCGTTAACGATCTCAACGTGAGTGACTATGCTTTCAGAGTTAAGGTTAGCGAAATAAGCCATTTGCTAAACCTCTTACGCGTCGTTTAAGATCTCGTAGTTTACAGTGATAGTCGCGTCAGATGCTGCGCTTGCGCCAGCTTCTAAATTATCACCTTCTTCTAAATAAAGAGCTGAGTTTTTGTCTACAACTACTAAAGTTGAATCTGCAGGTACAGCTACTGTACTTGCTATTGCTACCGGTGATCCACCTGATTTAGTTATAAAAACTGATACGTCAACTGACGAAGATCCGTCTATGTTTGCGATTAAAATACTGTTTACTTTAACAAGTGTATCTGAAGCAGCTGCTAAAATCTCTGTAGTCAAAGTAGTAGTTAAAGCCGCTTGTACCGATTCACCTGTTATCGATGTTACGTTTACTAGATTTGGGTTTGCCATAATTTATTTTCTCCTGTTTATCTTTTATCCGAAAACTAATGCCATTGCAATAGCTTTTCCTACAGTTGATGCTGTATTACCATTAATTTGAACTTGACCTGTTCCTTTTGGAACTAGGTTAAGACTTACATTAGTTTCTCCAGAAGCCGTAATACTAGGTGCATTACCTGAAGCAGCGTTAGCTAGTGTAATTTCATTAACTGCTGAACCTGTAGCTGTTAAAAGCATTAATTCATTTCCATTAGTATCTAAAATAGATGTACCAATTTTAGGTGAAGTTAAAGTTTTGTTAGTTAAAGTTTGTGTACCTGTAAGAGTTACATCTCCAGTTGCTACTTTGTATATGTCTGGATTAGTTCCATCATTTGCAGTTGCCATTAAAATAGCATCTCCTTTATCTGTAGCAGAAAAAGTATGAGTGTCTCCTGAACCAGATACATATTTAAATTGTACTGTGTAAGCACCTGATGTTGAATTTCTGATGTAAAACATTTTTTCTACATCTAAAGGAATTGTTACAATAATGTTTCCAGTAATTGTACCTGTAAGCTCAATCATTGAATGTTGAGCTGTTCCAGTAGTGTTTCCATCTACGATTGTTAAAGCTGTAGTTCCTGTACCACTGACTGCTTGTGAATTAAATCCACCAGTTAGTTGTTCAAATAAAGATAAATTGTTATTAGTTTTTGTTCCCCATGTACCGGCATTTTCGCCAGTTGCCATTAGTTCTATACCGAGATCCGTATAAGATGATGCCATAATTTTGTACTCCTAAGTAATGCTCTTTTTTTATTTTATTTTAAAGTTATTGTCAATAATATATTAAATTATTCCCCTGCAACAACGCGCGTATAACCAGCATCTTGTGTACCCGTTATTCGTTCATAGCCTAAAGGTGCGACACCTATTGGCGAAATACTAGCAGTTGCTGAAACCCCTGTCAAGCCCATAACATCTGCTGGCGCTAATGTGCCAACTGTAGAAGTTGTAGAAAGTCCTGTTAACCCCATAACTTGATCAGCCGGATCAATAACTCCTGTTGAAGAAGTTAATCCAAACCCTGTTGGAATTATTGTTGGATTAGATGTAATATCAAGTAAACCATTTGCAGAAGTTAAAGATAGACCGGTTAGTCCCATTACATCTGCAGGTGTAATTGCTCCAACAGAAGAAGTTGATCCTATTCCTGTTAAAGCTACATTTATACTAAAGTCTATATTAACAGAGCCAAGCGTTGATGTTGATTCTAATCCACTTAAAGTAAATGTAGCATCAATTATGTTTGTTAAAGATCCAACAGCTGATGTTGAACTTAATCCTGTTAATCCCATTACGTCAGCAGGAGTTAAGAAATATTCACCACCCCAACCAGTCGTTGCAGAACCCCAAGTTAAATCACCCCAAGCTGCATCTGTTCCACTATTAGATTGCATTTCAAGTCCAGTTAACTCAACTACAATTCCTGATTGACCCCAAGTTTCTGTACCCCAAGTATCTGAACCCCAACCTGTATTTATTTCTGTAAGAGCTGTCGGAGATCCAACAGCAGAAGTTACTGAGTTACCTGTTAAAGTAATAACAGGGTTATTACTTTCACCCCATGGTTGTTCACCATATTCAGATCTACCCCAACCTTGTAAAGCTCCTGCAATAGGAGTTCCAACAGATGAAGTTGCACTTACTCCAGTTAATGTAACTGTATTATCTGATAACTCACCCCATTCATTATTACCCCAACTTCTTCCACCCCATCCTGCACTTGCAAATGTATCTACTGATCCAGTGCTAGAAGTAGCACTTACTCCAGTTACACTAACATCAACAGCATTTTGATCACCATATTGATTTACGTTCCAAGGAAAAACTCCATACGTAGTAGGGTCTACGGTATTTGCTTGTCCGCCCATTCCTCCATGGTTTGTACAATAATAATAAAGAGTTGGTGCACTAGCAGCTACAACAATTTGTGTATAAGCTCCAGAGTCTCCTGGTGTGCCATAAGCAGTTACACCGGTAGTGTACTCGTCACCTCCGCCATGTGTTCCGTCACTAGTTGTTGAAAATCTTAAAGGGTGACTACCATTTGAACTATCTGATTGATCAAATTTATATGTACCTGTTTCAGCTAAAGTTAATGTAGGTGTTTGTACACCATCAATAAAATATTTATTGCCGTAACCAGTTGATTGAACTGTGACTGTAAATGTTCGGGTCACCGACATAAGGAATTCCTCCTTATGCTATACGGATTATTGCGTTATCTGCGTCTGCTGCTGGAAATTGAATTGTAAAAGTTCCACTTGTTACAGTTTTATCTGAACCAAATGCGATCGCACAAACTGCAGGATCACCAGTTGCTGAGTCGTTAAAAATTAAACAACCATTAGCTGTAAAAGTAGCTGAAGTCCAAGACACGTCTGCAAAGTCACAACATGCAGTATCTGTAGATAATGCAGGAGTAACACTTGTAAGTGGTTTTCCTTTTGCAGAATACGCAGATCCTGATGTGTTAGAAATTTCGTTTGATGAACTATATGCTGTTGTTGATTTATTTAAAGTTGCAGAGCTTGTGTATAAAGCTAAGTTAAAAGTGTTTCCAGATGATGCTGTAAAATTATGTATAGCTCGTAAAACTTCTGTTTTAAAACTGTTACATATTGCCGATGTTATTGCCATAATATTTTTCTCCTAATTACTGAGGCGGTGACTCGATTGGAATTCTTAGTGTACCATCCGTGTAATCGTCTCGTCTTCTTCTTCCAATTTGCATCGCTGCAAACTTTTGTAGTTCAGTTTTATACTTTTGCTCGTATAATGTCAACATATCAGTTGGACCTTTTAAAAACCCATATGCTTCTACTAAACATGCATATAACAGACCTTGGGGAAAATACAAACTAATATAATTAGTTTGATTACCTGATTCTAATGTAGCTGGCATTTTATTATAATATATTCTAAATATATAATTAACGTCTGGAGTAGGAGCTAAATAGATAGATCCTGAAGTAGTATCTGATAATCCTGTTGCTCCTCCAAACATAGAGTAATATTTAGGTTTTCCAGTAACATCTGCTCCTGATGTAGTTGATCCTTCTGGACCTGTTAAACGTCCTACAAACTCACTTAAAAATGTTTGATCACGTCTTTCTAACCATGTACCTTGTTCAGTAGAATTTGTAGCATTAAATACTTCTACACCTCTTACAAATAAAGATCCTGCAGGAACTCTAATATTATTTACATCTGCTGCCATTGTACCTTGATCCACGAATCTGTCTGAATCCATAGGTAAATCCATCATAATTCTTTGTTGAGCATTTAAAATAAAACTTTCTAAAACATCAGTTGTAAAAACGTTAGCATCTACTTCTGTGTAATTTTTTATTTGTGTAACTAATGTATCGTAACTAATTCCTGACATAACTAAGCTCTATCATTAACGGGTCCAATTGTACACTGAAAACCGCCTCCTGTTGCTGTGCTTCCAGCGTTGGATACTAAAGGCACTGTTATAGAATTAAATTGTTGTTCTGTTGCTTGTGTTCCATTTGGTAATGTAGGACCAACTTCTACATTAGTTGCAATTGCTGTTGCTAGATATGATCCAAAAACTTTTGCTCCGTTTGCGTGAGTTGTTGCCGTAGTATTAGAAAAAGTAATTCCTCTAAAAGGAGCAGCGGTTCCTCTTGTCAATCCAGACAAAACTCCTGTACCTGTATTGTTAGCTGTATATTGAATTGTTTCGTTAATATATTGTCCAAAAGTAGGATTGTTTTGTGTTGCTCCCCCAACAGATATAGTTGCATTTTGATCTACTTTTTCTATTACAATAAAACCAGCATTTGGAAATGCTGCAGAATTAGTTAAAGTTAAAGTATTAGCTGTATCATTAATTGCACCATTTAAAGTTGTTTCTAATTCTAAAGTTGCAATTGCAACTCCTCCCACTATTTCTTTTACAGATTGAAATCTAACATAAGATGTTCCGTCATTAATTTGATTATGGGGATAAGACACACTTAAAGTTTGTGATGCGGCCGTTGTAGTAAATGGGTTGTTGGGTAAAATATCTTGTATTGGAAACTCAACTCTTGCTGGTCTTGCATGCATTAAACCTTGTGGATCAGCTCCTACAGGATGTGGTTGTAGTTGTGGTTGTTTAGGTTCAAATTCAGAAAAATGTACCCATGCACCAGTCCATTCTTTTACCATTTCTCTATATGGAAAAGCTGCACCCGATCTATCAGATATTGCTAATGCTCTACTACCTTTTGAAAATCTAGACATTATACATTTGGATAGTATGTCTTCGGAGTAATGAATGTACTAGCTGCAGAACCATCTTCTGATAATGCTCTTGCTAATTCATCCTCGTACAACAACTTCATCTCCTGTGTTCGTTGTGGTGCAAACTTCATAGATAAGTAATATGATAATCCTGAAATCATACATGGTACAAATCTAAAAGGTGTATCACTTGCGTTAGTATAAGCTCCTGCATCATCAATTCTTTTTACATAATAAACGTTTAAAAAATTTGATGCAGCAGTTGAGTTAGGTAAAGGATAAATAGTTAGTGTAACTTTATCTATAAATCTTTGTACCCAAAATTGTGAAGGTGTTCCATTAGATGCTTTGTTTGCTGTTGCAGCATATGCATCTCTTGCAACTTTAGTTAAACCTGTGTCTGATTGATTTGTTGTATTATAATTTTGTCTATAAGATACATTTAAAATATCTGATATTCCAAAAACATTCGCTGTTGGAACAGTTGTTGCTTGTGGTGAAGCAGCGGCAGCCGCTGCGCTATCTACAGAATTTCTATAAAAAGTATAAATACCAGCACCTTCGTCAGTTGCATCTACATTTGTAGTTGCACCTGCTACTAAGTTAATATTAGTATTTCCTACTTCCCAAAAATGTATTCCTCTATTACCCCATTCTTGAAAAAGAATATTTAAAGATCTTCTAGCAGTTTTAATTTGATGACCTGCAGTGCCTACTAAACCTAGACGTTCGTATGCATCTGCAATAATTTCATCAATTGAAAAGTCTTGATCAAAACTATAAGACTGTGAAGTAGTGTTAGCCATTGCTACCTACCCGTCAAAATATACGGTTAATCCTGTTGAGGCACCATCCATAATGTCTGTGTTAGTTCCTAGAAACGCTCCAGCTGGACATAAAATTCCATTGTGAGGAACATGTGGTTGATAACTTCCTGCCGCTGCTATAGTTTGCATTTCAACTGTTCCAGCTGTAGATGCACTAGATATTTCTAAATTTCCTGCTGCTGCAACTCCTGTAAAACCTCTTACTCTTGTTCTACCAGTAAAAATAGGAGCAGTAAAAACAGCTACTGATCCCATAGAAATGTCTACGCTAGCTGCTCCATTACCTGTAACTTTAGTTAACGTTCTATAAAATAGAGTTGAAACAACACTTGCTCCACCTGCTGGACCTGTAATATTTTCAGTTTGACTAACACCATTTACGTCTGTTCCAATAATTGTGTACGTAACATCAGAGTTATCGTCACCTGTTCCTGAAACTAATTTTACTTGTTGTGCAAATCCTGCACCACACAATGCGTCATTACCTGCAATTGTTGTTAAAGTTAAATCTGCACCATCTGCTGGATCTTGTTCTGCAGCAAGATTAGTATCGCTTGCAGCTGTAATCTGAGTGTTATTTGCGTTAGGACCAAAGAACTTTGATTTTATATTTGTATCGTTTGCCATAATTTTTTTCTCCTTAAATTTTTGTGTGGGCCGAAGCCCACACTAAATTAATTATTACGCTGCAAATGCAAATGCGCCAGTAGTTGCGTCGTCCGCACCACCTAATTTAGATGCAATATGCCAAGTTCCTGTTTCATAACAAATAAAAGCAATCATGCCTCCAGTTGTTAACAAGTTTGTAGCTGCCGCTGCTGCTGTAAAAACTAATTGAGTTTCGCCTGCTGTAGAGATGTCAATATCTGCTTCTCCACCTGCTCTTGACTCAATAACTGAACCAGTAGCCCAAACATCAGTTCCAGCTGCATCGAAAGTTAAAGTATTAGTTCCACCAGTTGTGTCAACTGCTTGCATGTAAACACATACTGTTCCTGCTGTTGCTGCAGGTAATGTAGCGCTTGCTGCGGCTGCACCTGTGTAGTTTACAATTGTTATAGTGTCTGCTGCAAATGCGAAACCAGCACCTGTTGCTACATCTGCTTTTGCTAAACCAGTTAAGTCAGGCATACCTGAACTCATTCTAGTTGTAACTGCACCTGTTGTTGTATTTTTAGTCGCGACTTGAAAACCAGCTTCTGATCTTACCGGTCCCGAAAATGTTGTGTTTGCCATAATTTTATCCTCCTAGTTATGATACATAGTCTCTAGGCCGTCGACTA
>WLWG01002813.1_pt1 | contig 12664 bp, 5 predicted proteins | sample 6712871 | NCBI WGS metagenome assembly WLWG01 (sample SAMN12718693, study PRJNA515312) | sponge metagenome | isolation source: marine sponge | host: Mycale hentscheli | place: New Zealand: South Island, Marlborough, Capsize Point | collected 2003-05-01 | reverse complement strand
AATAGATATAAAAGAGAAAAAAGTGCATTGCTTAGAAATGCTAAAATTAGATTGTCTAATATTAAATTAGATGAAATAGTGCAAGTAATGAGAAATAAATCTAAATGGATTAAAAGTTAAATAAATGGCAGAAGTTAAAAATGCTTTTATAAAGTCTAAAATGAATTTAGATCTTGATGCGCGATTAGTGCCTCAAGGTGAATATAGACAAGGCTTTAATATACAGGTTAGTAAATCAGAGGGTGATGATGTGGGAGCATTAGAGAATGTATTAGGTAATGCTTTATTACCTGAAGGTAATTTTCAAGCTTTAAATTCAGGCGCAACAGGTCTTCAAGCTATAGGTTATGTTGTAAATCCCGCAAATAATACGGTATACATTTTTTTAACTAACAATACAGGGACTGCGTATAATTCCGGAGCAAGTAATTTTATTTATGCCTATGATACTTTAAATCAAACTGCTATTAAATTAGTTGAGGGGCTTTTTTTAAATTTTTCTACACAAAATCCTATATATGGCATTAACATAGTTGAAAATTTATTGTTTTGGACAGACAATAGGAATCAACCAAGAAAAATAAATATAAACAAAACTTTAGGTTATTATACTAATGAAGATCACGTTTCAGTAGCAAAATTTGCGCCTTACGAAGCTATACGGTTATATCAACAAAGTACAACAACGGGTGCGGTAGGAGAATATGAAACTACTATGAAAGATGTAGTAAGTACGTCTTTGCCTAAAATTAATGCCGCCGACCAAAATCCTCCCGCAAATCCATATTCAAAAACAGATTACGCAGGAGATCCAAATTATTTAGAAGATAAATTTGTAAGATTTAGTTATAGATTTAAGTTTGAAGATAATGAGTATTCAACATTAGCTCCTTTTACACAAGAATGTTTTATACCTAAACAAGACGGATATTTTTACGAAGAAAACGAAAAAGCAGCATATAGAAGTACAATTGTTGATTTTATGGAAAATAAAGTAAATGAAATTACTTTAAATATTCCATTACCTTTTGATGTAGAAGGAGTAGCTATTACAGGAGCTACGCTGGCTAATAGCTTAAAAGTAGCAGAAATAGATATTGTATATAAAGAATCTGATTCTCAAGCCGTACAAGTAGTAGATACCTTGATTGTTAATAATGCTTTTCAAACAACTTATACAGGCTCTATAATAAATTATATTTATCAAAGTTTAAAGCCATATAAAACTTTACCCGAAGCTGATTTAATTAGAGTATATGATAAAGTTCCTGTAAAAGCTTTTTCTCAAGAAGTTTCCGGCAATAGAGTTATCTATGGTAACTTTCAAGATAAACATACTCCTCTATTTGAAAATTTAGAAGGTCAACTTACATCTCAATTAGATTATAAATTAGGAGCTTTTAATAAATCTAATTTTGCAATAAATGCTGGCAATGCTACTCAAGACACTACTAGCCTTGTTGAATATCCTAATAGCACATTAAAACAAAATAGAAATTACCAAGTTGGAATTGTTGTATCTGACAGATATGGACGATCTTCAACAGTGTTGTTATCACAATTTGCTGATGCTTCTGTAATTTCTGGCGCGGGAACATTTGCTGCTTCTACTCATTATCATCCATATAGGAATGACACAGACACTGCCGTTGTTTCTTGGCCGGGCGATGCTTTAAAAATATTATTTAATAGTCCTATATCAACTCCCTCTCCAATTCCGGCTGGATCAGGTATACCAGGTCTTTATGTTGGATCCGGAAACAATTATAATGTATTAGGCTGGTATAGTTATAAAGTAGTGGTTAAACAATTTGAACAGGAATATTATAATGTTTATTTACCAGGAATTTTAGATGGCCCGCCAGACGCAATAACAGGAGACGATGCTGCTACAGAGGTAGGGTTTATAACTTTAATTAATGATAATATTAATAAAGTGCCTAGAGACTTGTCTGAAGTAGGTCCTGAACAAAAACAATTTAGAAGTTCTGTAGAATTATTTGGGCGTGTTACACCTCAATTAACAAATAATCCTACTTTTAATAAACAATTTTACCCTTTTACGCAGCCTAGCACGGTTATTACCATTGGGGAAGCCTATGATATATTTGGCACTAGTACAACAGCAGACTTAGGTAATATTTATGATGTTATTTCAAATCCTCTTGTTGCTCGAATATCTCAAATTTCTTCAAATCCTATAGGATCATTAGGTAATACGACTGCATATGCTTTTCAGCTAGGAGTATTTGAAACATCACCTGTAGAATCAAGATTAGATATATATTATGAAACTTCTACAAGCGGTTTAATATCTGATCTTAATACAGCAATAGAAACTACAACTAATGTTGTTACCGGAGCGGTTGGAGATACTTCATTAAATTTTAATGAAAATCAAAGCCACGCAAATGGTAATGTAGATATTTTACCTTCTGCTTCAGGAGCGGGATTTGCCCCTAAAGACGTTAATTCTTTAGGAGAAGCTATAAATCAAGATTTACCTGCTAATAGATTGACTGCATCAATAGTGAGCGTTACAAGTCCAGATCCGGAAGTTTCAGTTAGCATGTTTACTGTTGTTCCAGTGCCTCCCACTGCTTCGCCTTATGATAGTCAAAACCAAAATACTTGGTATAGATATAAAATACAAAGTACCAAAGATTTTTATTATGGCTTAGAAGCTGGAACAGAAAAAATATATAATATAACAGTTAATTTTACAGACCCCTCAGGAGCTTCTAAAGGTTCAGCAGGATTCCCGATGCCTTTAGCAAATACTTCCCCTATATTTAAAACCTATACAATACAAGGCCAATCAAGCTCTGTAAGCATTGATCCGGTGCCTAGCAATCTTACTTTGCCATTAACGGCTGGAGCTACTGGAATATTAGCAACTTTTACAGGAGTAAATGGAACAGCTGACACAAGTTTAAATACAAATGATTTAACCTATTCTATTACATCCCCCGCTAATCAAACTATATTTAATATAAATGCGGCAGGCCAACTATCAACAACAGAAGATTTAAGTGGGCCTTATCCAATAACTATTAATTTAGAAGACGCAGGAGGCCCCACAGATTCAACTAATTTACAGCTTACAGTTTTATTTGGCAACGAGGCTCTTAATCCAGAATTTGGAAAAACTTCAGGTTATAGCGTAGGCGGTGGGGGTGAATCCGGAGCTTTATATTTTGTTAATAATTTAACTAATGCGGCTGGTAGTCTTCCTTTACCTGGTTTATCTTCTACTATTGGAACTAATGATATACGATCTCCTTATATAACTTCTCCTAATCAAAACCTGCAATTAAGCAATAATGTAAACGAAGTTAGTAATAACAACGGTTTTGAATATGTAAATATTGCAGCTCCTGATTGCAGCGGGTTTACTATGGGAAATAGAAATCAAAATGCAATGGCCCTTCAGCAAGGTGTAGCAACTGGCGCTACAGGATTAGATCAAACCAATGCAGGTCTGCGGCAAGGAACTGCTTTTATAGGTATACAAATTGACTTTACTCAACAAACGCCCAGCGCGAATGGATTTAATGAAGGAGAATATCCATTTTTAATGTTTCCCGTTTATTTACAATACAAACCCTTCGGGGCTACCACATGGCTAGATGCTTATGATATTGAAGGAAAAATAATTAAATTTGGAGGATCTCAAATTAATAGGAATACTGATGATTTTCCAACCTCGGGAGCAGTAGCTGGAACCGGCATTATAAATAGACCAAGTTTGCCTCAATTTTTTAATTCTCCTGGAGTTAATACATATCCTAGCGGGTTTGGCGCAAGTATTAAGGAAGCTGATTGTTTAGAAGCTAATACTGAAGTTAGAGCCTCTGGTTCTAATGTTGTTCGAAATGCTATTGCTAGAAAAACTTTTGTAATTGGAAAATCTTCTTATGTAGGTGTAAATGATAAATTTGGTGATTATAGACTAATAGTAAGATACCCATGGGGAGAAAGAAGCTCAGCCGCTTCTACTGGATCATTTGACCCTATTGTTGTGGGTTACGGTAGTATAGAATGTCCTGCCCCTGGGTTTGGCCCTACGGGTACTGGTCGTGCAGGAGGCTTAGTTACAGCAAGTGCATTTTTTGATGATTTTTATTACCCGTCTATATATAATGGTACTAATATTTATGCCTATAATTATAGAATAAGTACATCTCCGCAAAACACCTCTACCGCTGCTTTGTCTGTAGCTCCATCAATAGAGGTTTGGGCAAGAGAATGGCATATGAAATATGTTACAAAATTTTATACAAATTCTGATCTTACAACAGTATATAATCCTGGAAAAGGATGGTATATATATAGCCCTTTAGAAGAAAATAGTATTAATGGTTTATATGGAACTGATTATTCTAACATAGTTGGGTCGGGGGCTCCTAACGATATTCCACGAAACAATTTTAGAAAATGGGTTGCTTATTTTGATGATAACGGATTAAAAAGCTTAGCAGGCAGTGATACTCCATCTATTCCAGCACAATACTATTCAAGGTAATTAAAATTATAAATAAGTAATAATAAATTATGCCAGCAACAATAGAAGTAAAATATTTTAATAGCTTCGTTTTAAAGAAAGTCTTGAACTCTAGTTCCGCTCCAGTTTGGAATGGCTCACTTGGCATACCTGAGGCTATACGATATGGCACTGGGGGGCAATCAAATGTTGAAACTGCCGATGCAAATATTATTGCTAAAAATTGGACTATTGAAGAATCTAGGATTAGAGGTGGATATAATAATACTTCTGTAAGCTTTGGGCCTAGAGCCTATTTGGTTGAAGAAGAACCTAATGCTACTTTTAGAATTAATTCTTTAATATATTCAGGAATATTTAATTCAAGCACGGGAATTAATGATACTAATGTGTTTAGCGTTGGAACAGATATTACTAAAAGCTTAAATCCGGCTTATGGGTCAATTCAAAAACTGTATGCTCAGGATTATTATTTAACTATATTTCAAGAAAACAAAGTTAGCAGGGCCCCTATAAATAAAAATATTATTTATTCAGCAGAAGGAAATCCTACAGTAGCAACTAGTAATATGGTTATAGGAGATCCACAAGCCTATGCAGGTAATTTTGGTATTAGCAGAAATCCAGAAAGCCACGCCGTATATGGGTTTAGACAATATTTTGTAGACAAAGACAGAAACGCTGTATTAAGACTATCTAATAATGGTTTAGAAGAAATACAACGTTATGGCATGTATGACTTTTTTAGAGATAAATTAAGTGAATTAGATCAAGGAAAGCCTTTTATAGCCGGTAAAGCTATAGGTATGTGGGATATATACAATAAACAATATGTTGTATCTCTACAAACAGCTAATGCTTCTTTTACAACAGATTCTTTAGGAAATGTAGCAACTAACTCATATTTTACATTATCTTTTGACGACGACATAAATGGATGGAATAGCTTTTTTAATTATAAACCTGGATTAGGTTTTAGCTTAAAAAATTATTTTTATACTGTAAATAACGGCTCAGCATCATCAACAGCAGCAGCTTTATATCAGCACAACTCTGAGGATCCAACTATTAAAAGATCAAATTTTTACGGGGTAAATAATGATTCTAGTATAACTTTTATATTTAACCCTAAACCCAGTATGTCAAAGATATTTAAAACAATAAATTATGAGGGAAGTAATGGATGGGAAGTTAACAGTATTAACTCTGATTTTACTGGTATTGGCTCAGTAGATACTGACTTCGTAAATTTTGGCGTTACTAATACGCAAGATACTTCAGCTTTGATATATAGCTACAATGAGGGAGCATATGATAATTATGGAAATCAATTTCCATCATTACTCATACCACCCTTAAACAGGGCTGGATTTAGCAGAAAAGAAAATAAATATATGGCTAACATAGTTAATAATAGTATAGCTGCCCCTGGCGAAATTAGATTTGGTAATCAACTAAGTGGCATTAAAGGACACTTTGCCACGGTTACATTATCTACTGATACTGTTACTAATTATGGTGGCCCAAAAGAATTATTTGCTGTATCTTCGGAGTATGTAGAATCAAGCTATTAAATTAAATGCAAAGTAAAATAACAGATAAAATTACGGTTTTAGAAAATTCTATGTATGAAGAATTTGAAAATGGAAATAAAAACGTAGTAGTAGGCAATTCAAACATGTTTCCTTTAAACCATTCATTTTCTGAAGGGGTTTATATAAGAGAAATGTTAATGCCTAAAGACGGATTAATAGTTGGAAAAGTATTTAAATGCAGCCATCATTTTATTTTATTAAAAGGTAAATTATTAATATCAATGCCTGGCGAGGAAACTAAAATATATACCGCCCCTTCATGGTTTACATGTGCATCTAATGTTCGCCGCGTATTATTATCATTAAAAGATTCTGTATTTATGAATATATTACCTAATCCTGACAATGAAACAAATATAGATATTTTAGAAGAAAGATTATTAAAAGATAATTATAAGGCTTTTAAATTAAATAAAGAATTAAAACAATAGAAAATGGTACAAGAAGTAACTCAACTTATTATTGATACATCACCCTTTATTACAAAGAGCACAGGTGTGGCCACTGGGATGATGGTTGCCGGAGGTATTCAAGCGGCTGGATCTTTAATTGGCGGTATATTTGGAGCAAGTTCTGCAAAAAAAAGAGCTAGAGCCGCTGCAAAAGAAAAAAATAGGTTGGCTAAAAAATTAGAAAATTTACAAAATACTAGGCAGGCTATTATAAACCCTTATGCTTCTTCTATTAAAGATCAAACTGCTTTAATACAAGACATGGGACAAAATCTTACAAACCCTTTTAATAATCTAGGTGTTGCTACTCAGGCGGCTGAAATGCAAGCCGAAGAAGCTGATATAGCATTGGCCAACACATTAGATACATTGCGATCAACTGGAGCAAGTGCTGGAGGAGCAACAGCTTTAGCACAAGCAGCATTAGCTAGCAAAAAAGGAGTAAGCGCAAACATAGAGCAACAAGAAGCTAAAAATGAACAGTTTAGAGCTCAGGGAGAATCTAATTTACAAAGATTAAAATTAGCTGAATCACAAAGAGTACAGCAACTTCAGCTAGGTGAAGGGGCGCGAGTTCAATCTGCTTTAGCTAAAGGTGAAGCAATGAAATTTGATACAAGAGAAAGCAGAGAGCAAGATAGAATTAATCAAACTTATGCACAAATGGGAGCTGCAGGGGCTAGAGGTGCTCAGGCCAGCAGAGATAGAGCATCTGCTATTTCAGGTGCAATAGGGGGCGTTGCTAGCGGCTTAGGCATGTATGCCGGGGGTGTTTCTAAAAAAGCTGGGATGGAAAGTTTTTTAAGTCCTGGAGACACTAGTGCGGTTGATCCTAGCGTGAGGTATAATTTTCTTCCTAAATTTAATGCAAATGAAATAATTGATAGTCCTAGCTTTAGCATAAATGATCTTATTACAAAAAAATCAACAGATGGAGAGATTGTTTAAATTTAAAAAAGATTACATAAAAAAATTAAAAAATTAACAATGGCAACACCAAGACCATCAGTAGGGCAATACTTTCAAATAGAATCAGCTGATATTGTTTCTTATGCTGATGCTAACGAAAAACTACAGAAAGGATTACAAACAGCCGCTACATCTTATGTAGCTCAACTAGAAAAAAATGCTAAAGAAATTAAGTTAATGTATGATGAAGTTGACCAAGCGTTAGGAGAGTTTACTAGCGGTCAATCTAAAATGGAGCTTAATAATCCAGCTGTTGATTGGGATGATACATGGAGAGATGCTAAAACAGAATATGCAAATCTTAATAGAAAAATTGTAGCAGGTGTAGGCACAGCAGATGATAGAAAAAGAATTTCTCAGTTAGATGCTATGGTTAATAGCACAACAGATAATATAGCTAATGTAACTTTATTAGCTCAAAGCGCGGCTGAAGCCCGAAAAAATCCGGGTAAAATGGGGGGAATTGATATGGGCTCAAACAGTAGAGACACTTTGCTGGCTATGGAAATTTTAAATGGCAATACTAAAGGATCAAAAAAATTAGTAACCAACCTAAACACAAACCCTCCAACTCAAGCGTGGGAAGTTTATGATGATAAAGGCCAATTAATATGGACTAGATCTACAGGAGATATAGAACAAATGCTTGAAAAAGGAGGAAGTGGTGGTGTTACCACAATTCCCGCCGAAACTCAAACAATGGAAAACAATGTAGCTTCATTAAAAAATGTTGAAACTGGAGAAATTAATAATGATTTTTACAAATTAGATTCTAATAATAGGCCAGAAGTAAAAACTAGGGTTATAACTTTACCAGACGGATCTAAAAAAATTGAAAGTTATAATGAGCTAGATATGGCAAGAATTCGAGCTTCTATAGGGTCTAACATACGCGCTGGCTCAGGGGCACTGTCTGATTCGGATAAAGAAGGCGCTATTGCTTTATATAATTCTGTTTTAGGCCCAGGGCAAAGAGACCCTCAAACGGGTAAAGAAATTCCATTTGTTCCTATAGACGCAACAAATTTTGTATGGGATGAGGCTACGAAAAAAAAATATAATGATGCTTATGTAAACTACAATCTTAACAACTTTTTACAAAAAGATCGGCAGGTTAAACTTGAAGCTTATAGTGAAAGTTCTTCTGGAACTTCGAGCGGTGGCAAAAAAGGCACAGGAGGTAGCCCAAGGTTAAAAGAAATAAAAACCGGAATGGTAGATTTAATAAATAAACTAACTGATAAATCCGCATATGATGAAAAAGGTATATTAAAAGGAGATATTGGGGTTGTTTCAATTCAGCCAGAAGAAGTTGTTGAGCTTTTTGAAAAATATGGTGTTAAAGTACAAACTAGGCAACAACTTGTGGAAGATGGAATAAAGGATCTTGAGGACAGCAAGTTATTTTTTGTGAATAAAACTGGAAACATCTTACCGGCTATTTCTTTTGATAATCAACAAAACATAAAAGGGGTCATTGAAGCTTATAGGGATTATTTAGTTCAAACTAGCGCTGGGCAAACAGAAATTAAAGCTTGGGAAAACATGACAAAAGAGTTTTATAATAGAGCAGACTTGCCTTAGAAAGAATAATAAATTTTAACTATGTATAAATATAAAAATTACACCTATTCTTTAGAAGAAATTCAAAATGCTGCAGATAAAAAAAATTTATCTATAGATGAATATATTAAAGAATTCAATATAGAAAAAACCGATCCCGACGAAGAGGGAAAGGAAACCCCTTCACAGGAGATAGAGAGTGCAACTGTGGAGGAAAGTATAGCACTCGAACCTACCGTTACGGATTCCAAGCCGGTAACTATTTCATCGGATTTACCAGAAGTTAAAACTGGTACTGTTGCAGATACAGAAGAAGTAAATAAAATATATGAAAAAGCTGCTGAAGATGTTCCGGTAGCTTTAGATGAAATATTAAAAGCTAGAGAGGGGATAAGCACTCCTCAAATAAAAGCTCAAACAGCAAGCAACTATTTTAATTTAGATGAAGTAAATAAAAGAGTAAACATAACAGAAGGATTTGTATTGCGAGATGGTTCTGTACCTCAAAGGGGGCCAACTCAAAAAGAAAAAGAAGAGCGCATATATAATAACGGTTTAAATATGCCTAATGCTACTCGTAAGTCTGCTCAAGAATATTTAGATACTTATAAAAATTATATTAAAACAGGAGAGTTAATACCTACTGATAATCAAAAAGAATATTTAACAAAAATACAAGAAATTTCTAAGGAACAACTTATTACTACAGCAAGCCAAGAAATAGCTGGAGAATATTCTGAAGCAACTCAAGGTATTGTTGAAAATTTAATTAATAAAAATAAAGATTTTAAAACAATAGAGGAAGCCAACTCTTATATAGATGAATCATCAAAAATTTTTTCTAATCGAGAAAAAAAATTTATAAAAGATATTGAGCAATTTAATGTAGATGTAAATAAATGGAAAAACGAAATAAATTTTATAGATAAAGAACTAGAAAATCTTAATAAAAAAAATAATAATTTTCAAAACCCTGCTGAGTATACGCAAAATTCTGTAGATCAATATAATGCTTTAATAAACAAAAGAAACAGTCTTATAAAAAGTTCTCAAGCGCAAGCGTTAGAAGAGCAAGAATTAAATTTAAGCCAGGAGCAATCTTCTTTAATAGATTTTCAAAAAACTGTTACTAATAAAGTTTTAAAATTTCAAAACGAAGAATCAGCTTTAAGAGCATTAGAAAAAGATTATAGCTTTTCAACACGTGCAGCTTTAAAAATGGAACAAGCCTTTGGAGGATTTGGAGCTACTTCCTTAGCTATGCTGGCCAAAGTAGGAGCAAAACTAATGACTCCAGGAAAATATGGGGGCGGTTTTGCAACAGTAGCTTTAGACGAAAAAAGAGACAATACACTAATTAAAACTGCAGATAATTTTTTAACAAGTGCTATAGACTATAATAGAGCTTTAGAAGAAAAAATAGCTAAGGTTTTGCCCGCATCAGTTACTGTAAAACAAGTTGGAGAAGGTAAAGTGTCTTTTGGAAGATTTTTATCTGAAGCTATTGCAAATGGAAGCCCAACTCTTGTAGCAACGTTGGGGCCAGCGGGCGTTGTAAGATTAGGATCGCGCCTTGCTGGACAAGCAATGCTTAAGCCCGCACTTTCACGGGCAGCCGCTAATCTTTCAGCTGTACTTTTAGCTAACCAAGCAGGTGGGGGTGAAATGAGCTCCTTGCTTATAGCTAGAGAAGATGCACCTTTAAAAATTGCTCAGCTAGAAGAAACTTTAAAAAGCGCTAAAGATCCTGTTGAAATACAAAAAATTAATAATGAAATTACAAATCTTAGAGATTCTATGAATTTATCTACTGCAAAAATAGGGTTTGCAGGAGTGCTAAGTGCAGGAATAGAAGGATTTACAGAACGCTTTGGTACTTTAGCATTAATAAACAAAGCCACTCCTTATGTGCCCGGAACAAGTGCATTTAAAAAAATATTAACAGGAGGAAAAACTTTTGGTAAAGGATTGCTACAAGAAAATGCTGAAGAAGTTATTGCCGGAATATCTAATAACATATTAGTACAAAATGCTCTTTTAAAAAGAGATGTTAATGTATTTGAAGGAGTTGACTTAGATTTAATTGCTAATACCACAGTAGTTAGTGCAGTAATGTTAGGCCAAGGATTTGGCGCAAATACAAGAAGCGCTTTTCTAGAATTAACAACTAATGTTGCAGAAGCAAGTAGATTTCAATCATTAACAAGAAAATTAATAGATCTACAATCTTCTAGTAGCACAGATAAACGAAAGCAAACTAAAGAAATTTTGCAACAGTTAGGGCTAGAAAATATGGTAAGTTTAAGTAAGCTTAACACTATGACTCCCCAGGAATTGCAAGATTTGGGAAATATGCAAACTCAAATTAATAAATTAAATAGAGAAGCTAGTCAGTTTGGAGTTTCAATGTCTCAAAAGGGTGAAATAACCGCCGCGGATAGAAACACTCTTAAAAAAATGGAGGAACAATTTGAGGTTTTACGATCAAGAAAGAATGATCTTTTAAAAACTCGACGAGGAGGATTAGCCGCTGTTGAAGCTAAAGAAAAAAGTTCTGGGGAGCAACAAATAAATAACCCTCGTTTTAACTTTTACTCTAATTCTTACAATGCTTTCAAAGTACTAACGAAGGGTATGATGCCAAAAGGCGGAAAGTATATTGAATTTGAAAAAGCAGAAGATTTAAATTTTACAGAAGAACAAAAACAAAAATTTTTAGAAGATATTAATAGTAATAGGAAAGTAAAAGACAGAGTAAAAACTTTCGAAGAAGCTATAATGAGAGCTAATGCTTGGCAAGATGGTAATAATATTTATGTTAATTTAAACGGAATTTATCAGCAAATTATTATGGATGATAATAATAGCGCTTCCTTTGCTGTGGCTTCACCTCTTCACGAACTTTCACACATAAGAAATAGAAATTTAAAACTTAATGACAGATTAGTTGATAATGTTGTTAATGATGCTATTAAAATTATAAAAGCTAATAAAGATAATTTAAATAAAAAAGATTACGAAAGTATTCTTAACAGACTTAAAGGATATAAAAATGTAAAAAAAGACAAAATTAAATATGAGGAGTTTATGCAGGTTCTTTCTGATGCGCAAGCAACAGGATTAATTAATATTAGTGACTATATAAATATTAATTCTTTTAAAGATTTAATAAAATACATAGGGGCTAAAGCATTCGGAGATCTTTCTGGAATATTTTTTAAGATTGAAACTTCTAATGATGTTTTTAATTATATAAATAGTTATCGAACAATTGTTAAAAAAGGAACCCTAATAGGTAGTGGTGATAAAGAAGAAATTGAAACAATAATTAAAGAATCAAGATCCGAAGAAGCATCTAACAAAGTTCAAGAGTTATACGAACAAAAAGGTGTTAATGCAGTTGTAGAAATAATAGAGCAGTTTAAACCTATAACTAATAAAATAGTAGAGCAACGTAAAAATGCGCCAGGTTTTGACAGACAATTACTTACTGATGAAATTGAAACAGGTGCTGGCGGTATATTTGATTTAATACGAGCATATGATCCTGCATCTAACGTTCCTTTAGCTGCATATATTAA
>WLWG01002810.1_pt1 | contig 12681 bp, 7 predicted proteins | sample 6712871 | NCBI WGS metagenome assembly WLWG01 (sample SAMN12718693, study PRJNA515312) | sponge metagenome | isolation source: marine sponge | host: Mycale hentscheli | place: New Zealand: South Island, Marlborough, Capsize Point | collected 2003-05-01 | reverse complement strand
TTGTAACGCACATCTAAGGGTATACCCGTTTGTTCAGTAAACTGTTCAAGCAGAGGGCCAACCAAGGCTTCACCACGCCCACTGTATACGACCAACGGTGTTTGAGCGATGGCGACGGTGCTCATTGCCCAAACGATAATGGCAATCAAAGCTCTGATCATGAAAAGGACCTTCTGCGTGTTATTTTAGCTAATGCAAATGATAATCGTTCTTATCTATGTGTCAAGTATTGCTGGCACATTTTCTTTACAGCGATCCTTGGATTAAAAGTTGAGCGATGGATGAAGGTTGTTGAACTTGAATATAATTCGTATCTATTTAGCATGGTTGGTGCGAACGGCTACCTTTGCTATATCTTGAATGTAAATTTGGATTTTCATCAAGATCTTGAAAGTACGATGGGTATAGAACAACTTCACATCGATCTCACTTTCAGAAGAATTATTTGCTCATGCAATTGGTGAACATTTCTGTCTGATGGATTCGTCCATGGAATGGGTAGCATATTTAAATAAGCGTGTTACAATCGCGACACTTAAACTAAGCGTTCATGTATTACATGCCAAAACGAACTGATATTAAGTCGATTCTGATTTTAGGCGCAGGACCGATCGTGATTGGCCAAGCCTGTGAATTTGACTATTCCGGGGCGCAAGCGTGCAAAGCGCTGCGCGAAGAAAACTATCGAATTGTTTTGGTCAATTCCAATCCTGCCACCATCATGACAGACCCAGACATGGCCGATGCTACTTATATTGAGCCGGTGCATTGGGAAATTGTCAGCAAAATTATTGAACAAGAACGACCGGATGCCATTTTGCCCACCATGGGAGGGCAAACGGCATTAAATTGTGCATTGGATTTGGCGCGCGAGGGCATCTTAGAACAGTATCAAGTCGAAATGATTGGTGCCAGCAAACAAGCCATCGACAAAGCTGAAGATCGTCAACAATTTCGTGCGGCGATGCAGCGCATCGGATTGGCGATGCCAAAATCAGCGATTGCCCACAGTTTGGAGCAAGCCTTACAAGCCCAACCTGAGATTGGTTTTCCAGCCATTATTCGTCCTTCTTTTACCATGGGCGGCAGTGGCGGTGGCATTGCTTACAACATCGAAGAATTTACCCAGATTTGTGAGCAGGGTTTGGAATTATCGCCCACCCATGAATTGTTGATCGATGAATCGGTGCTAGGTTGGAAAGAATTTGAAATGGAAGTGGTGCGTGATACACAAGATAATTGCATCATTGTGTGTGCCATTGAAAATGTCGATCCCATGGGTGTTCACACAGGCGATTCGATCACCGTGGCGCCTGCGCAAACATTAACTGACAAAGAATACCAATACATGCGCGATGCTTCAATTGCGGTACTGCGTGAAATTGGCGTGGACACCGGCGGTTCCAATGTGCAATTTGGTGTGAACCCAAACGATGGGCGCATGGTGGTTATTGAAATGAATCCACGGGTGTCGCGCAGTTCAGCACTGGCATCCAAAGCGACCGGTTTTCCGATTGCAAAAGTAGCGGCCAAATTGGCGGTAGGGTTTACCCTGGATGAGTTGCGTAATGAAATCACCGGTGGCTTGATGCCAGCTTCGTTTGAACCCACCATCGACTATGTGGTGACTAAAATCCCGCGCTTTAATTTTGAAAAATTTCCACAAGCCGAACCACGCTTAACCACGCAGATGAAATCAGTGGGTGAAGCGATGGCCATCGGTCGTACATTTCAAGAATCATTACAAAAAGCCATCCGCAGCTTGGAAATTGGACGCGATGGTTTGAACACCCTCATTGACGCAAAGCAACAAGACGAAATGAGTTTGTTGCGTGGGTATTTACATGTTCCATCGCCGGATCGGTTGTGGCACGTGGCCGATGCTTTTCGTTTAAATATGAGTTTGGCGGAGATTCATCAACAATGTGATATTGACCCTTGGTTTCTAACGCAGATTGAAGCCCTCGTGCGTAGTGAACAACACTTGCAAACGCAAGCGATCATTGACTTGGACGCCAATCAATGGCGTCAATTGAAACGTCAAGGGTTTTCAGATAGCCGTTTGGCAACCCTGTTGGCAACCGATGAAGCAACCGTTCGTGCTACGCGTAAAAAACTGGGCGTGACGCCGGTTTACAAACGCATTGATACGTGTGCCGCGGAATTTCCTACTACCACCGCTTATCTTTACTCCACCTATGAACAAGTGTGTGAATCACGACCGAGTAACAAACGCAAAGTGATGATTCTAGGCGGTGGTCCCAATCGTATTGGCCAAGGCATTGAATTTGATTATTGCTGCGTTCACGCTACGTTAGCATTGCGTGAAGACGGATTTGAGACAATCATGGTTAATTGCAATCCGGAAACGGTGTCCACCGATTTTGATACCTCGGATCGACTGTATTTTGAACCGGTGACTTTGGAAGATGTATTAGCCATTATTGATGTTGAGCAACCCGAGGGGGTGATTGTTCATTACGGAGGACAAACACCATTAAAATTGGCGCGAGGTTTGGCCGAGGCCAATGTGCCAATTGTAGGAACTATGCCAGATGCCATTGATCGCGCTGAGGATCGTGAGCGTTTTCAACAATTGATCCAAAAATTAAATTTATATCAACCTCCCAATGGCACCGTGAATAGTGAACAGCAAGCGATTGCTGTGGCCAAACAAATTGGCTATCCCTTGGTTGTGCGGCCTTCGTATGTATTGGGTGGACGCGCGATGGAAATTGTACATACCGAAGAAGATTTATTGCATTATTTAACCCATGCTGTGCAAGTGTCTAATGAATCTCCCGTATTGTTGGATCGCTTTTTAAATGAAGCCATTGAAGTGGATGTCGACGCGGTGTGCGATGGTACCGATGTGTTGATTTGTGGCATCATGGAGCATATTGAGCAAGCCGGTGTGCACTCGGGTGATTCGGCATGTACGTTGCCAGCGTTCAGTTTAAGTGTGGTATTGCAAGAAGAATTGAAGCAACAAATCCGACTGATGGCGCTGGAGTTGGGTGTAGTGGGTTTATTGAATGCCCAGTTTGCTATTCAATCGGATGATATTTATGTCTTGGAAGTCAACCCTAGAGCGTCGCGTACGGTTCCTTTTGTTTCTAAGGCCACTGGTGTCCCATTGGCGAAAATTGCAGCACGATGCAAGATGGGGCAAAGTCTGCGTGATTTAGGGTATACACAAAACACACGATTGCTGCCGTATTACTCGATTAAGCTGCCGGTATTTCCTTTTATTAAATTTCCAGGAGTGGATTCAATTTTAGGACCAGAAATGAAATCCACCGGTGAAGTGATGGGGATTGCCAAACGATTTGGTCAAGCGTTCGCGCGCGCGCAGTTGGGCGCGGGAGTGAATATTGAACGCCGGCGTAAAGCGTTTGTCAGTGTGCGTGATGCCGATAAGGCTGGTATTGCCCCGGTGGCCAAGCGGTTGGTTGAGTTGGATTTTGAAGTGGTCGCAACACGTGGTACAGCACGTGTGTTGGATGCGGCTGGCATTCCATTTACTCAAGTAAATAAAGTTGTCGAAGGTCGTCCGCATGTGGTTGACATGATTAAAAATGATGAAATTGATTTCATCGTCAATACCACCGAAGGCAAGCAAGCCATTGCTGATTCTTTCACCATTCGCCAGAGCGCTTTGCAACAAAAAGTATGTTATACCACTACCTTATCCGGCGCAAAAGCCGCTTGTCTTGCCATGAAATATGAAGATCGCAGCACGGTTTATTGCTTGCAAGCATTGCATCATTTATTTAATTAGATAGTCATCTGTTGTAACAATTCTGATGGATTAATGCGTTTGCCAATACGTTTGAGCCTGATCAAGTTGTTCAACGGTGCCAATGTTGAACCAGGCACCGGTATAATGTTCACCAGAAATTTTTTGTAAAGGACAGTATTGCTCAAATAGAACCGACAACGGTAAACGAGTGGTGGAACGATGAGCAAACAAGTCTGGATGGTAGATACCTAAGCCAGAAAAAGTATACGGATGTTTGCCAGCAATGGATTCACGAGATAATTTTGAACCGTGTAAGTTAAAATCTCCCTGCAAATGAAACGATGGATTATCAACCACAATTAAATGCGCCAAATCAGTGATTGACTGATGCAAGCGTTGATAAGGGAAATCGGTCCAAACATCGCCATTGACGATGGCAAACGGTTGCGTGCCTAGCAAGGGGAGTGCGTGAATAATGCCACCGGCTGTTTCGTAGGCTCCTGGCGGTTCGGGAGAAAATTCAATGGTTAATGTCGGTAAATGTACCTGTTGTACGGCATGAATAATTTGCTCGCCTAAATGCGCTACATTGATTACCACGTGTTGTATATTTGCGGCGGCTAATTTTTCTAAATGATGTACGATAAGCGGTTTACCACCAATGGGAATAAGGACTTTGGGTAAAGTGTCTGTCAAGGGGCGTAATCGTTCGCCTCGGCCCGCTGCTAGAATCATACACGTGTTCATAGTATTGGCTTCCAATGTTTGTGAAACCCTGCTGCAACAAGAGAGCGTTGTTGCAAACGTGTGTTATTTGAGATGGATCGAAAGTTAATGTTCATTGGGAAGTTGGTCCCAAACATGTTGGTGAATGAAGCTCAGCAAATCATTCATTTCAGGGTATTTTTGACCAACACGGACGATGTATTCCAATATGCGTGGAATGTCTGCTAAATATCGCGGTTTATTATCACGAATATTCAAGCGGGCAAAGACACCTAGCACTTTTAGATGACGTTGCAAACCAGTAAGGTCAAACCAATAAATAAAATCTTCACGAGTGACAGTGGGTAAAAAATCCATTTGCGCCAGTGCTGCTAAATAATAATCGATCCATTGATCAATTTTATGCTGTGGCCATACTAAATAACAATCACGCAGCAGTGAAACCAAATCGTAACTTATTGGGCCATGCATGGCGTCTTGAAAATCAATGACCCCGACTTGAGCAGTAGTGGTCCACAATAAGTTACGTGAATGGAAGTCGCTGTGAGTGAAGACCGTAGGTTGTTGAGCAATTTGTGTTGTTAAAAACTGATATGTGCGTGTTAGTAACTCTCGTTCTGCTGGGCTTAAGGACAATTGTAATTGTTGTTGCAAGAACCATTGATCAAATAAATTCAATTCACGCTGAATGAACCGTTTGCCAAATACGGGCAAAGATGGATGATTTACCGTTTGACACTGTTGTAATTTAATTAATGTATCAATTGCTTGCTGGTATAGCAGATCGGGATCATGGTGGGTAATGGCTGATAAATACAACTCATCACCTAAATCACTAATTAATAAAAAACCTTGCTGCAAATCTTTGGCAAAAATTTGTGGGACACAAATGTCTTGTTGCTGCAGTGCCTGAGCAATTTGAATAAAAGGCAAACTGTTTTCTTTCGCCGGTGGGGCATCCACTAAAACTAGGCTGTGTTGTGGATAATGGACACGATAATATCGACGAAAGCTAGCGTCGTTGGCAAGAGGGGTGATTTGTTGAGGGGTTCCGGGTGCCTGTTGGGCAAGCCAGTACTGTAAATTTTGGTAACGAACATCTACTACCATGCTCAATTCCTGTTTATAATGGCGACTGATTTTTTCGGCAATCAAATTATGCAAGGCTTTTTCCGTAGTGAACAAACATTTCTTTTTGGTCTGTAGTCTACTCGCATGGCTTGTTTCACCGTTCGCAGTCGCCTCGACGACATCTGAGGCGGATATTAAAAAACGATTCTGGGGAAAAAACAAGCAATATCGTGTAAATTGGGCAAAACAACTTGGTTGGGTTGAAGACCCCAACATGCCGACCATTTGCCGTGGCTATTACATTCCCAAAGAATCAACGTTTCCTGAATCGTTACCGGATATTCCCGCTGCACCCATTACTTACATTACGGCAGACTCCGGAGAGCTACGACCAACAGGGCGTTCTGATTTGATTGGTAATGTGATGGTGCATCAGTCAGGACGTTCGGTCACCGCCGATCGTGCGCAAGTGTATCGGAATGCCAACGGTGACATTATCAAAATTAATTTATATGGAGAAGTCACCACCGAAGAAGATGGCAAAATGATCATTACGCCGCAAGCACAATTGGATTTGGTTAGTAATACCAGCACTACCGGAGCAGCGCTGTATCGATTTCGATTGGATCGATTTCCAGCCAATGCAGATTTTTCTCGTGTCGCGCACGAGTTGTATGGTTGGGGCCACGCGGATCAAATTATCCAAATTGACAAACAACATTTTGAATTGGTCAATGCAACTTACACCACCTGTCCACCAACGAGGATGCCTTGGCAAATTCGTGCTCGCCAATTGTATATTGATCAAGAAAAAGATGAGGGAATTGCTAAGCATGCAACTTTTAATATTGGCAATGTACCTATTTTATACGCACCAATTTATAAGTTTCCATTGGCGGGTCAACGTAAGACAGGATTTTTATTGCCGTTGGTGGGTTACTCTCAAGATTTAGGGGCGATCGTTGGTTTTCCTTTTTATTTAAACATTGCGCCAAATGTGGATGCGACCATTACCCCGACCTATTATTCACAACGTATTTTTGCACTTAATACTAATTTTCGTTATTTATTTGCCATGGGCCAAGGAACGATAAATTTTGATTTCTTGCCGAATGATCGTGAATTTGCCAAGTTTAAACAACAAAACCAAACATTGGATCCAGGCATCTTAAAAGATAGCAATACACGCTATGGTTTACGATACACTCATTTTTCTCAGTTCAATCCAAATTGGAGTGGTTCACTGGATTTGAACAAAGTTTCCGATGATTTCTACTTGCAAGATTTATCCACTAATTTAGTGACAGCGACGGAAAATCAATTGTTACGGCAAGGCCGGTTGGACTATCGAAATGAACATTGGGATTTGTTTGCCTTGTTGCAAAGTTATCAAACCTTATCGCCATTCAATCAACCGCTTACCAATCCCGTTTATCGACGGTTGCCGCAAGTCGGTGCCAAAGCGGTTTACCCAGAATTATGGCCACGGATTAATTTCAATTTTGCCGGTGAATTTAATCATTTTGAATGGCCACTTCCCAGCAGGCCCGAACCGGCGGGTTCTCGATTCAATCTGTATCCGGAATTAATGATGCCTTTGTCATCGGCGAATGGTTTTTTTACCCCGAGAATTTTGTTGCATCAATCTAATTATCATCTACAACAACCCATGCCTAATGTGCAACGAAATATTAATAGAACAGCACCGGTATTTTCAGTAGACAGTGGTTTGTATTTCAATCAACAACAACGTTGGTTTGGCCGATCGTATCAGCATACAGTCACTCCCCGAATATATTATTTGTGGGTGCCCACAATCAATCAAAACCAAATTCCCAATTTTGATTCCACGTATAATATTTTTAATTTTGATCAATTATTTCGTTACAATCGATTCTCTGGTAATGATCGCATTATGAATGCCAATCAAATCAGTGTGGCGTTAAGTTCTAGTTGGTACGATGAAGCGCTAGGCTATGAACGATTTAGTTTCGGATTGGGGCAAATTTATTATTTTGCCAAACGTACAATTTCATTGTGCAATGAAGTTAATACCATCAATTGCAACACGACTTTATCAAATCCCAATGCAACCATTGTTGGATTTACTTCGAATCAATCTTCTGCGTCACCGCTGGCTGGATTTACTAATGTAAATTTTACGCCGAAGCTCGGTTTGGTTTCCAATGCCGCTTGGGATCCCAGTACCTCCAGCATGGACAATGCCAATGTCAGTTTAGTATTCCGTCCTAACCAAGAAAAATTAGTGAGTGTGGGCTATTCATTTTTAGTTGATGGAGACATTACTTTGGCTGCAACTGACAAACCAGACAATACGTTGCATTATCTAAATACATCCGTGGCATGGCCCTTGTCCGAACGATGGTCATCCATCGGTATTTTTCAATACAGTTTGAGTAAAAAAACCAGTATGGAATATTACTTGGGATTGGAATACAATGCCTGTTGCTGGGGGGTTCGAGTGTTGGGTGGCCGATTGTTTAGAAATTTAGACAGTAATTTCAAGCCTAATTTTCGGAATGCCATCTTTGTGCAATTTGTATTTAGAGGATTATCCAATATTAGTTCTTCCAATCAAGTGCGAAGCTTGATTGCTGAGAATTTACCAGGTTATTTAGATCGATTTTGAGGTGTGTGATGCGTTGGGTGATAGTGTGGATATGTTGTTGGTTACCGGTAACCACAGTGTGGGCTGAAGTCGAAAACGATAAGCTCGATAAGGTGATCGCTGTCGTGAATGAGGGTGTGGTGACGGAACGTGAATTGAATGAACGATTGGATGCGGTGAAACAGCAATTTTCTGATACAGAAGTTGAGTTGCCGCCAGACGATATCTTACGTAAACAAGTTTTGCAGCAATTGATTGATATTGATTTGCAATTACAGTTGACCAAACGCGCTAATTTTTCCATTCCTGATCGTGAGTTGGAACGTGCGATTGAAAACATTGCGCGCCATAATAATTTAACAGTAGAACAGTTGCGAGAAGAAGTGGTGGCCAGTGGATTGAATTACGATTCCTATCGTGAAAGCATTCGGCGTGAATTAACTATCAATCAATTACAACAACAAGCCATCGGGCCAAGTGTTGTGGTTACCGATCAGCAAATTGAAGATTATTTAGCAATGTACCAAGAGCAAGCGAAATTAAATCAACAATATCATGTAAAAAATATTTTAATTGCCTTGCCTGAATCTCCCACACCTACCCAGGTCAATCAGGCGCGCAAAAAAATCAACGATATTTTGGCCAAAGTGAAACAGGGCGAAGATTTTTCGGAAGTTGCATTACGTGAATCCGGTGGACGTAGTGCGCTGCAAGGAGGGGATTTAGGTTGGCGTCAGTTGGCGGCTTTGCCAGAAATTTTTGCTGAAAAAGTGGTAGAAATGGAACCGGGGGATATTGCCGGTCCTTTGCAGGCAGCCAATGGATTTCATTTGATTCAATTGGTAGCGGTACGTGGACATCCTGATGAACAAATGGATGTTACCTTAACGCATGTGCGGCATATTTTGATTCAGCCCAATCAGCAGATATCAGCCAGTCAAGCACGACAGAAATTATTAGAATTGCGCCAAGCTATTTTAGATGGTGAGGACTTTTCTCAGTTGGCTAAACAACATTCCGCAGATCCTGGCAGTGCCAATAAAGGAGGTGATTTAGGTTGGGTGAAAGCGCAAAGTTTGGTCCCTAGCTTCGCCGAAGCAATGGCGGTGTTGGAGTCAGGTCAACTCAGTCAACCGATCCAAACGCAATTTGGTTTTCATTTGATTGAAGTATTAGGACGCAAAACCCAAGACGATACGCAAGAACAATTGCATGTGCAAACCCGTGAGTTTATTTTCCAACGTAAGTTTGCTGAAGCAGTGGATAATTGGTTGCAAGAGTTGCGTGCACAGTCGTTTATTCAAATTTTGGATGAGTCTTTACGGGATGATGATGATGACGATGAATTCAATTGATGAAACGCTTAATTCTGACCGCGGGTGAACCGGCAGGTATTGGCCCTGATATTATTCTGCAATTGGTGCAGGAACATTCTTCCAGTGCGCAGTGGGTGGTGGTGGCCGATAAACAATTGTTAGCCGAGCGCGCCCAGCAATTGGGACGATCAATTGAATTACTTGATTGGCATCCGCAAGTTCCTATTACCCCACAGCGATTAAATCAATTGTGGGTCCATCATGTTCCATTGGCGCAGCATTGTATTGCAGGACAATTAAATGTGGCCAATGCGACGTATGTGTTAGAGACGCTGCAATTTGCAACCCAAGCGTGTTTGAATCAACAATTTGACGCACTGGTCACCGCACCCGTGCACAAGGGTATTATCAATGACGCGCAAATCCCATTCACCGGTCATACGGAATTTTTAGCGGAGTTAACTCATACGCAACGGGTAGTGATGATGTTGGCTGCTGATGAATTACGTGTGGCGTTGGTGACCACTCATCTTCCTTTGGTAAAAGTGCCATCAGCGATTACCGGTGAATTGATCATTGAGACGGTACACATTGTGCAGCGCGCACTGCAGCAACAATTTCACATCAAACACCCTCGATTGTTGGTGTGTGGATTAAATCCACACGCAGGTGAACAAGGGCATTTAGGAGGTGAAGAATTGGCAGTGATCTCTCCTGCTTTGCATACGTTACAGCAAGCAGGCATTGCGGTGACTGGCCCATTGCCGGCCGATACTATTTTTGCCGCTCACCACTTGGCCAATGCCGATGTTGTTATTGCTATGTATCATGATCAAGGATTGCCGGTGGTGAAATACCATAGTTTTGGTCACGCGGTGAATGTGACATTGGGATTGCCGATCATCCGTACTTCGGTTGATCACGGGACAGCATTGGATTTGGCTGGTAGTGGCAACGCCGATCCAGGCAGTTTGCTGGCAGCGGTGAATTTGGCAGTTAAAATGGCTGGCGATTAAATAAGGACTGAATTTTAGCAAAATACCTTTCGCAGATTCATCATGTGACGTACGCGTTATACCCTGGAAGATGAAAGGCATTGTGCAGTGATTTATAGGTATACAGGTAGATAGGGGAAGACCCGTTGAACAGCACCTTGTGCGATGTGCTTAGAAAAATCCTACTTGGGCTGGTTGATTGAATAATGGTTGTGCATCGTGCTTCACGCGAGATTTTGCATCTCCGGTGATTGTTGCCAAAATAAAACGCCCACGATTTATCGTGGGCGTTTTATTCACTAGCGAAGATGGCTTTAGATTAAATCACCTTGCCATTTGAGACCTGCGTAGAAGCCGTGGTAACCAAAGTTGTTTTGGTTGCCAGGAATGCCAGAATTGCTAGGTTCAAAGGTAAGCGTTTTCTTGCTAACGTCGAGTGAATCAGGAATTGCATTTACAGGTGCTTTCATCACTTGTAAATAGTTAACCCACTGATAACCCGCTTCGATCATCATTGTGCCAGTGGCCAAGGGTACATCGTACTGCAACCCTAATTTGGCTTCCAATGCGGGAGCTATGGTACGGGTACGTTGATCGGGCATGGTTTCTATAAATGCAATATCATTTTTAGGCGTTGATGGAGTGAATTGCATTAGGGTGGTGCTATTTTTACGAACTTTACTGGTTCCAGCCAAGACTGTAATTGCGCCTTTACCGACCAGGCTCAAGTTCGAATCACCAATGGCATAAGCAGAGTCAATACCGACTCGAGGACCAATACCTTTAAAAGTTTGTTCGTAATTTAATTGTGAACTAGCAAAAACAGGGTTTTCTGTGCCAAATTGTGCAACTTGATCGAAGTGTGAACGAGCACGCTTGATTGAAACAGATTGTAAACCCGCATGCAATCGAGTGGTCACTTGACTACCCCAATAAGCGGTTTGTCCAAATTCTAAGTTTACAGCGCTGAATTTACTTTTGATTTGTTCAGCTGAATCAGAGATATTTGTCAATGAATTTTTACGGGTGTCGATAATTGGAGTCAATAAGGTATCAAGTGGTTGTACATTGCGTTTGCTGGTTTTGGAAAAATAAGTCCAGTTCAAACTGACGTCTTTACCTTCACCAAACAAATAAGCGGTGTTTAATTCAAAGCCAGAAGCCCATTTAGAATGACTGCTTAAATCGCTGTACAGTTGATCACCGGTGGGTTGTACAAATAAGTATTTGGCGCCCACTTGCCATCCGGCTTGTTCACAACCGACGGTGACGCTGTCACCGGCACAAGTAGAATCAATCGTGCCAGCCAGGGCTGTACTGCTTGCCCCCAAGGCGGCTAGTGCTATTACGATTTTTCTTAAGTTCATTTTGCTATTTCTCCTGTTTTTTTGCTAACTAGCGGCCGGGATTGTAACTAGTTTTGATCAAAAGATCATCTAATTGTTGATGTTAATTACATTTTGTGTAAACTGAAGTCAAGGGCTATCCTAAGTGGCTCTTAAAACAGATCAAAGCCCGACCGTTAGGAAGACGGTCGGGCTTTTTTTATGCAGTGTGTGATTGGGTGAATTTATAAGGTGGTAAAGGGGAAATGATGGTCATGTGTTCTGAAAAGACGAAGAAGGAGCTTCTTCCTCGTTGATAGTGGATTGAGCAGGCTGCTCTGCAGGCATGGTTTTTCCATCACTGCGTGTATATGCGTCTAAGGATGCTTTTAATTGGTCAATTTCTTCGAAGAGTTTTTCACCATGAGAGGACTTGAGTTTTGGCTTCTGGTTAAAAAGGATGCCTGCAGTGAGAACATACATAAATAGCTTTAAGATAAAGCTTATTGTTTCAAAAATTTTATGACGATGTGCTTGTATGATGTCTCGGTTATCTTGAGATACTATTGACGGATAGCCACTGGGTGCCGATGACATAAATATATGCTTTATTTCGCGGATTGTTGAGTCGTTAAGATGCTGCTGTTTATGACCGATCTTGGAGGTCCAATGACAGGTGCTAAGATGAATTTGATAGTTGTTAATTAATGTGGTAGCAATTGTAGTATAAGTTTTCTTTAACTGTTGAAGACGCTGTTGATAATTGTCTTGGAAAGTGTTCAGCAAGAGATTTTTGATTTCAGGTAGAAGGGGTGATTGTTGTACTTGATGGGTTAATTCCGGGTAAGTGTCTAGCTGAGTTTCTAATGTGCGTGAT
>WLWG01002809.1_pt1 | contig 12681 bp, 4 predicted proteins | sample 6712871 | NCBI WGS metagenome assembly WLWG01 (sample SAMN12718693, study PRJNA515312) | sponge metagenome | isolation source: marine sponge | host: Mycale hentscheli | place: New Zealand: South Island, Marlborough, Capsize Point | collected 2003-05-01 | reverse complement strand
CAGGCACCATATGGCCCCAACCTTTCACCTCATAAAGCCAGACCTTACACCCTCGTACACCACCCCCATATCGGTACGCCGTCGTATCAGCTGAGACTTCGATAACTTCTTCCGTCGTTGTCTGATCGAGTTTTTTCCAGAAATCAATAATTGTCTTTTGATCTGGAGCTCCACCCCACCCGCCCGCTGGCCTCATACTGCCATCAACGGGAACAATTCGATCATCGAGTCCGGATATTTGTAATACAGGGACTGGTTTTATATCTTCACGATGCTCCCATGTATAGCCACTCATTGTGCCGATGATCGACCCGACGGCTTTAAACACCTCTGGGCGTTCAGCTGCAAGCGTATAGCTCATAAAACCACCATTTGAGACACCGCTGGCAAATGTTCTTTCAGGATTAAGGTCATGAGTGTGCTGAAGATCCTTTGCAAGTGCTGTGAGAAACCCAACATCATCAATATCACTTATTTTCAAGCGAGCATTCCAGTGAGGAACATCACGTCTATCTGGTTTACCCTGCGGATAAACCACAGCAAACCCGTGTTTGTCCGCCACTCGACTCATGCCCATCTTGGCATAATCACGAGCATTACCATGGTACCCATGAAGAAAGAAAACGAGCGGTGCATTCTCTGGAAGATCTTCTGGCAGGTGCAACACGTACTGGCGATCAACACCTCCGTGCTGAAACACTTCAAAACCAGTCTCAGTCGCTGTTTCTTGCCCGAACACCGGACAGAATAGAAACGAGCATGATGCGACGAGCCAAAAGAGCACACTGTACTGACGATATTTCATATTGAAATCTATTTACCTTTCTCTATCTCACCAACAAGACAAAAGCGAAACGTCTTGTTCATTCCTTTGCCGTACATGCAGTCTTCAGGAATTCACAAAGATGTTCGGCATTTTCAGCTGAATAGAAGACAAAGCCACCATGCCCTGCATTCTTGAGACGATGGACTGTCACCGGAAGATTATATTTTTTATACGCTTCTTCAATAGCATCAGTCTGATTTATCAATACCGTCGTATCTTTTACTCCATGAAAGACAAGCAGTGGTGGATCATCCAATGTTACATGGAATTTTGCAGATGCCTGTTTTGCCTTTTCAACCAGCATATTTGCTGGTCCATCCAACAGATTATAAACGACTGAGCCGGGTTTATTCGCTTTCCACGATTGTGTTCTACTTCTAAGTGGAAAATCTGTTGCTCCGTAGTAGTCAACAACTGCCTGCACTCGTGATGACTGTTCGCTGTTGCCTCCGACGTTACCCTCAAGCTCTTCACTATTACCAGTAGTTCCGAGAAGTGCTACAAGATGCCCACCAGCACTGGCACCAGCTGCAATGACACAGTCTGGGTTATATCCATATGTTTGTGCATTGGCCCGGAGCCAGCGAATAGCACCTTTGCAATCGTGTAATTGAGCAGGCCATTTCGCGACATCGACCAATCGATAATTGATGCTTGCAACTGTGTAGCCGAAATTGGAAAGCCACTTCACAAAACAATTTTGTTTTGAGCCGCCTTTCCAACCGCCACCATGCACCCAGATAACCAGTGGTGAGCCCTCCGGTTTTTCTGGCAAATACAGATCAAGCAAAAGTGGCTTGCCGTCGACTTCTGCGTACTGAACATTTTTTACCTGACTACCAGAAAGCACAACTTCAGGAACACCCTTTCCTGATGCTGGAATTTGCTGCTTGGTGAATTCGTCGATGAGAGGCTCAGCCATAGCCGAGAGACTAAGCAGAAGAGATAGCCCTATTACTTTCATCAAATTGTTCAAGATTCTTTGCATCACCGATCTAACTTTGGAAATTTGAGATGAGCCTTGCGATAGTATAAAACTGGGCAGGGATTTATACATGGACAATTTGGCACACGGTTGGAAAATCCATCAACAGGGTTTACACAGCAAAGCAGAGCAGGCGTATCAACGGGAGTTGAACGATCCAACGGCACCGCCCCAGAGAAAGGCATTGGCGTGGTGTTATCTGGGAATCCTCTACTTTGACCTTGGCAAGTACATTCAGTCTCTGACTGCCTATAACACAGCCATTCAGATGCACCCACAGTTTCCTGTTGCACTAAGTAACCGTGCAAACACGCTCAGCGCCCTCAATCGTATTGATGAAGCCATATCCAGCTGTGAAGCAGCTATCGAGCTCAAGCCAGAATACTCAACGGCGTGGACCAATCTGGGAACTATTCGAACCAACTGTGGTCAACTCGATGCAGCAATAGAATGTTTTGAAAAATCACTTTCTTTCTTACCTGCCGATAACGAGCCTGCCCATCGCAACCTTGGTGCTGCCCTGACTTATCAAGGATGTTTTCAAGATGCCCTGAGGCATACTGAGCGGGCAATTCAAATAAACCCCAATTGTGCCGAGGCTCATCGGAATCATGCCACGCTCACACTTCTTCACGAAGATTTTAAACACGGCTGGGAAGAATATGAGTGGCGAATTCAATGCAAGGATTGCAAATTTCCAAAATATCCGTTCCCACGGTATACAGGCGGTTCACTCAGCGGCAAGTCGTTATTACTGCATGCTGAACAGGGACTCGGGGACTCCGTTCACTTTATTCGCTACGCACAACTGGCAACCCGTGCTGGTGCCAGAGTGCTTTTTCACTGCCCACCTGCATTGTGCAAGCTATTTGATCACCTTCCATTTATTGACCAGATCATTCCGATGACATCAGCGGCACCGAGGTGTGATTTTCATTTACCGCTTATGAGTGCACCACTCATTTTCCAAACGCGACTGGAAACCATTCCTCGTGACATGCCATATATCACACCCGATCTAAAAATTACCAAGCAATGGAAAACTTGGCTTTCACAGCAGCCGGGTCGTCTGAAGGTCGGTATCGTTTGGCAAGGAAACCCTGACCACCCTGCAGATTGGCAACGCTCCCTGCCCTTTCACGCTCTAGAAGTGTTAGCACAAGACGACATTACCTTTATCCCATTGCAGGTCGGTCACGGGCGAGAACAACTTGACGGTGGAACAGTACTGAACATTGCTGATCCGGGTGAACAACTTGATCGTGATTCCGGCCCATTCATGGATACCGCCGCCCTTATAAGTCAACTCGATCTTGTTATAGGAAGTGACACAGCAGTCATTCATTTAGCGGGGGCTCTCAATGTCCCCACGTGGGTCGCTCTTTCGGTTTCACCTGACTGGCGTTGGATGCTCAACCGTGATGATTCACTGTGGTATCCGTCTATGAGGCTTTTCCGACAGCATCAATGTGGTGATTGGTCAGATGTTATTCAGTCAATGCGCGATCTTTTGGAAACAGTACAACCACGTAAATGCGAAAGTGCCATCTTCATGAAGAAGTAAAGCATTACTCGTCAAGCAGCTCAATAAGTCGCGGGACCTGCTTCTTCCAATCCCAATCAGCCATAGCACGAGCTGCTTCGCGACCTCGTCGACGAGCATCTTCACGATCACGGTAGATTCGTTCAAGCATTTCAAGAATCTCATCCACTGATGACTCTCCCCAACCGTCTACTCCATCCTGTTGGTTGAGTGGTTCAACTGATTGCTGCTGTTCAAGCTGATAGCACGGGACACGTTCAAGCACGTCGAGGTGACCCGTATTCAAGGAAAGGATCGTTGGTATGCCAGTTGCCAGTGCTTCCATCGCTACGAGGTTGGTTCCTGCTTCACATCGATTTGGAAACAGCGCAACGTCTGCCTCGCGAAGGATCTGCCCCATCGAAGAGTTTGGAATCACAGGCAACTCGTACACTGCGTCTTTCGATATCCCCAGGCGGTCGATCCAACTCATAAGATCGAGCGTAGAATCATTTCGCCAAACAGGTTGCTCACGAAGAACAGTCGAACGTTCAATTGAGTGCGCAGTTTCCGGCCAAGGGTTACCCCAGCAGGTCATAAGTAACGCATCTGGGTGTGACAGAAGAAACTGTCGAAACGCCAAGAGTACTAGATCTTGACCCTTGCGAAACTCAAGCTTTCCACCAGAAAAGATGACAAACCGATCTCGAAAATAGTCATTTCGCGGACCGGGACAAAACACAGTGGTATCAACCCCCTGTGTCCACGTATGAACATTGTCAACGCCTGAACGCTTCAGGTGATCAGCACACCATGTGCTTCCAGCAAGTATCTTATTTTGAAGACAGGCATGCTCGAGAGCATTTGGTGCCAACTTTGTATTCTCAGCAAAGATGAAACCAAAGTTTTTTGGTGATTTGAGATTTGTATTTAAGCACGTTGTTAAATCGGGCGAGAGTGCATGAAGAATTGGGAAGTCTGTTTGAAATTGTGCTGATGCATACTGTTTGAGCTGTTCTCGATAGTGTCTGTGCTGATTGAGGACTTGCTGGATAAGCCGCTTCTCAAATGCATTGACATGGAGTTCCGGCACTTCAGAGTCATGGAGAAGCACTGGTTGACGGAGCCCGCTTCTGGCGAACTCAAGTGACACTCTTAGACCAAGCACACCGTAACCAAAATGACTACCAGGATGCCAACCGATCCCGAGTGGTGGACTCATCTATTGCCACTCCAAAAAGCGTTTCATGCGAATACGTACTCGCCAAGGTGCTAGCGTGTTTTTGCGATTGCGAATAAACAGTGCTCGACCCGACTGACCCGGTATTTGGGTGTATGAAAAGACAAACTACTGGCAGGTTGAATCGTCAGGCTACTTATCATTGCTAGTCTATCACGATGATCTTGCCAAACATCACTGGATGGAGTTCACACTGATAGAAAATTTCATCTGGCGCATCTTCTGGTACGACCCATTCATGCTCACCACTTGTCTGGCCATTTCCAGCGAACCCACCACTGTAAATATTTGCTGACTGATAACCACTTCCTGTCGTCTGCAGGTAGAACGGATGGCCTGCTACATTCAGATTCAGGGTGTAGGTCTGACCACGGCGAACGATGAGTGTTGGGTTATTGACACCGTTAACCTCATAAGCACCCGATATGGCTACAACATTCAACGTGCTCGATACTTCCCGGGCTGAGAGGTCAAGGACTGGTGATGATTCATTCCGAAGAGAATCAAACAGTCCGTTGATTCGCCATGTGTCATCGGTGACGAGGCGATTAGTTACTGATGATCGCTGAACAAGCAATGCATTTGCACCGCCCTCTGAAGTTGCCCCGATAGCAGCAAAGCCAGCGATATTCGTCTGCGCCTGTTGCTCCTGATACGTAACGGGTTCAGTATTCGCGTAGAGGTTTTCTGAACCATCTTTTGCCAGGGTTGCTGAGCCTTGGTTTGAGATGACCTCAAGCACATTAACTTCAACCTGGTGTGTGGCCTGTCTATTGTCTTCAGTTGTGGCGAAGTCATTGTCTGGTCCACCATCTTCAACCTGAATTGAAAGCGTGGCAGTGCCATTTGCATTGGCGACAGGAGTAAACGATAAGGATGACGGCACATCAGCAGACGCATAAAGCACTGTTGGATCAGGAATGAGTGCCGTGTCACTACTGGTCGCTGTGATACGATTAAACAGTCCATTGATTACTTCACCATTCACATTCACTGCTGGCAACTGATAGGAAACAAGCGAGTCACCAGAGAGTGTTTCATGGATAAACATTCTGCCATGAGGTGTTACTGGTGACGGTGGGTTATCCGTGTCTGGAGTGATTGTGACATCAAAGGTCTGGCTGAATATTGCGTTATCTTCAGCAGTGTTCAGATCCAGGTCGAGACCACCGTCTTCAACTGTCACAGTGATGGTAGCAATACCGTATTGATCAAGCAGCGGAGTTACAGTGAGTAATCTTGTCTCTACACCTAATGCTGACCGAGTAGTGAGCGTCGGATCAAGAAAAAGAGAGGCGCCACTGTTCGAGGTAGTAACTTGAATCGGTTGATTCTCACCGCCACCTGCTGTGATACCAGTAATATCCAGAACTTGAGTCAGAGAGTTCTCAGGAAGGACCAAATCAGCAACTGGGTCAAGCGTTGGCGTATCGTTCACTGGTGCGACAGCAACAATCACTGTGCGTTGAATTGTGCCGTTATCTTCTGTTGTAGCAAGATCATTATCAAGGCCACCGTCTTCAACAGTTACGGTAATCGTGGCTGTACCGAACTGATCGGCGACAGGGGTAAATTTCAGCGTGCCTGTGGAGTCATCGGATGAGTACGTGACTGTTGGATCAGGAATCAGGCCTGTATTGTCACTCGTTGCTGTCACTCTCAGTTGCTGGACCTCACCACCACCGGCGGTAATACCAGTCAGATTGACGGTCTGCTCAGGAGCGTCCTCGGTAATTGTGACATCACTCAACTCATCGAGAGCTGGCACATCATTAGTAGGAGCAACAGCAATGAAGACCGTGCGATTAATGACGCCGTTGTCTTCTGGTGTCCCAAGGTCATCATCAAGACCACCATCCGTAACGGTCACAGTAATCGTGGCTGTGCCGAACTGATCGGATGCAGGAGTGACCTTCAGTGTTCCGGTTGAGCTCTGACCATCGAAGTCAACGGTTGGATCTGGGATCAGACCTGTGTTGTCGCTCACTGCTGTGATCGAAAGTAACTGGGTTTCACTACCACCTGCAGTAATACCAGTCAGATTAACCGTCAGCTCAAGATCGTCCTCATTTATATTAACGTCACTAAGTGCATCAAGCGTTGGCTCATCATTGACGGCCTCTGTTATCACAGTAACTGTGCGATTAATGACCCCGTTGTCTTCTGATGTCGCAAGGTTGTTATCAAGACCACCATCTTCAACTGTCACAGTAATCGTGGCTGTACCACTCTGATCAGCTACGGGTGTGAATTTCAATGTTCCGGTTGAGCTCTGACCATCGAAGTCAACGGTGGGCTCATGGATCAGACCTGTGTTATCACTGATTGCTTTAACTGATAGCACCTGCGTCTCTCCACCACCGGCAGCAATACCAGTCAAGTTAACCGTTTGCTCTGAATCGTCTTCGTTTATATTAACGTCACTAAGTGCATCAAGCGTTGGCTCATCGTTGACGGCCTCTGTTATCACAGTCACTGTGCGATTAATGAATCCGTTGTCTTCCGGTGTACCAAGGTCGTTATCAAGGCCACCATCTTCAACGGTCACAGTAATCGTGGCTGTACCAGACTGATCGGCTACTGGTGTGAATTTCAAGGTGGCGGTTGAGCTCTGACCATCGAAGTCAACTGTTGGATCTGGGATCAGACCCGTGTTGTCACTGACTGCTGTGACTTCCAACTGCTGAGACTCACCACCACCAGCGGTAATACCAGTCAGATTAACCGTCTGCTCAAGATCGTCTTCATTGATATTAATTTCGCTCAACACATCAAGCGTTGGCTCATCGTTAACGGCCTCAGCTTTCACAACGACTGTACGATTGATAACGCCGTTGTCTTCTGTTGTCGCAAGGTCATTATCAAGACCACCGTCTTCAACCGTCACCGTAATCGTGGCTGTGCCACTCTGATCAGCTACTGGAGTGAAACTCAAGCTGCCAATAGAACTCTGACCATCGAAGTAAACCGTTGGATCTGGGATCAGACCTGTGTTGTCGCTCACTGCTGTGATCGATAGCAGCTGATTCTCTCCACCTCCCGCGGTAATACCAGTCAGTGACACAGTCTGTTCTGGAGCATCTTCGAGAATTTCTACTTCGCTCAATGCATCAAGCGTTGGTACGTCGTTGACAGGATCGACTTTCACAATCACTGTGCGAAGAATAGAGCCGTTGTCTTCTGGTGTGCCGAGATCATTATCGAGACCACCGTCTTCGACCGTGACTGTAATCGTGGCTGTACCACTCTGATCAGCTACTGGAGTGAAACGCAAGCTGCCAATAGAACTCTGACCATCGAAGTAAACCGTTGGATCTGGAATCAGACCTGTGTTGTCGCTCACTGCTGTGATCGATAGCGGCTGATTGTCTCCACCTCCTGCGGTCATACCAGTCAGTGACACAGTCTGTTCTGTAGCATCTTCGAGAATTTCTACTTCGCTCAATACATCAAGCGTTGGTACGTCGTTGACAGGATCGACTTTCACAATCACTGTGCGAAGAATAGAGCCGTTGTCTTCTGGTGTGCCGAGATCATTATCAAGACCACCGTCTTCGACCGTTACCGTAATCGTGGCTGTGCCGAACTGATCGGCAACAGGGGTGAAAGTCAGCGTGCCCGTAGCTTCAGCGGATGAGTACGTGACCGTTGGATCTGGAATCAGACCGGTGTTGTCACTCACCGCTGTCACTGACAACTCCTGCGCCTCACCACCGCCTGCGGCAATACCCGTCAGGTTAACGGTCTGCTCAGGATCATCTTCGTTAATGTTGATGTCATTGAGTGCATCAAGCGTTGGCTCATCGTTGACGGCCTCTGCCATCACAGTCACAGTTCGATTAATGACACCGTTGTCTTCTGGTGTCGCAAGGTTATTATCAAGCCCACCGTCTTCAACGGTTACCGTAATCGTGGCTGTGCCAAACTGATCGGCTACTGGGGTGAACTTCAATATGCCTGTAGAACTCTGACCATCGAAATCAACTGTTGGATCAGGAATAAGACCCGTGTTGTCACTCACTGCCGTGACTAAAAGCACCTGAGTCTCTCCACCACCTGCGGTAATACCTGTCAGATTGACCGTTTGCTCAGAAGCGTCTTCATTAATATTAACGTCACTCAATGCATCAAGAGTTGGATCATCGTTAACGGCTTCTGCCCTCACAACAACAGTCCGATTGATGATGCCGTTGTCTTCTGGTGTTACAAGGTTATTATCCAAGCCACCGTCTTCAACCGTCACCGTAATTGTGGCTGTACCACTCTGATCAGATGCTGTAGAGAAAAAGAGACTACCTGTCGAATTCGGTGACGTATAGCTAATCGTTGGATAAGGAATCAGATCTGCGTTGTCACTGACTGCGGTGATCGATAGTGGCTGAGTCTCACCAATTCCTGCTGAAATACCAGTCAGGTTTATAACCTGCTCAGGATCGTCTTCGTTGATGTTGATGTCACTCAACGCATCGAGTGTTGGCTCATCATTTGACAAGTTATATGCGACAATCATATCGCTGAATGTTAAAATATTGTTTTGTCCACCCGAATACTGATTAATCATCATATTAAATCGAGTGTTCCAGTTTGTATCGAGAACTGTAGTTTCCCGCGCAAGTTCATCATTTACATAGCCTCGAAGTACTTTTGTATTTTCGTCGTAGGTGATTCGAACCTGATAGGTAGAGCCAGCATGAATAGAATCAGAGAGATTGATTGTGTAGGGGTTGTTGCCATCGGAAAGTCTTAGAAAGAAATTACTGAACGACAGTTCTTCTACGTCCACCACAAAACTGAAATCATTCCATCTTTGAGGCACGCTAAAATTGGCGAGTTCGTAAGGACCATCTTCAACGAGGGTGTTGTTCTCGGGGTCATAGAAAAACTCGCCGCGGTCATCACTTTGGCGGTAGTAGGTCCAAAATGACTGGTAGTTTGCAAGGACATGAGTCTGCTCGCTGACAGAAAAGGGTGAGACTTCCCAGGTAAGGGCAATACTGTCATCGGCTATGTTGCCAGCCGAATCACGCACCTGGTTATCTATGTTCTGAAAGCGAAGTTCATACGTTCCAACAGAACCTGTGACGTGCTCCAGTCCTGAGAGAAGGTAGTTCGCCGGACCGCCAGTTATACTGAGCGAGGATATGTTGATTGATTCTCCGTCACGTGAAAGCGAGATATGGGAAGGCTGTAATCCAGTCACGGGTTCACTAAAAATCAGGCGACTATTTGCGAGGGGTGTTGTTCTTATGCTTGGAGCAGACTGAAAAAAGGATTGCGGCTTCGTTGTGTCTATGACTGGCCGGCCGATTCGAGCATTCCGTATTTCGACACGAGCCTCTTGACCGTCTCCGGACCGAAACATGCAAGAAAAATGTCTGTTCCAGTTGGCTTCAAATACAGAGGCCTGAGTAACCTGAATACCTCCAACATACGCGGTGAGAGTGCGGGTGGCTTCGTCATACGAAATCTGCACCGACTGCCACTGGTCACTTGTTTGAAAGTGATCAGTCAACTTTATGCCGTGTCGGTTGGCGTCGTAATACCCTGTACTCCAGCCCTGCCCCATTAAAAGGTCTAAATTACCGAAAGAAAGTTGTGTTGCTTTAATCTCAAATGCAAACTCAGTCCATCGTTCATTCGCATCAAAGATACCAAGTTCGTGTGGTCCTGTTAGCCGCAGGCTCGTCGTACTTTCGTCATAAAAAATTTCAACACGAGTGTCTTGACGAGAAAAGTGACTTTCAAATTCGTCAATAGTATTGAGAAAGGAGGTGACTAGGTAATCGGGTGCCTCTAGTAGACTTTTTAAGACCACCGACGTTTGAACGGACGTAAGACTTTCTGCTGTGCCTGCGTTATCTGTGTAGTCAATGCGGACTGAGATATGAGCGCCAACATCTCCTTGGGTCAGTGTGTAGGTAGAACTTGTTGCTCCATCGACATAAATTGCGTCACGGCTCCACTGATAACTCAACAGGCCAACACCATCTTCATCAGCAAGAGTTGATGTATCTGCCGTAAGAACTTCACCCTCGGTTGCTACACCACTAATGGTGACGCTTCCTGTTGGTAGGCCATTGACTGGGCCAACAGTACCGTCACCATTGATGTCATAGTCGAACAATGTTTCCATATCGTAGGAAGCAATTGTGGAATCAGAAAAAACACCTCTTGTACCAGTGAAGTTCCAGGACGGATCGAACTCCCAAACCTGTGAAGAACTATCAGTATCTAGCAGAAGCACGTTTGTGCCTGCGTCAGATTCCGCTGCAACTGGTGAGTAAGCATCAAATAATGGCGAGTCAACGCTTACGTGTTGACCATCTCTGATTATCGCTGCGTCATTCGCGTATAGAGCACCACTCGCATCTCTATTTAACGCGATGTTACCGGATGCTTCAATTACTGTCAGCACTGGTGGCGGCTCATCCAACTGCACAGAAAATGTGTCACTCGCGGTTGAATCATCTAGTTTTGATGTGGCAGTGACCGTGATATCAATTGAACCAGTTGCACCACCGACTGGTGTAAGTACTAGATTCCTGTTGCCATCAAATGACGCCGTGAGTTTTGCACTATCAGAACTTGAGACCTGATAGGTGAATAATGCTGACTCTGTAACCACATCAGCATTTTCAATTTTTACAAAGTCGTTCGGGCGGATAATGTTGTCTTGATTGATATTCCAAAGCGGAAGAGTAGGTAGAGCGGTATTTGAGTAGTATGTCGATGCGTTATAAATCACTGTACTGGACATCGTATCAACGACCGTCATGCCAGAACCTAAAACCTCACCAAATACGGTGTACCCGCCATTATCACTATCAAGGAACAAGTTGGTATCGAGGTTAAAGAAAAACTGACTCGTGGCACCATCGGTTTGGCCAGCAGATTTGGCCATCGCGATTGTGCCGCGGATGTTGGGGTTGCCTGGTTCGTTCTGAATGGCACCCGGTGTCGGAATACTCTCCGGCTGATCAGCCGCGACGGTTGGCGCTTTAAAACCACCACCTTGAAGAATAAAGTTAGAAACCGATCGATTAAAAATTGAATTGTCATATGCGCCACTATTTACATACGACAGGAAATTTGCGTTTGTTAAAGGCGTGTTGTCTGTTAACTCAACGTAGAAATCATTGCCTGCCAATGGTGCGTTTGTTTCAAATTTGATGACAGTGCCAGAGACCGCCGTGTCTTCAAACTTGCCCTCGATGGCTACAGTCGTTGATTCAGTCGTATCCAAAACCAGATCAGAAAACTGCACCGAAACATCAGCGGCTAATAATTGTTTTGATTCAAGTAACTCACAAAAGAGTGAATCGATTGATTTGAATCCAGGCCGACAACGGTGACGACGACTGCGACGAGAAGATGACATAATTCACCAAAGAACTTGGATTTATTTGAAATGAGATATTCCCCAAATTGATTCAGGCTACCTCTTTTGAAGGGTTGGCTCAACAGAGTGTTATGATGTGATAACCCGTATCATTTTAACCCCGTTTTTTGCAGTCTTTTATTGCTCAACAGGCTTGTAACAGTTCGAGCCGACTCCGGAAGCCGACTCTATATAGGAAGGTGGCGAAAAGGGACGTCAACTGGGTGCCAGAAAAACATCATGGAAATGAACGTACGGAATCAGGTCACCAGCCATGAGGCAACATGCTTTCATTACTAAACTGGAATCAATGAGTCGTGTTTTCGACAGATCACATAACCCACCTGAAACCATCAGCTTTTAGACTCATTCGTAGGCTGAAAGCAGACCGAAGAACCCAATGGTAGTATTAAATGAATCACTTTTCGCTTCGAGGCACTTCGTACAACCCGACAGCCTCAACAGCTAGTCAGAAACAGTTGGACTAAAAACATGTCAGTAACGATTGATCCACGATACCCTTCGATCGAAGACCTTCGTCTAAAGGCAAAACGTCGGATGCCCAAGTTTGCATTCGAATATCTCGAAGGAGGCTGTAACAGCGAGATCAGCCTCGCTCGCAACACAGCTGAGATTCGTGAAGTCCAATTACAACCAAAATACATTGGTGAATATGATGGTGCCGATCTTTCCGTTGAATTATTCGGTGCGAAATATGATGCGCCCTTCG
>WLWG01002803.1_pt1 | contig 12694 bp, 8 predicted proteins | sample 6712871 | NCBI WGS metagenome assembly WLWG01 (sample SAMN12718693, study PRJNA515312) | sponge metagenome | isolation source: marine sponge | host: Mycale hentscheli | place: New Zealand: South Island, Marlborough, Capsize Point | collected 2003-05-01 | reverse complement strand
TTTTGGAATAACTGAATACGTTTCTACAAGTAGGGTTAAAATAACATTCGCAAGTGCCATAACAGGCAAAGCATTTTTAAACTACTTTTACAAGTCTGACTGGAAATACTTAAACGACGCTACTATGCGTGGAGGTATTACTGGTGGAGCTATCAATGGTGTACTAGTACCAGCTGGATCAACTACTGTATACGATCAAGTATTAGGAAAGAACGCTAAGCGTCCATTCTTACACGTTCGTTATAGAGCTGACCAAGCTGAAGATCGCAAAATGAAGTCATGGATCGTTGGTTCTGCTGGCGGTGCTTCAAACAGCGACCTAGACGCTATGGAAGTTCACTTCTTGTCTGAAAGAGCTCTTTGTACTTTAGGTGCAAACAACTTCTTCTTATTCAAGTAAGATTAAAAATAAGTAGTCTTTACCCTCGTCGTTGTGACGGGGGTAATTACTACTCTTATAAACTTTAAATTTAATTAAAATGAAAAAACAAAAGGTCCTTAAGGACAGAACTTATCGATTATCAGGAGCAACCGCTCCTTTGAGTTATTCAATCAGAACAAGAAACTCAAGAAGAAAACCATTACTACATTTTGACGGAGAGTCAAACAGAGCGTTGAGATACGCATCAAACCAAAAAACACCATTTGAAGACGAACAGGACGGGAATGCAATCCTAGAGCCAGTTGTTTTTGAGAATGGATTTCTATATGTTGACAAGACAAATGTGGTATTACAAGAATTTTTATCAATACATCCTGACAATGGCAGTGTTTTTATTGAGGTAGATACAGAGAAAGACGCTTCTGTTGAGGTTGAAAAACTAGACTACCAATTAGAGGCTCAGCTACAAGCTAGAGATCTTAATGTAGAGATGCTAGAGACTATAGGTAGAGTTGTATTAGGCATGAACATAGACAAGATGTCTACAGCTGAACTTAAGAGAGATGTTAGATTGTACGCTAAGAATGAGCCAGAGGACTTCTTAGACACTTTAAACGATCCAATGCTTAAGCTACAGAACTTAGCATCAAAATTATTAGATGAGGGCTTATTAAGGCTTAAAAACAATAATAAAGATGTATACTTTAACTTAGGTGGTAATAAAAAGAAAATGATCACCCTTCCGTTTGGAGAGTCTCCAGTATATACCATCGCTACATACTTTCAAACTGATGAGGGTATAGAAGTGATGACCATGCTAGAGAATAAGTTGGAAGAGTAATATTAAATTACATACATAGAGTAGACCCCTTCAGAAATGGAGGGGTTTATTTATTTTTACTATCTTTGCATAAATTGTTATAGAGATGATAAACAGCGTAAGAAATACCGTACTAGCGGTAGCTAACAAACAAAACTTCGGATACATCACTCCCTTCGATTTTAACCTATATGCAAAGCAAGCACAGCTTGATATCTTTGAAGACTACTTCTACAGATACAGCCAATGGATTACTAAGCAGAACGTTAGACAATCTGGAAGTGGTTACTCTGATCATGTAAAAAATATTGAGCAGGCGATAGATATATTTTCAACTATCAACACACCTGATGACACGAACGGACCAGTCTTTCCATTACCGAATGACTACTATCTATTAAATGTTGTAAGGTATGGAAACAGAGAGGTTGAGCGTGTGTCTAACAGTAAGCTGCTACACCTTACATCTTCAAACCTAACAGCACCAACAACAACATTCCCTGCTTATGCGATGAATGGTTCAGATATAACTGTATATCCTAGTACAATAACTACAGGTGTAACAATACAATACATTAGAAAGCCATTAGATCCTAAGTGGACGTACGTTGCATTGGGCGCTGGTGACAGCGAACCTGTTTTTGATCAGTCAGCTACTGACTATCAAGACTTCGAACTTCCACCAGAAGATGAGCCATTGTTGGTAGCTAAGATATTACAGTACGCTGGTATCTCTATAAGAGAAAAAGATCTGTATGTTTCAGGTCAAAACGAAGAAGGTAAAGAAACTCAAAAACAAGGATAATGGCATACTTAACAGGATACGAATATTACGAAAACAACGGTAACCTCCCAGAAGATGCTAATTGGGGATCATACCAGTACACATCATTAACTGATATAGTTAACAATTTTATGCTAATGTATGTTGGCAATGATAAGCTTGTTAATAATGCTGAAAGATACAATGTATTGTTTCATGCAAAGAGAGGTATACAAGAACTAAACTACGATGCAATGAAGGAGACTAAGATAGTAGAGCTTACTGTCTGTGACAACTTGAGAGTTGTATTGCCACCTGACTTTGTAAATTGGAATAGAATATCTCTATTTAAGGACGGAACATTATTCCCATTAACTGAAAACGTACAGACAAACTTTGCGAAGAGTTATCTGCAAGACAATGATTGTAGAGTTTTATTTGATCAAGATGGAGATGTACTTATAGGGACATCATTACTTGACGGTTCAAGAATTGACGGACTACACAAGACACAATACCTTGGTGACGGTCCTTTTCATGGTAGTTTAGGCTACAGCATTGACGGTCAATGGATATTTGACTTTTCAATAGGAGCTAGATACGGAAGCAACTCCGAGACTGCAAACATGAACCCAACATTTAAGATTGACAAAGCTAGTGGTGTTATAAACTTCAGCTCACACATGACAGATGAGATTGTAGTTATAGAATACATATCAGACGGTATGGAAGGTGGAGACGATTCTAAGGTTAGTGTAAACAAACTATTTGAAGACTACATATATGCGTACATTAAGTATGCAATATTAAACTCTAAATTTGGTGTACAGGAGTACATCGTAAACAGGGCAAAAAAAGATAAGAGTTCTTTATTAAGAAATGCAAAGATTAGGTTAAGCAACATTCACCCTGGGAGACTACTCATGAACATGAGAGGTCAAAATAAATGGATAAAGTAGTATGAAGGTAAATAAGAATTTTATTGGGTCCAGGATGAACAAGTCCTTGGACGAGAGACTTTTAAAACCTGGTGAATACATCGATGCGATGAACATTCGTATCTCATCACCAGAGGGATCAGAAGCTGGATCAGCTGAAAACGCTAAGGGTACAGAAAAGCTGGTTACATTAACTGACAATGGATTACCACTGTCAAACCCTGTGTGTATAGGTGCATTTGAGGATGGTGAGAACGAGACTATATATTGGTTTGTTACTAGTGATAATGTTGATATGATAGTTTCATTTAATGAGAATACATCTGTATTAACAAAGCACGTAGTAAGCACCACTGTTTTAAATTTTTCTGAGAATAACCTTGTAAACGGAATAAACCTTATTAACGATTTGTTATTCTTCACTGATAACTACAATCAACCAAGAAAAATAAACGTAAACACATTGTACCCTGCTCCAATAGCAGGCGTTGATCAGATTGACGAGGACGATATTTCTGTAATAGTTAAACCACCTACTGAATCTCCTAAAGTTACCCTTTTAAATAATAATACAAACGAGAACTATATAGAGGATAAGTTTATAAGATTTGCATATAGATACAAGTATAAAGACGGAGAGTACTCTGCCCTTTCTGAGTTTTCAGACCTTGGATTTAACCCTCTTGGGTTTAGGTTAGATTACAGCTCATTCGACAATGTCGGTATGTTGAATAGATTTAACGAAGCCAGGGTTACTGTAAATACAGGCAACAGCAATATCATAGGTCTCGATGTTTGCTTTAAGCAATCAAACTCTAACACAGTTAATGTTATAGAAAGATTTAATAAATCTGATCAAAATTGGGCTGACAATGACGATTATATTTTAAGGTTTAGTAACCAGAAAATATATACTGCACTTCAGGATTCCGAAATACTAAGACACTTTGACAACGTTCCAAGGTTAGCTAAAACCCAAACAACAATGGGTAATAGAATAATATATGGAAACTACGTAGATGGATACGACATCGATACCACGATTAATTTTAAATCTTTCGGTATAAGTGAATTAACAAGTGAAACAACATTAGATGTTACTGATAATGAATCATATATAACTATAGACCTTGAAGGTGTAGAGTTAACTCAAGGAAGAACTATCTTAATTACTATAAATTTAGTTAGCACTGGCTTTACAGGAGCTACTTACCCAGGTGATGAGAACGAGTACGAGGATGATTTTTCATTTACACTTTTAAGGGACTACTACAGTGCTAATGACTTAGCAACAAGCCAAGAATTTATAGATGCGATAACATTAACCTCTGGTTGGGCTGCAACTGACGATAACTATTCTTTAACGGATAAGGTTTTTTCTAGCATAGTGTCAGCACCATCGCCTTGGGAAAAAAGGAACGGAGTTGTACCTAATACAACAACAATTGGAGGTTTCCAAATAAACAGTACGGCAAATACAATAACTTTAACTTTAATGGGTATTGCCTATGAAGACACAAGTAATCCAGGGACTTTTGCTTATGAAAATTTTGAATACACTGGGCCTACTGCTGTAATATTTTCTGACGATCAGAGAAAGAGTTTACATAGTAACAGAGATTATGAGGTTGGCATAGAGTATCTTGATGAGTATGGAAGAGCTTCAACAGCTCAGGTTTCTGAGAATAATACAGTCTTTTTTGATGCATCAAAATCTGATAAGAAAAATAAGATTCGTGTTCAGATTGATAACATAGCTCCCAGCTGGGCTAAGAGATATAGGTTTGTACTTAAACCAAGTAAGACTGATTACGAGACCATATACTCTAATTTTTGGGTACCAATAAATCAAGAGACCTCTTACTGGGTTAGACTTGAAGGAGATAACCAAACAAAAGCTAAGGTAGGTGACCTTTTAATAGTTAAGAAGGACGCTGATTCACCTATTGGTAATCTAATAAAAACAAAGATACTTGATCTTCAGGTTTTACCCGATGGATTCTCAAATGACACAAGCAATCCAACTGGGTTGTACATGAAAATTAGACCTAGCAACTTTAACATTAGAGATGTAGATGATGCTGAAACTTTTGACACGTTTCATAAAACAGCAACGGATTATGGGGCCTACACATGTGTTTCTGAAAATAACCCCGATAACCCTGTTAATGGAGGATCTGACCCATTAGCAACATTATTTAGACCTATATCTATACCTGCTGGAAGTAGAGTTGCGCTTATGTTTAGGTCTTTTAAGTTTGGTTCTTATGATCATGATTGGGCGTGGAGAGAAGAATTTATATCATCGAATGATTATGACAGTCTATATGACTTCATGAAAAACACGAACATAAACTTTGAAAATCCATACATAGATTCAGGTGCCGTTGGAGGCCCTACTGATGACAGTTCAAATAGACTTGAGTTTGTTGAGACAGTCGGCCTTGCTGGGAACGTTATGGTTCGGAGCAGTGGAGAGCCTTGGTACAATTTTTCTATGATGGATGATTTAGATGGTATAGACACAGGAAGTGTATTAACTGTTTCGGCATCTGAACATCCAGATGGAGAGAACTTTGAGAGGTTAATGAAAGTTAGGTTTTATGAAGCTACAGATGGAAGGCTATGGATTACGTGTGGTGGCATGAATGGGGGTAATAGCAACCACGACTGTTACACCGAACTTGGTGTTTTGATTATACAGGGTGGAGATGCACTAGTGTTTGAAACTGAGCCAGCAGATAACGATAACGAAATTTACTACCAAAGCCACAAGAGCTATCCAATAACGCAGGATAGAGAGCATGCAGGCAACATCCAATCTCAAGATGTTTCAGCTGGTACCCCAGCTATTGTAGATTTAGAAATGTATGACTGCTTTTCTTTTGGTAATGGCGTAGAGAGCTATAAAATTAGAGACGGTCTAGCTGAACCAGGTTTTAGAATAGGAGCCCGTGTCACATCTGTATCAGAGCAAGAATACAAGGAAGCTCACAGGTATGCAGATGTTACTTATAGTGGTGTGTACAACGAAGAGACAAACATAAACAAGCTTAACGAATTTAACTTGGGCCTTGCTAACTTCAAGACTCTTGAGCAGTCTTTTGGTCCTATCAACCTGCTACACGGAAGACAGACAGATATACTTGCCCTGCAAGAGGATAAGATATCATACGTACTGGCTGGAAAGAATATTCTTTCTGATGCAGTGGGAGGAGGAACACTTACTTCTGTTCCAGAGGTTCTTGGGCAACAGGTGTCTAGGGTAGAGGAATATGGATGTTCTGATATTGAAAGCTTTGCTTCATATGGAGGCAACGTGTTCTTTACGGATGATAAGAGGGGTGCTGTAATTAATCTAATTGGAGGAAACCAAAATGAACAGTTAAGAGTCATATCGAGTTTCGGTATGAGATCATGGTTTAGAGATAGGTTCAAAGAAAACAAAACAAACATAAAACTTGGAGCATACGATCCGTACATGGGTGAGTATGTTTTAACGTTTACAGATTTACTTCAGTCTACACAAGAAAACAAAATAAGCTGTGGTCAAAATATAACACAATACGATAGCAGTACTACAGTTGAATACACGGTAGACTTAGGTGATGGATACGGAGACTCTACTGTTTCATATAATGTTTCAGAAGGATCCCTACTGATATCTATTGTATACAATGGATCTACAGTTATAAACCAAACCGTTACAGGGGTAGGAACATTAGAGTTTTTAAAAGATAATCCAGCTGTAAATACAGCAACACTAACGTTAACACCAACGAATGCTACATACACAATGTCAGTTGGATGTGTAGATGACGAGTTATTGACTATAATAAGAATAGTTAAAAACACAAACAACATGAATGGTTTGACAGCTACTCATAATAGTTTTTGGTCTCCTCCAGGGGTGAACGTTTCAACTCCACCTATAACACTTCCTGTAGAGTTTACATATGGACCAGTATCACAATACCAAACAAGCACAGGAATATCTGGTCAAGGGCAGTTCCCTAACGACGGATCTACTGTTACTATGAGTTATGCTGGAAACATAAACGATACTGCTGAATGGTTATATGATAGGTTTAAGTATTTGATATCTGACACATTATACACTGCTGATCAGATAGATCAGTTGACTCCGTTACTAACAACATTAAATGACGTAGAAACTTCTTTAACATATATCCCAGGGGTAAGCTATCAGTCTGAGTTTACGTATAACAATCCGAATGGAGATAGATACCTATACCTTGTTTGGGACTACGTTGAGCCAGATTTAGAATGCTACGGAGGTCGTAAATCATTTACAGTTGATGAAGAAGGTAGATATGAGACTTATGTGAACCTAAGCAATGTCTTAGGAGATGTTACCTTTACTTTTGATGTTGGAGCAAAGCCTGCTAGAATACAGTTGACTTACATTAACGAAATTGTTGCAGACTCTTTGTTTATTGGTAACGACCTTCCAGATGCTACTTTAGAATCTGAGATTACCTCATTAACTGGACCAGTGTTTAATCATGAATATATAGGAGATGGAGATTTTACAGAAACATTCACAGTAAATCCAACTGGACCTACATTCTTTACATCATCTGATATAGCAGTATCAGATGGGTCTGAGACAAGATCAAGTGGTTCTGGTACAGGACAAATTGGAGTTGTGGCAGATTACCCATCGCCTACAGCGTTAGCGTCTGACGGACAGATTAAACTTACGTTTAATAAAACCGCCACAGGTAGCTCAGATATAGCTAATCAAGTTAAAGTTACGGTATGGTCCGCTAACTCAGGCGAGAATACATGGGCTCTCACACCTGAATGTCCTCAAGTTTCACCTTAAAAATAAATAAATGGCATATACATTAACATACAGTGAATCAGTGAAGGGGTGGCCTTCGTTCTACTCCTTCTATCCAGAGATGATGGTAGGGATGAATAATTACTTCTACTCGTTTAAGGGAGGTAACCTATACAGGCACAATACAGGAACACAAAGAAACACATACTACGATGCGTTAACCCCTGATGCTTCAACAATAACTGGCGTAATAAACGACTCTCCGTCTACGGTGAAGAAGTTTAAAACCATAAGTCTAGAAGGAACAGCGGCTTGGGACTGTACGGTTACAAGTGACCTAGAGAGCGGGTACATAGATTCTACTTGGTTTTCACTAAAGGAGGGAGACTACTACGGTTTTATAAGAAGAAACCAAAATGACAATGTATTTGAAGCTAGATCCGCACAGGGTATAGGTAGCGTTGACACTGTTGACTCATCTGTTACAACTGCGGTAGAGTTAAACTTTACGTTCACCATAAGCTCTATGATAAGTGTTGGAGACAAGGTATACAAGCTAATAGGTGGCAACCCAACGGTTGTTGGTCTTATAACGTCTATATCTGGAAGTCAGATCATTGTAGACGCAGACGACTCAGGGATTATACCTGTTGCGGGGGATTATTTATTCTGCGTAAAAGACAACAAGGCAGAGTCATACGGAACCACTGGGTACTTCTTAAAATACACGCTATCTAATGCATCATCTAATTTTGTAGAGTTATTCGGTATTGGATCAAGTTTATTCAAGAGTTTTCCATAAATTTTTGTATATTTGCACTTATAATCATTAATAAATAAACTATGGCAGCAGAAGCAGCAGCAGGAGCAGCAGGAGCGTTAAACCCTATAAGCATGGGGCTTCAGGTTTTAGGCGCAGGGTTTAGCATATTTCAAGGTATACAGGCTAAAAAAGAAGCTAAGAAAGCAGCAAGAAGAGCTGAAGAAAGAGTTTTAAAGGCTGAGAGAGAAATCTCAAGGGTTGAGACGGAAGCATTACAAGTTCCTTTAGAGGCTTACGAGATACAGACACAAAGCTTGATGGCGGCTCAACAGGCTGCTCTACAAGGGATGAGAGAGTCTGGACAAAGATCACTTCAGGGTGGCGTTCAAAGACTTCAAGAAGGCATTGTAAGATCTTCAGAGGGGATACGTCAAAACATGGCTAAGGACATCTACGGAAGAGATGTGATGATCGCTGAAGAGAAGATGGATGACTCAAAAGCGCTAGAAAGGATAAACTTAAAGGCAGCCGAAGGAGATACAGCCAGAGCACAAGACCTTAATCAGATGGGTGCTATGCAGATAACTTCTGGTGTAGAAGGCGCATTAGGCGCTGGAGCAAAGTTATATGAACAGAGTGATTTGTTTTCTAAAAGACAAGGTGAGTTAGCTGGAGGACAGAAAGCATTAGACATACAAGCCGCAGGGGGTATGGATCTAGGGCCAGGTGTAACCAACGCAAGACAAGCTCGTAGAGCAATGCAGGATATGGGGTACACTGGTGAACAAATTGCTGGATTAGGTATGGGAATAGTACCATTTACTCCACAGCAAATGGCAGGTTTACAATCAATAGGATTTTAATAAGACATGAGTTACGGATATAAAAGAAGTACCACAGAACAACTACAGAACTCTGTAATTGACTGGGCTGGGATAACTAAGAATGTTTCTGATAGGATAATAAAGGAGACTGAAAGAAGGGATAACCTTAAGGCTGAGTTAGAGACAACTTACAACAATCAGTTAGACACTCTTAACGACTATCAACAAGGGCTAGATGTAGAGGCTAATGCCTTTATGATGCAACAGGTTCAAAACCACAAGTCGTTCTTAAAACAAAACCATGACCTTATGAAGGCTGGTCTAAGATCCGTTAACGACAACAAACTTATACAGACTAACGTAAAGAATACTTGGACCAGGTTAAACTCTGCAATGAAGGGACACCAAGAGGCGTTCAAAAAGTTTTCAGAGAGCGGTAAGACAGGAGACTTGGCATTGGCCGAGTTTTTGGCTGATAGCATAAACGTTAAGGACAAGCAAATATACTTATCTGAAACTGGTGAGGGATACCTCGCAGCTGTAGACGACAAGGGCATTATAGATAAGAGTAGCCTACAGGCTATCAGATCTATAGAGCAGGTTCAAGCATCTGAGTGGGATTCCATAGATGTTAATGCAGCTGTAATCAAAGATTCAAAGGGAGCTGCCGTATGGAAAGAGGCGTTTGCTACTATGGACGTAGAAAATGTTAGAAATAATCCTGCATTTAAAGAGTGGAAGGAAAACACCATAACAAAGTCTCTAAACAACGATCAAAAATTATTCTCTGTACTTACAGACTACATGGGGTACGACTACACATACAACCCAGATGAGGTTGACGAGAATACTGTGTTGCTGAAGAAGGACAAGAACAACGGATTCCCTACACCTGAGCTTAGTCCAGAACAGAAACAGAAAGCAAGAGATGCTTATGGAAACGCACTAGAGATGGCTCTAGGTAAGAAAGAAACCTATAAAGCTCCAAAGACATACAAGCCAAGTGATTCAGAAAAGAGTAGGCAAAAAGAAGCTTCCTCTCTCTATGATATATCAACAAGAATGATTCAGGGCGATAGCACTGCATTTGGACAGGTAGAGGGACAGAAGTATATCACAACAGATGCAGAAGGAAAAGTAAAGACTATTATATTAGGAGAGCCTAAGTTACTTGATGACACAATAGTTTTTTACGACCAAAATCAAAAAGTAGTAACAAAAGTTGATATTACAGGTGATAGCATGAGGGATGCTCTTAACGTAGCTCAAGTGATTAGATCTGGAGAGAAGAGTGATCAGGTTCAATCTTTATTCGATCAGGGAGCCCAACAAGCGGGAGGAAATTTACCAAAGTTAAGAGGAGAGAAACTTGAAGCAGGGGCCACTGTAAGTATAATCGATGAGATGCCTCAAAGCCAAGGAAGTGCTAAGACATACTTAGAAAGCTATCCTGAAATATCTAGAGTTTTTGATGTAGGGACAAGTGGTATCATTAACGAATTCATAACTTTGACGGACAAAGCTACTGGGGAAGAAGAAGAGTTCAACACAGAAACTGAAAAAGAGAAGTTGAAAGCTTTTCTAGAGAACTACGGAATAAAACTAAGAACAGCTAAACAAGAAAGACCTGCTGAAGAAGTTGAAGGTGTAAAAGGCATGAATAATACGAATGATTTATATTAGGGTAAAAAAAAAGAACAACAAAATTCATGGATAAATTAGAAAAATTACACCAGTTCTTACAGTCTAAAAATTTAGATAACAAAACATTTGAAGAGTTTAAAGAAAACTTTTCAAACGATCCAGAAAAGCAAAGACAGCTTCATTCGTTTCTTGTATCTAAGGAGCTAGACAATAAATCATTTGAAGATTTTCAGTCAAACTTCTTCGGTTCTCTAAAAAAAAAAGAAGATTCTACTTTGGAAACGGAAGCTACGGATGGCGAACCGACTCCTATATCTTTGGATTCTTCAGAAAAAAAGGAGTATAGCGACTTCCTAGATTTAGATGAGGAGTTTGCTAAGCCTCAACTCATAGAACAGTTACGAAGCAAAGGGTTCAGTGTCGATGAGACTGGCATTGGAGATGCACTACTTGTGACAGACAACGTAACTGGAGAGAAGACTGAGATAGACCTTCAAAAGGGTGTTGACGTATACGACGGTGGTCCAGAAGGAGGTCAAGTACTTTTCACTATAGGTGGCGATCAAGAGGAGGAGATTATTAAGTTAAAAGGTCTACTCGAAAGACCTGTCACACCTAAGTCGTCATTGTTTTCAGGAAACCTATTATCAGACTACGAAGCAAGCGCTGAGGATGGCTCACCAAGATTCTCTTACATAAACCAACTAAAGGAAAGATACAGCGGTCTTGGATTTGATTTCGAGACACTAGAGACTGGGCACCTTAAGATAAAGAAGGGTGATAGCGAAACTGTGGTAAACATCAAGCCAGGGTACGTGGATTCTAACCAGTTTTCAAACATAAACAAATTTCTATTCGAAAATATAACAGATGATGAGGCTTCTGCTTTAGACGAGACGTCAAGAGCAAAGTCATACGAGCTTGTAAAAAAGATAGAGACTGACAAGTTGTGAGGGAACAAGTCAGGGTTATCTTCGGGGATCTTGAATTTGATGTCATCGATTTCGATATATGGTAAGTATTTCTGTACTTGCTCATTTATCCGCGTGGCTATCTTACCATATGTTTCCGGTCCGTTATTCTCAAATAAATACCTTCGCAAGCCAACGCCAAAGTTCATGTCCATCATCCTTTCCCCCGGGAGGGTCAGGACCAGCATTTTTAAGTTCTGTTTGGCTAGTTCCTCAAACGTGGTGTTAAGGCGATATGTGCCAAACACACTGTCCACTGTTAAAGGTAATGCCGCAGAAAGTCCCGAACTCATCTCTTATTCCTCTTGCTGATCTGCACACTCTGTTTCCTCAGCTGCAATCGCTCCAGCTCCGTCTACATTTGTGAGGGCGTCCGTAGCTTCATTCATAAGTAGTTCTAGTAGTAAATAAATCAAGCCTAGTGGGCTCGGCGGAATCATAAACATACCTGCTACTGTTCCAGTAAAGTCTACACCATCAATAGAAATGCGGGGGAAATAGTCTGCATCTTCTGCGCCCGTAGTATTCTCCAGCCCTTCTTCTCCTGCTTGAATCCCAGCATCTACTATACAGAGAACAAGCTTAAGAAGGTCCTCTCCCGTTAAGTCTTCATTGATCTCTTGAGCGGGCACATCCATAGCGCTTGCCAACTCATTAAAGGCGAATCCTGTGCCTGTCTTAATCAACTTGGAAATCGCAACGTGCGGATCTATCAGTTCGGCCAGTCCCTTCAGAATATCAATTGGAGTCTTGATAAGCATCTTCAGGATAAAGTCACGGGC
>WLWG01002802.1_pt1 | contig 12700 bp, 5 predicted proteins | sample 6712871 | NCBI WGS metagenome assembly WLWG01 (sample SAMN12718693, study PRJNA515312) | sponge metagenome | isolation source: marine sponge | host: Mycale hentscheli | place: New Zealand: South Island, Marlborough, Capsize Point | collected 2003-05-01 | reverse complement strand
TGCTTACAAATATATTGTTTAAACCATTTCGTAAATCAACCTGTATATTAGTTACAACACCACCAAATGTAACCTCAGTGTATTGAGGCAGTGAGTGGTATACATAATCACCTATACTTATGATATTCCCAATAGATACAAGTGGGTCTGTAGAAAAACTTAATGTAGTTAAACCACCATCTACTGAAACATTTGAAGTTTTACCTATACCGTTGGCGGACCTCATTGCATATTGCCCTTCAAGCGCAGGCACTTTACCTTCTTGTCTTACATAAGCAAACCAGCTTCCTTCTTTCTTTTCAAACCAGCTATCTTCTATGATACCATTTTGCTGTATGTCAGTCTCCATATATGCTTGCCAAGCATTATCTGATTCTAAATTAATTGTTTTAAATATTTTATTTTCTAGTGGATTGATGTTGAATACACTTGATATTTGTGAATTAAACTGCTCACCATAGTAGTTGTTTCTTAGCTCATTAGTGTTGTGTTGGTATAAGTTACCTCCTTTAAATGTGTAAAAGAAGTTATTCATTCCAATCATATAATCAGGATTAAAAGAATAAAATGATGGCCACCCCTCTGAGTTATCACTATATGATAATGTCCACTCTGTTTTTACGGGCGACGGTATAGGTGGCACAACACTCGTTGGCGCTGGTGTTGGCGAGGGAGCTACAGGTGTAGGGTCTGTCGGTGATGGACACGTCGAATCATATCTTAAATTATTTTCACCTCCCATATATCCGTGGAAGTAACACGCATAGCTTACTGCTCCAAAGTCTCCGTTTACATTTATAGTTATATCGCCATAGTAGTAAGTGTAGCTGTATCCATCAGGCCCAGTCTTTGTTCCTGCATTGTATTGCCCTGTGTATGATATTAAAGTGTCAACACCATAGTTTAGTATTGCTATTGGATGCGCTGAAGGCACACCACTTAAAGTATACTGACCTAATTGCACTTTATATATACCATAAGCGCCATTAAACAAGTAAGCTCTAATCGTTCCAAGACCTATTGAACTTAAATCCGTTTCAACAACCGTGACTGCATTAGTTTGAACTAAACAATACTCTGGAAGAGTAGCAGGTGTTGGGGGGCTTGGTGGAGTTGGCGGAGTTGGTACTGCTAAACAAGTTGCACAGTCTGCAAACGTAGGCAAACTAGTTACATCTACATTAGTTACTGTTGTTACTGTAGTTCCATTTTGCCAACAAATTGAGTTATATCTTAGTACAGTAGGCCAAGCTGTATATCCAGCTACAGCTCTAAATACTTGTTTTTGAGAAGCGTTATTACAATTCTCATATTCTTTATACTCATAACCAACAATGGGTGTCTCATCAGCTGCACCACAATTAGTGCTACAGTTTTGGTTTATATCATTCCAAGAACCATATTGTGAGGTTAATAATATTGTTGAGCCAAGTGTTAAACATAAATCTTCAGTCCTATTTTCATCAAGGGCATATAGATATTTAGTTCCATCACAACACTCTACAGTCCAAGTACAAGCTTCTGCTCCGATTGGACAGGAAAATCTTACTGTTCTACAAGACATAAACTATTTATTGAATTACAAATTTACGAATTATTTAGTTGACTTTTAATCCAAGCGTATGTGAGAGCTACGCCCTTTTTTAAAGGTCTTGCGTAATCAGCTATGCTTACTTTTTGTCTATATAAATCATTGTCACTGTTTCTTCCACGCACTCCAAGCGGCCCGGGTATATGAACCTTGTTAAGCTTTTTACCATCAACTTCACAGGCATAATCAACCAGCGTGTTTATAGAAACCATCTCTTCACTTCCAATATTTATAGGGCCTTGAAACTGCACAGCATTGTTACAGAAATCAAGAGTAGCTTTTATACAATCATCTATATATAGAAAACTTCTTGTCTGCTCACCATCGCCCCATATTTGAATTTCATCTTTTCCTGTTAATACTTTTCTACATATAGCCGCTGGTGCTTTTTCTCTACCACCCTGCCAAGTTCCCTCTGGCCCAAACACGTTGTGGTATCTAGCTATGCGAACTTTTGTGCCATTGTCTCTGGCAAGAGCTGCATATAGTCTTTCACTAAATAGCTTTTCCCAGCCATACTCTGAGTCTGGATTAGCTGGATATGCCGATGACTCTTCACAGTTAGGATTATCTGCATCCATCTGGTTATGCTCTGGATATATGCAGGCACTACTGCTAAAGAAAACCATAGGTATATTCTTTTCTTTTATTATACGTGTAACATTTAAATTTATAGTAGCGCTGTTTAGCATTACATTTAAGTCATTGTCACCTGTAAAAATATATCCAGCACCACCCATATCTGCAGCCAGCTGATATATCTCATCTACATTTTCGTCTATTGATTTATTTAAATGCTTATAATTAGTGGCGTCTAGTTTGTAAAACTCATTAGCAGCAGTTGAACTAAACTCTGGAAACTTAATATCAATACCGATAACATAATGACCTAGAGAACTTAATTTTCTTACTAAGTGTGAGCCGATAAAACCACCAGCTCCTATTACGACTATTCTTTTCATTGCTTAAATTTTAATATATGTTGTGTCCATTCTATTGCGCTACGTGGACTATTCCTTTGGTTGAGCACATCAACAAACTCTGATACATAGCCTGTTAGCTTTACTTCTTCTGATACCAAGGTACGATATTTTTCTTTACTCCCTGGAGAGTTGTTTCTATAGTTATGCCAAACAAGAGCTTCTCTCATAAACTCTACTTTATGACCATACATAAAAGCCATACAGCTTGTAATCTCCTGGTCTAAAAACGGATGCAGGTACTCATCAAACAAACTGAGCTGTGTAAATGCCCCTGATGAAAAAGTGTTTGACCCACTAACAACTGCGGTTTCTTTAAAATCATCTTGCACACCTATACCTCTGCCTCGCATGTGAAAATTATCACTTAGGTGTTCTATCATATTATATGTATTATAAGCACGTTCAGTTGTATAATAATCATAGTCTTCATCAAAATCAAAGTTAGGAGGAAATCCTGTAAGAACTACATTTTCCCCACGCTCAAGTAAACTGTTTATGTATATATCATCCCAGTTGTATTTAAATCTGCAATGACTATCTACAGTCAAACAAAAATCTTCTCCATCATACAGCTCTTTATATATTTCATTTCTATGCCACCCTGTTCCTTTACTAAAATTACTTGGTGTGAATTTATATCTAACGTTTTGAATTTTTTGAACCTCTGTGGTGGGAGTTTCAGATTGTTCACTAACTCCTATGTATATTCTTTCTGGGTATTTAGCTTTAGAAAAGGCGTCGTTAATAGTGTTGATTAAATCAGGGTCTTTAAAACAAGCGATATTAACAAAGAGTTTAAACATCCCAATAGTATCTGTATAAATGTTGCCAGCTCCACTCTTCTTCTTCCCAAGGATACTTGTTATATATAAGCTCTGGTTTATCAAAGTTACACCCAACCCTTGGATTTGTAAACACTCCTATGCTTGCACGATTGACGTGTATGTAATCTGTAAATGTAGACATCACGCTGCCAAGAAACTGAAATGAATAACTTGGAATTATCTGGTCATATATAGTTGCCTTGAGCGGTGTTAAGTCTTGCATAAAATTATCTAAAAAGTATATCTCATATTTGTCTTTTAAAAAATTAAATATTGATTTATCTTTTTCATCAGTTGCAATGTAAAGTGGTAGATTATTTTTAAATAAATGTTTGTCAAGAAACTCTGGTATTTGTTCAAGCAGCGGAACAGTGTGTGGTCTTGTATCTATAAAATCACCCCGTCTTATATGTATAGCATTGTACGCTCCAAGAGCTTGCTTTATAAAATCTACAGCCTCAATGTGCTCTTGTTTAAATTTAAAACCATTTAACATTTTAAATTTTATTTCTTTCTTTTTATTATCATTGGCTGCGTATACGCTGTGATAAAAATGACCAAATAAATTTCTAGGAAAGTGTATAAATTTATCTTCGTGTAATAAGTTATATTGTTTTCTACCCTGTGAAAACTTATTAAAGTCTTCTTCATCGTGAACATCTGTTGTCAAAACAAAACCAATACAACTATGAAGTGGATGTAGCTCTTTATAAACTTCATCAAATAACATTAGTTTAGCAAAGTTATCTACCCCAGTAAAATATGTTTGTCCATTTAAAGCTGCATACTCCGGTATGTCGTTGTAGTTAACTGTGTTAAAAGTTTGTTTAAACACACTCTCATCCCATATATCAAAAGGATTTATATAAGTTTCTTTTTTATCCCAAGGATTAATTGCGTTAAAATAAATACCAGGTGGTATTATAAATTTTCGATTGGTAAGCTCTGATATAGCCAGACCTATTTCTAATGACATCCTTACGTTTGCAAATCCTGCCCACCAAGGTTCAATAGAAATATATTTATCCGACATACTTCCAGTCTTTTAATTTATAGTGTACATAAAAGTTTCTAAAATGTGTTCCACCAAAAACTTCTTTTCTTCCGTGTTCACACACAGCTGATTCGTATAGTATCATATCTCCTGGTTGAGCATATACCTTATACCAATCCCCATCGTGGCCTTGTATATCAAGTGGCCAATCATCAGCCTCTGGTTTATTTGAACATCCACAAGCTAAGTCTTTATCAACTATAATTATGGACGATATGTGGTGTGTAGCTATTCTATCAACGTGTGAGGTTAGCGTTGCTCCTTTTTTATATGAACGTATACCATATATAAAAGATTTTAAAAGCGGTTCTTTAACCCATTCTTGATGGGTAGATAGAAGCTGGTCGTGTATCATTGTTCTAACAGTAGGCAAATGGTCGAAAGACATCAGGTCTGAATCTCCTCCTACAATAAACTGGTCTTTGCCTGTAAAGTTTTCTGTTTCTAATTTATCCTTTAACAACTCGTAAGATTCTCTAATTAAATTCAAAGTTTCAGTAGGGCATTTAATTAACGCAAAACCATTCTCTGTAAATCTAGGAAAATCATCAACGTTTTTAAATTCTTTTACTTGCGTTGGTTGTTTTAAATCTGCAGCCTGTGATGCTTTTACTATGTAAGATTTATTCTGCATACCCTCTACTATTTGTGCTTCTACTGGCTCTTCTACTTTTTCAACAGTTTTTTGTTCTTGAGAATCATTATACATTTTCTCATCACCAGCTCCGTCCCAACTTCTTTCTCTCCACCAAGATGTAACAATATATTTTTTACCTTCATCTACAGTAACACCCTCATGTAAATATTGTTCTTGCAACTCACCATCTTTCATATTCTCCCACCATAAAGCTTTACCTACACCTGGATATATTGTTCTTTTAAGTTTTGGAAAATGTGTACCTCCTCCTTTATATCCTACATTTAAGTATATCATAAATGTATGTGTTCTATTTCCTGATGCTTTGCAGTGCATATCATAAGCAGGCCCACTAAAAAAATCATTATGTGGTTTAAAATATTGACCAGGCTCATACAGCTGTCCTTGTAAAGCTTCACCTTTGTTTACATCAACACCAAGTGTATCGGCTATCTTTTGTTTTATGTCCCAAACTAAACCACTTTGAGAATCTAAATTTGATGTGCTTGATGTTCTATGGTCAGTAACATCACTTCTGTCAGTGCCTCCAACTACTACAGAAGAGCGTGAATGATTGGCGTCAATCATATCTATTAACTGCTGACACTCGTCAGGAGTTAGAAAGTTGTTTATTTCTTGCATTAGATTTAATTAAATTTTAATAAAGTTAGTAATTATTATGAGAAACTAAAAACTATGGACAAATTGTTGATGTACAAGAAGATGTAAATGCTGAGCCATCCCAGTATCTGTAAAAGCTTCCTGTGTTATAGTAACCCGGCAATGCTAATCTATCACAATTACTTGTTCTATCAAGTCTTGTTGCTGTACAGAAATCAGTTGTATCCATATAGAATGTTGCGTAACCTGAACAGTTAAATGATGTTGTACTTTGAAGTTCTAAACTTACAGCATTACACGAAGCAGTTGGAGCTGGTGTTGGAGCTGGTGCAGGTGTTGGACTTGGAGTCGGACTTGGAGTCGGACTTGGTGCAGGCGTAGTTGCCTGACACGCTGTACAATCTGAGTGAGTTGATATTGCAACGTTTGAATTAATAGTTCCTGCTGCATCTTGCACTTGATAACAGAATCCATCATCCATTTTCACTGAACTAAATGGTGATAAAATTGATGTTGATGCTACTTGAGTATATGTTCCTGCACTTCCATCACATCTATTAATTAAGAAATAATATGTTGAAACCACTGGCGCTGGAGTCGGTGATGGTGTAGGACTCGGTGCAACTGTTGGTACAGGAGCTGGAGTCGGTGATGGTGTAGGAGTTGGAGCTCCACAACCAGATAATCCACCACAATTAGAACTTGCAGAATCAAACACTCCTTGACAGTTGTGGAATCCTGGGCTAGCATCTGTAATTTCGTAACATTGTGTTGTGTCAAATGTTGGACATCCACCTGTTGAACCACCAGAACTAAACTTAATACCTAATCCTGCAACTAAACCACTCGCTCCTACTACTTGTACGTAGTATGTAGGGCTTGTAGTACCACACGCTACAACACCTATTTGTTGCGTAGCTACTGGCGCTGGTGTTGGTACAGGCGCTGGAGTCGGTGTAACAGAACAATTTACTATTGCTTGAACTACTCCAGTGGATAGTATTAAAAGTGCGTAATCTGAAGATGCTTGACCTTGTATATTTGAAACTCCGTACCACTGTAGCCCACCATTAAATGGTGTAGAAAGTGATGAGTTAGCGTACATTATATCTCCTGTTTGTATCAATGATACGTCGGCTCTGTTTGTGAATATGTATGCTGGAGTTGATGCAGCACACGCAAGTGTGTCAGAACTTAATCCATTACCTGCAAATCCAGATACAAATTTTCTATTAGCACTTTCACAATCAAAACAATTAATGTGACTTGTTAAAGATTCTACACTTACTGTTGATGTTGCTGTTGTCGTTGCAGTATAACTGAAACATAAATCATTACCGCTCACATTATATTCTACTACGTTAGGCCAGCTAGATGTAGTAGTAAGTTTTCTAAATACTTGAGTTGTACTAGTATAACACTCAGTATAAGTTGCATAATCATATATCGGAGTTGGAGCACATCCACCACAACTACTATATGCTGAGTTAACTGTAACAGTAGAGTTATACGAAGATGCAGCTGCATCTATAATTTCCCAACAAGTTGCACCTGTAAATTCTGGGTTACCTCCGCCTGCTGCTCCAGTTATTTCTATTGATTGTCCATTTAAATATCCTGATGTTCCAGTAATTCTTACTAAATAAGTTGGGCTTGTAGTACCACACTGTCTTATTTCTACATCTTGAGTTGAAACTGGTGCAGGGGTTGGTATTACAGGAGCAGGGGTTGGAGCACAATTAACTGTTGCATCAACCACACCTAAAGAGTTAATTAATAAAGCATAACCACCATCTAAATTAGGATAATGACCGTTTACATTAGTTACACCATAAAAATTCAATCCACCATTCCAAATATTTGTTAATCCAGCATTTGTATAAATAGTATCTCCAGTTTGTATTGAAGCTACATTAGGTCTTGATGTGTACATACTATTAGTAGCTTGTACAGCACACGCAGTTGTTGAATTACCAACTCCATTTCCTACAGTATATGTAGAGAATATTTGAGTTGATGCCACTGGCGCAGGCGTTGGTATAGGAACTGGACTAGGTGTTGGTGATGGTGTAGGAGTAACACAAGAAGCACAGTCAGCAAATGAAGGCAATCCTGCTGCATCTACTAAAGAAGTTGAAGCAGTCGCTCCTGTATTTTCCCAACATACTCCACTATAAACCAATACATTAGGGAAACTACCACCTGAAACTAATCTAAATACTTGTGTGTTCGTACTACTACATTGAGTATATTCTCTATAATCATAAGTAACAACTGGAGCTGGCGTAGGACTAGGGCTTGGCGTAGGACTAGGACTAGGCGTAGGACTAGGTGTTACTGTTGGCGCTGGTGTTGGTATAGGGCTAGGTGATGGAGACAAACAATTAGGACACGAAGTCTCTGCAAATAATACTCCAGCAGCTTGCTGTCTATATATTGATTGGTCAGAATACCATCCGTCAGGAGCAAAAGTAGTTAGCGCTGCATCTAAATACAACGCAGTAGCAGTTGAAAAACTTACTGAACTATAATAATATGTTCCTGTTGTTGCCGCCATTTATAATTTTACAAAGTTAACCATTTATACTGAACATCTTGAATCTCCACATCCTGAAACCACAACTGTTACTTCTCCATTTGTACCTGTACCTCCAGTAGCATATAATGAAGCACATCCTACTACTGTTCCACCGCTTGAATACTGCACTTCGTTTCCTACTACCACTCCTAAGGTTGTGTTTGCTTTTAAATACACTGCTTGCAAGTTAACACAATCTATACCAATGAAATAATTATAAGTTGGTATTGATGGTGCTGGTGTCGGAGACGGTGTTGGGCTTGGTGCTGGTGTAAATGTACAATCACAACATGACTCGAAGAAACTTCCTGATGAAAAACATAATTGTTGACCTATTGAATTTCTTAAATCATATATTAAATATAACTTGTTACCTCCAGCTGGCATTACAAAATCAGCAGTATAAAGATTAGGAGCTCCAGTGCTGTTAATAGGTGTCGCTTGAACTGAAGCAGCTAATAAAATATTAATATCTGTTGAGTTGTTTTGATATAATGCGTCCGTCCTTAAATATCTAAACTCGTTTTCTGTTGAGTCAAACACATAATTATCAAAGTTAATTTTATTACTTCTCATTGTAATAGTAGCTCCATCAGGAGGTATTATGTTTGAACCTTGAGGGCCTTCTAATTCTCTATATTGAGAAACTATTGGGTCGTTAGGACTAGCTAAAAATGTAACTAAATCGGTTTGTGTAGGTGAACTTACTGTGTTGTTTGTCCAGTTAAATTCAGTATGTATAAATTGACCTGCATTAGAATTAGTTGTTAATGTTACACTGTATACGCTAAACAATTCTTCTTCAGGACATTTAGCTGTCACCTGAATTGTATCCGCTACTGATGAATCTGTTGATATTATTATAACTACTTCACTTGGAGTTGGGTTTGGTTTTGGAAACTTTAAAGTTCCGCTTTGATATACAACACCAGTGGTATAAGTAACACCATCATATATTGCTTGTATCGTATACCCCACTCCTGATGCTTGACCTTCAGTTTCAATATCTACTCCTCCTTCAGTTACAATTTGCTGTTCCGTTCCCTCTGTTACAATTAAATCAGAATTTTCAAAAGGTATAACATAATCTATTTCTACAAAGAATAATTTTGAAGGTGGGCCTACATCTTCTCCTATATCTACACAATAAACAAATTCTTGATTAGGTAAAACGGTTATATTTTTAGTAACACCACAAGCAGTACAAAGCTCAGTCTCTGGTTTAACAATAGTGTTAGAAGTAAATACATACTCGTGCATATACGGGTCATACCCGCCTAGTTTCTGAGTAGCTGAAGCTTCTGCAAATAAATCTCTAAACCAACTTCTCATACCCTGGTTAGATATTACCGATAATGTTTCGTTTTGCGCAGAACTACCAGTTAGTTTTACAACCACATTTCTTTTCGCATCTGAAAAATATTTATTAGCTCCAAACTCAGCAAAACTTTCCGGATGATTACTAATACCATAATCTTCAATACGAGCTATTTGCGTTCCTAAAACTTCAGGTACTGAGGTAACATCACCACCACCTGTCGAATCCGACAATAAGTTTTTACCAGCTAGCACGTAAGATATTTTATCTTCTTGCAGCACAAGAATATCGGTTTCTCTTGCAAATAAAATTTCTACATCACCATACGTTTCTTCTAGTGGCTTAAAATTCAACAGACCTAGATTAAATTCATTTAATCTGTTTACATTAGACTCATCGTTAAAGACACCACTGTAAGTTAAATCTGCAAATCTATGGGCTGCTTTATATTCTTCATTAGATGTAGTAAATATTCTATTACCAAGTGTGACCTGTTTTCCTTTTATAGAGTCTTTTATCTTATTACTTTCTACACCATTTCCAAAAGTGTAACAATTGAAAAAACCTGTGTTTACTATAGCAGATTTATTAATAACACCAAATGAATCTTTAGATTGGTTTTGAACATTACCTAAATGTAAGTCTCCGTTTATATCAAAAGACTCATTGTTTTCATACCACACATCTGGCAATGCCTCTTCTGGTTGTGTTTCAAACACATAAGTTGAGTCTGCTCTATATACTGTAAAGTTTACTTCAACTCTGGATAATCTATGAGACATGTTAGAACCTCCGTTATAACATGAACTTGAGCCTGATACTAATAAATAAATTAAATTATTACCGCTTGGGTCTTGAGTGCTAGTATCTTCATATAACCTGTAGTAAAATTTTTGATTCGGACTTGTTGCTGTGCTGTCAAAATAAGCTGCAGAAGCTATTTGAGCGCCAGTTAATGAGCCTGTATATGTAATTGATGTAGCATAAGGAGGACTTGCTTGTGAATTTGCAGGGGTAATATAATCATTAGATATTGTTACATCATCAGCTTTATCCTCTACACCTTCATTTAATATTTGCTCAACATTATCACCTTCCCACCATTCTTTCATATTGGCATAGTTTCTTGATGATGTCAATGTTTTAGTAAGCGTATAGTTTTTTTTCATACACGCAGCATCCACATCTTCTGGAACTCCTTGTCTTGTAAACTCAATACTCATTTGTATTCTAGTTCCCACCGGTACATCATAAACATTAAAAGCTGTAGTGCTCCCAGAAGCATTTACTCCTGTAAATAAAGGATAAGCTACTACTGGATAAGTATCTTGAGCACCTCTTGCAGTTGATTTGTATGGCCCTGTACTTATAATAGCATCCGTACCCTCTTGAGCTACAAAATTGGAAGCGTTAATTTTCATGTACGTCCCACCAAACACCTCTACCTCTGCACCTGTAGCATCGAATATTTTTATAAATCCTGCGGGTTGATTTTCTTTTTCTAAAACAGTGGCAATTGTACAATTATTTCTAATACCTGAGGCATCAGCTTTTACAATTAAACTATCTCCAGCTTCTACTTTTGCAGCGTTTTCTCCATCAAGTAAAAAATAACTAGAATTTGTTCCAGACTCAGCATACGCAATGTTACTATATATAGTTTGATAGTTAGTAGCTGTAGGTTTTATAACAAATTTATATTTAGTTGCCCAGCTTGGCGCTATTTGGTTTGTAGGTATTTCAACCTGAATGTAGTTTCTTTTGTCAGATAAACCACATGGCAGGTTAACAGAATTTAATGGACTTACTTGAGCAGTTGAAGCTCTATTGTAATCATCCATATAAACCATTCCTATTTCATAGCCTCTGTTACTATGTAAGCTTTCTATTGTAGGAGATGTTTGAGCTGTTACTGCAGCGCTTGAAAATCTCCAATATGCTATCATAGGATTTACCCCAGATACATTATATATAGCTGCGTTTAACTGTATCTCTATACTTTTTGCAGACGGCCCATTTATACTCAAATCTAATGGCTCTCCTTTAGCAGGAGAAAGAGCAGTTGCAGAGGTTCTACCAGTTTGAACTAATGTGTTGTAGTTTGAATCAAAAGCTTGAGGTATTGTCTGGTTAAACACATCTGTCAATGTGCTTCCGTTACCAGCATTAGCTACAGTTTGAATAGTTGTAGCTGTTCCTATTTTTTCTTGAAAGTCAGTGTCAGTAGCTAAATCATAAATTGTTGCATAACTCTTAATTAAAGTATAACTCCATGTTAAAAAGTAAATTTCTGTTGGAGGCACAACCGCTGGCCCTGAAGAAATATGGGCTGCTCCATAAGCAATTCCAAAAGTAAAAGTAAGAGTTGTTCCGGCGACTAATTGACTAGGAATTTGAGCTCCCGTTATTGGACTTACTCTTGCTTCTAATAAAGAAAAATCAATGCTTATTTCACTGTCATCTACATTTTGAGTGTGTCCAGTTGCTGGAGTAAAATCTATTGTATATGTATTACCCAGTGTTGCGTTATCAGGAACAGTAGTATAATTAATGTCTTCCGATTTTGTAGTGGCTGTAAACTCAAAATTAACCCTTGACCCAGCTGCAGTTTTAAAATCATACCCTTCTACATAGTTACCGTAAACCAACCTATTGCCCATTAAAGTTTGAGCTTTAGCTTTTTGTGGTACGTTATCAAAAGTTCTAAATATTTCTGAGTCAGGTAAAACTGAAAATATTTTTCTATTTGTAAATGCTCTAGTTTGATTTGCGTTGTCTAACCATCCATATTCTTTTTTATTAAAACTTTCTATAATTTTAATAGTATCAGAGTTAGCTTCTTTAAATACAAGTTGTACCTCAATAACTTTACTGTTACCTGTGTTGAAAGTAATATTACACGCATTGGTAATATTAACCATACCTTCATTGAGATAACTGTTTGAACTAAAATCAAATTGACCTGGAGTAAATGAAGGTTCTGAAAATTGAGAAATAGCAGAATACTCATTGTTTTCGTATTTATATCTATAACCAAAACAAATAAACTTATCTTCAAGATAAGCATCTGTAATACCTGTTACATTAAAGGGCT
>WLWG01002797.1_pt1 | contig 12710 bp, 16 predicted proteins | sample 6712871 | NCBI WGS metagenome assembly WLWG01 (sample SAMN12718693, study PRJNA515312) | sponge metagenome | isolation source: marine sponge | host: Mycale hentscheli | place: New Zealand: South Island, Marlborough, Capsize Point | collected 2003-05-01 | reverse complement strand
ACTCTCTAAGTGGTGTTCCACTACCCCATATTGTTAATGGTGTATTAGTTTCTCTAGCTATATAACATTTATGTATTAATGACGGTACAACGTGTCCATTCTCAATATCGAAATTGTCATTTATACCATATATATTAGTTGGTATTACTGTTTTATAATTTAACCCATATTGTTCTCTATAAGCCCTAATCTGTACCTCTGCCATACGTTTAGCATAAGCATAAGCATCATTAGATGTATGTGGAGCACCTAAGTGTATCTTCTTTTCTGTTAACGGATATTCAACATCATTAGGGAAAACACATGTAGATAAGAAACAAACTAAGTTTTTTACATTATGTTTTCTTGCAGATTCAATAACATTAGTATTCATCATAATATTATCATAAAAGAACTCACCTTTATATTTCATATTACCACCAACACCACCAACTTTTGCTGCGGTATGTATTACACCATTAAGATTAAATGGGTCATATTGTAGTTTTCTAAACATAGAATCTACATGATTAGTATTCCTTAAATCAAAAAGTTTAGATGAATACTTTATATAATCATTTCCTTCAAACTGTGATCCGACAAGTCCATTTCCACCTGTCACTAATATTTTTTTACTCATAATATTTTAACCAATATTCTACCATTTCATCTATCATAGACTCAAAAGTATATTTAGGTTCCCAACCTAATTTATTTCTAAGTTTTGTTGAATCTCCTTTTAAGTCATCTAATTCTTCTGGCCTCATATGTTTCTCATCAACAACTACATAATCTTCGTAATTTAATCCTAAAGAGTCAAATGTATATTTACATAAATCTCTAACTGAGTGTGATATCCCTGTTGAGCATACATAATCGTCTGGTGTATCATCTTGCAACATTAACCACATTGCCTCAACATAGTCTTTAGCATGCCCCCAATCTCTTGTTGCCTCTAAATTACCTAAGTGTAATCTTTTTTGTAAACCTAACTTAATTCTAACCGCGGCTTTAACAACTTTATTAGTTACGAAGTTAGTACCTCTTCTCGGTGATTCGTGATTGAATAGTATACCATTCCATATTTTCATATTATACGAGTTTCTATAGTTTCTGCATATATTGTATGAAAATACTTTAGCACACCCATATGGTGATACAGGATTAAGAGGTGTTGTTTCTCTTTGATACCCATCATCATCTATTGAGTTTCCGAACATCTCTGAAGAAGATGCTTGATATATTTTTGAATTAGGTGAAACCATTCTAGCCGCCTCTAATAAGTTAAGTGTACCGATACCGGTAGCATTTGCAGTATATACTGGTTGATCGAAACTAATTCTAACATGTGATTGGGCAGCTAAATTATATATCTCATTTGGTTGTACTTTTTGTAACACCCTAACTAATGAAGCCATATCTGTTAAGTCAGCATATTCTAAGTTAATTTTACCCGTTGAGCGTAAGTGTTCTATTCTTGTTGATTGTGTTTCTGATACGGAGTTTCTCTTTACTGTACCCCATACTTCATAACCTTTTTCTAATAAAAACTCTGTTAGGTACGAACCATCTTGTCCGTTAATTCCTGTTATTAAAACTTTTTTTATCATAATATCGCATAACCTATACCTTTTACACCGAAATTATTTCCGTTATAAAACATATGTTTTTTATTTTTTATTTTAATTACTGATGGGTATGACATCATTTTAGAATCAAAACCATTTTCAGACAAATCAATACCAACATCATTATCCTTTCTTTTCCATTTGATCCCGTCTATGGATTCTGCGTACCCAATTTTATAACTATCAATACCGTCTCTATAGTCAAAACTACCCCTAAAACAATACCACATCTTATATATTTCATTTTCTTTAATTACTGATGGTCTAGCGGTACATTCAAGAAATGTTTTTGGTGGTATTGCGCTAATATTATCCCTAACCCAATTTATCCCATCATCAGATTCACCATATTTAATATGGTATAGTGGCGAATATTCACCGTTTTTAGTTTCTTTAGTAAACCCTGTGCTAGAAGCATACCATATTCTCCATTTACCATTTTCGTATATTACACATGGTGAAGCAGTAAAAAATGGCTCATTTAGGTTTCTATCGATAACTGGACCTTTATATATCCGTTCAAATTTTTCACCATCTTTACTAACGATTAACCCAATAGAGTTTCTATATGGTACAGAAACAGATGGGTTCCAACCCACATAGTACATATAGAATAACTCACCTTTTTTAACTACCGAACACGGCATAATTCCCCCATCATCAAATGACCCAGTTTCACCTAAATTGATTATGGGATTTTTCCCAATGTTTATTATATTTTTAGGGTTTTCTTTACAAACGTCAATAAATACGGGTATACTTTGACCCATATTGTTTCTTGGTGCAAAATATAATCTAATACAATTTTCTAATTCTATCGCAGTAGGTACGCAAGCGTGTGATTTAGCCCATTCCCACTGATTACTTAATTTAAAAATTAACCCTTTTTTTTCCCACATACTTATCCATTTGTTTTGTGTGACATACTATCTAAATCAATCGATTTAAAATCTTTTTTAATCGGTTTTGCCCCAAACCAAACATCACCCACACCAGTGTCTTTTGTTAATGTACAACCCATACCTACTAAAGTATACGCCTCAACAATAGTTTCATCCCTAACAGTGGAGTTTACACCAAAAAAACTATTATCTTTTATTGTACAACATCCAGAAATAACGACATGTGATGTTAAAAACACGTGATTACCTATTATAGTATGGTGACCAATATGATTACCACTCCATAGAATACAGTTATCACCTATTTTAACATAAGGTTGTATAGTATTATCTTCAAAAATAAAACAATTTTCACCAATATTTAGATCTGGCCAAGTAGTTGCTTTAGTGCTAACATAACTAACAAAAGTATACCCTTTTCTTTTACCTTCTAAAAATTTTTCTTTCCTATTATTACTCATCTTTTTAAATGATAATGGTGCAAATAATTTATATTCTGAAGGCGGGTAAACATCTTCGATATTTTCAAAAGACACTAAAGGCTTACCCTCGAACTCATCTCCTTCCATATAATCACTATCTAAGGTAAAGGCTACTACTTCACTGTTAGTGTCATGTATAAAATAAAAATGTGCCAAACTAGATAATTGACCTGTACCAAAAATTACTATCTTTTCACTCATATTAATTTAAATTTATTTAATTCTTCTTTTATTACTTCTTTAGGTTTTGTTAGACAAGTGTCTATTATAGACAAACTATTTAACCCTTGAATAAAGTTAAGTTGTATTTTATACTTTTTAAAGTCTTCTTTACTATAAAGTTTAGTACCCCCTATAGGGTTTATATAATGATTTGCATTTTGGTTTTTACAAATATTAATTATGTTTAAAACTTTATCGTTAGTTTTTTCATAATTAATATTTGAAGCAGATTTTATCTCAGTATCGATATTTAAATACTGACAAAAACCCTCAATAGATTTTAACGATAAATCTGATATTTTTTCTGATCTACCTTTAAAAATTTCTTCTAAAACATTTAAAACATCTTTTAAGTAAGGTGATTTGCTGTAGGACTGAGTTATAGTCTTTATTAGTTTGTTAAAATCATTAGATTGCCAATTAACGTCAACCTCATTTATCTTTTTGTTCGGGCTTTGTTTTAATAAAGGGATATTAAATAATTTTTCATTACCATTAACATTTATTTTATTTCTATTTACCCAACCACCTTTAATAAAATTAACATTGTCATAAGAAATAAAAACATCAACAGCGTTTATTAGTTGGAAGTACCCTATATACGGTGCAAAATAAGGTTGACATAATCCTATTTTTCTCATAAATTTTGTTTAATTATATTAATAATATATTTAATTTCTTCATCGGTTAAAGATGTGTGTAAAGGTAAATTAATAATTCTATCAAAAATCTCTATTGAGTTTTTATGGTTTTCTATAGGTTGATAGTATTTATTTGACTCAATACCCTTTTTTATAAAATATTCGGTACTTATCTTTTTATTAAAAAATAAAGGTAAATTACCATAAACAACCCCATCACTATAATTAAAAATATCAACACCATTTATATTATTTAATTCCTCAATGAATTTATTTTGTATTCTAATATATTTGTTAACTTCGAATTTTTCTATATGTTGTAAAATAAAAGATGCTGAAATATCTGACATTTTAAAATTAGAACTTATTTTACTTAAATTTTCTTTGTGAAATCCAAAATTAGTTAATGATGTACATAAATCATAATCTTTTTCATCCATTACAATAAAACCACCTTCACCAAATCCTAAATATTTAGTGTGGTGTAAACTCCCATAAGAACCATCACCGTAATTAGATATTTTCTTACCTTTAAAAGTACTTAATGGAGATGAAGCATTATCGAAAAGTAATATTTTATTCTTATCTTTACAAATTTTAACCCATTTTTCAATATTAGTCATCGTACCAAATAGGTTGGTTATAATAATACCGTCTACTGAATCTATTAACACATCTTCTTCATTTAATGTAAACGTATTTTTATTGATGTCTGTTAAAACACAATTATGTTTATTAGATATAACACTAGGAAAAGTAAAAGAGGGGCTTAACCATTTTAATTTCTTATTAACTTTATACTCATATAGTGAAATTAACACAGTTAAAGCACTAGTACCATTATTTACACACAAAACTTTTTTACCATCTTCCACCCCCAATAATTCGGCAAGTTTTTTTTCTAAAATATTTTTAACGGGACCATTATTAGTATAGAGATGTTTTTCTTTTGAAATATTCAATAAATACTCAACTCTTGAGTAATCTATATTACCCTTATCTATAAATTTTATTTTCATATACTTCATATTTATTAATTGGATATAATTTTAAAAAGTTTTTACCGTTAAATGTTCTACCTCCCACTAATTGAACCCTTTCATTTAGATATTTATCATCTTTTTTTATGTCTGTTAAATTAGATACACCACAAGATTCGCTACTTAAATTTATCACAGAATTATTATCATACCTTAATTTTGTGTAATCTATATTATCTTTACCCCTAAGAGTGTCTATATAGGTTATAAGATACCCATCTACTGTTGGTTTATTAGGGTTATCCTTAAAAAATGATTCTAAATATTCTTTTTTTAACGCCATATAATGTCCATTAGATTGACATTTTTCTTTAGTTTTTACATTAGAGACACAAAATTTTTTATCAGTCTTTTTATATCCTACCCCATTCATTGACAAATTACCATTTAAAGCGTGATATTGTATCATCATTACTTTTTTATCATTATTAAAAGCCTCTACATAATCATTTAACCAACATTCATTATTATCTTTACTAATGTAAGCATCCTGATCAGTAATAATAATAATATCACTTTTTATTGAGTCTTTTATTATCATATGTTTAGTAATTGATGCTAAATAATTGTCATCATACATAAATAACATGTCAATCTTACCTTGATCCACCATGTTTTTTAGAGTTAACCTGATTTCATCAGATTTTTCACTTAGATTATCACCAACTATTAATCTAAAAGGATACTTAGTAACTTCATGTAATCTATTTATTGTTTTCACTATTATTTCTAATGAATGATATGTCACCATATATATGTTAACACTTTTCATATAGTAGTATATATTTTACTCAAATGATTATTTATAAAGTCTCTTACGTTAACATCTATATTACCATTATTTATGTTTGGTGTATTTATTTTTCCACCTAAATTAGCCGAAGGATCGCCAAAAACGTAATTAGTTTTTTTTACCTCGTTTATTGGTGATAATTCTACTATATTTTGTAATTTACTATTTATATAATCAATTCCACCATCACATACATCTTCATATTTTAACATTACCACTTTTTTATTTTTTATGTTTGATAGGGTATTAAAAAACGACATATATGTTGTTACATAATTTTGTGGTGAGATGTAATACCCTTTCCAAGCTGTCCTTAGCCAACCATTAAAACCACTAACAGGGTCTCTAAAAATACCTATTATTAAATCAACATTACTTGAATTAATAATATAGTTAGCAGACTCTACTTGGTGGTGTCTAAAAGTTTCTTTAACACCCCCCATTATAAAATTATTGTTTGTATCAATAAGATTTTTTATGTTAGGATATATTTCAGAATTATTTCTACAATCTATATCAATTTTATCTAATTTAATTGATCCTGGGTTTAGAATATTTGCCCAGTGAGGTTCTGATATACAGAAACTATTTTTATATGTATTAAAAATATTATTTAGTAAAGTTGTTCCACTTCTAGGTAACCCTAAGATACCAAACACTATTTTATTTTTTGACTTTACATTCATCATTATGATATTTTTTCCCAATTTTCCCACACAAACTTATAACAATAAGTTTCTTTATGAGTATTTTTTATTTTTTCTCTTATTTTATTTCTTCTATTTTCATAATTTTCTATGAAATCATGATATTGTATCTGGTAATCATTAACTCGACTAATAAATCCTGATTCAATCATTTTATCCATAATATTATATTCCTCACCCTCAACATTTAATTTTAGAAGGTCTATCGAATCAATATTATTATCATTTATGAAATCAATTATATTTTTTAATTTAATAGACTCTTTCTCTCCATTTTTTACATATACAGAAGACCCATCATTAGATAGTTTTATGTCTAATGTTTGTGTTTCATTTGATAATCCGAAGTTAAAAACCCTAACCTTATCGTTTGTTAAAAATTTACTTCTTATTATTTCATAATATTTTTTTACTGGTTCAAATACGTATATATTGGGTTGGTATCTATTAAATATTTTTTCTGACCAATTACCCATATAACCACCAGCGTCAAAAACCACAGATTTTTCATTTAAATCATAAGTGTATCGATATTTTTCATTACCACCATCTCTAAACCATCTATCAACTTCTCTCATTTTCTAATATATTTTTCATAATCCAATCTTCAGAGATTAAATACTTCTTAGCCTCTTCAAAATTATTAACAATACTACTCATTTTACTTTCATACAATTCTTTAGTCAAATCTTTTAATAGATTACTAACATCTTCTAAATTATCAATAACAATCATACCATTAATATCGAAAAAATCTCCTATTGACGGGCATCCATAGTAAATTGGTATCGCCCCTGTCATAAAACAATCTATTAATTTTTCAGTAAAATAATAGTCTTTTTTTACATTTTCTATGGTAATAGAAAACATATAGTCACTTAACGCTTCTGTCTTTAAATTAACAGGATTATATCCCCTACCGTAAACGTCTATTTTATCTTTATATGCGTTTATAACAGAATGTCTTAAAATATGACCCTTTGTCATTTTTTTTGCTGATGATATTATAGAAACTATTTTGTTTTTTTTATATATTTTTTGTTCATTTGGTGGTATCCAGCAACCACCATGTGGGTAAAAAGTAAAATTTTCACCTAAATCTAATAAATCCTTATCGTAAGTTAAAACCTTATCAAATATAGTATTATTATTTTTTATGTTGTGGTAGATTTGGGGTGATATAGATGATGGTTCTAATAACCAACCATACGTATTTTTTACCCTACCATTTTTATTATCTAAAAATCTATCAGTATAGAAAATAGGCTCACTTTCATCAACAGATTTATTTCTATCCCATATGATGTAGTTAGATGTTTGAAAATCTGTACTATATTTTGCGTGTGCAAAATTATAATCAAATATCTTTATCCTTTTTAAATTTTTATCCATTTTTCTGGTATAAGATCTTTTGTATCTAATTTTTTATTTATTCCAAACCAAATAGATGGCGCAATAACTTTTTTATTTTGATTATTGTTTAACCACGCACCCCACCAACTAAAAGTAGAATTGGCAATTATATTATGATTACATAGGCTCATTAAATATAAATCAATATAATCAACATTTTGTTGTATGTAAATTATATTTTCTCCTTTTATATTTTTTTTAACCCAATCCATATCGTCAGAAAAAACAATGAAATTGGTGTTTTTTCCAAACATATTCATTGATTTATTATAGTATTCAATAGGTAATATTGGGTGTTCATTTGGGAATTTTAAGTAGTCACCTCTTCTTATGTGTATCGAACATGTTTCACCTTTAAAAAGGTGTGAATACTTATTAAGTATTTTTTTATTATTATTATCAAAACTAAAAATTTCTTTTATATACTCTTCATTGTGCTTGAAGTATTTTTCTGACTGAAAGTACCCTCTTAAAAAAATATTGTCTTCTATAGGTAATTTTTTATACGAAAAATTAGTTTCATTTATTATTTTTAGTTTATTATAATATGAATGTGGTAGTCGTTTTAATTTACTAAAAACATTATTTATATATTTATCGGCTTTAGTACCTTGTAATGGTAAAAAATGTTGATCAAATGGAAATGAACACTCCACACCTATATCTTTTGCTAGTGATAATGTGGTACTAATTTGAAATAGTTGATTCCCTATACCACCTTGTAAATAACAACTTAACATAATTTTAGTTTATTTAAAATAACCATTTATTATCTTGATTTTTATTTTGTATATCACTGTAACTAGCCCTTTGCAATGCAATACTAGGGTGAAATGAATAACAATCGTACCCTTTTTGAATATCTGAATAATAAACATCAACAGCCTTCTGCCTTCTCAATAAAAGTTCAATAACTAAATCGTATATTGAATTATTAAAAGCAATACAGTGTGTAGAATACGCTTTACTACATTTAATAATTTTTTCATTTATTAACTTAATTTTATTACCCATATGTTTATTATGGTTAGCTCCAAACCATAAAATATCCCATTTCTTAGGTAATATATCAAAATAATTGTTAATATTTTTTATTTCATCAGTAAATTCGATATCATCCTCTAATATTAAAACATTTTTATAATTGTTATCCTTAGATTCTTTTATAATTTTTAAGTGAGTTTCTATTAAACCCAACTCACCATTATTTACATTATAATGGTTTTCCAATAAAGAACCATCAACAGCGGAATACCTTTCTACCTCATCAGTCATACCCCACTTATCTAATTCTTTCATAGTTTCTTTCCATCTATCTTCTCTACGATCTAGATTTATACAATATATTTTATCAAAGTATTCTTTTAACATTATATCTTTATTTTATTGTCAACAATTTCAAAGTTTTTTTGAATTATATTACGATATAGTTCTTGATGGTTCTTATTCGCCTCAGTAGAAACAGTACCATCTTTTTCATGATGAAAATAAATAAAAAGTGGTTTATCAATTCTTTTACCTATATAACCTTCTTTCATCATTCTCAACCACATATCGTAATCCTCCCAACCATTTAAATCTTCGTCATAACCATTAACCTTTTCAAATGCCTCTCTGTGCATCATAGAACAATTTACTATGAAAGGGCCTTCTAATAACCTTACTTTATCCCATTCTGGTCGTTTCTCTACACCCTGTATTTCACCTACATGATGTGTGTCACAATATACTGGACTTATATTTTTATCCCTTTGTAATATAGTAACACAAGATTTTATATAACCATTTCTAATCATATCATCAGAATCTAATGGTAGTATAAAATCTCCTTTTGAATGTTTAAAAGCTTCGTTTCTTGCAGAAGAAGGTCCACCATTTTCTTTATAAACAACTTTAACTCTATCAATATCTTCTAATTGATTAAGTTTCATCTTAACAAATTGATCTGTAGATCCATCATCAACTAAGATTATTTCATAATTAGTGTAATCTTGTTCAAATACAGATTTGAGCGTTTGATTTATTCTATTACCATAATTATATATTGGCATCAGTATTGATACCAGAGGTTCTTTATCATTTATTTTTTTTATCTCATAGGTGTATGGCACAATTTGTGGTAGTTTATCCTTATAAATGTTTACAAATTGTTCTCTGTTTTCTTCCCATTGTTGATTTGTTTGACCAACAGATAAATGAGTTATAGAAATGTCTGATATCACACCAACTTTAACACCCTCTAAAAAATTATTAAAACAAAAATCAATTTCATAGAAGTGAAAACCTTTTATTTCTTCATTAAACTGTTTTTTAATGATATTTTTATTAACTACAAAAAATAACCCATCAACAATTATAGTTTCTTCTACTTTATTACCAAAGGGTTTGTTATACGATGATAACCATTTTTTTTCTCCTTGTTTGTGATATACTTGACCTATAGCTTCTGTCATACCGTTATCCCACCATCTTCCCGATGAAGGCATATATTTAGAACCTGCTTTACCTAATATACCATACTCAGAGTTTCTTTTGAAATGTTTTAATATTTTATTACCCCAATTTTTGGTATCGAATATGATATCGTCATGACAAAAAACCACAATATTATTTGTGGTTTCTTTTAATGCTTTATTATAAATCTCTGTAAGAGAATATTCTCCGTTATTTATATATTGTTTTACTTCTAATCCTTTATGGATACCAGAAGTATTTTTAATATGTTCTATGTGCTTAGGATTATCTTCCCTAGTTGAAAATACTACACTAATCATTCTTTAAGTTATTTACATATTCTCTTATTTTTTTACCTAATTCGTAATTATTAGGAAAAACTTTTATCATATCAATCAAATCGTCTAATAATAGTTTTTCATTATCATCATTATTTGATTTTGTGTTTTTTGTCGTTGGTATTTTAAATCTACTCATTTTTATCTTTTTATTAAGTTAATAATCATTTCTACTTTCTATTTCTTTAATCTTATCCTCAACCCATTTAACATACCACCCATTATTGTAGTTAGACATAACAAGCTCTACTTTAAGTTTTTTTAGGTAATCCTCAACAATATCCTTTTCAGTCTTATTGTTTGATTTATTTATTCTATCTAATTCTGATTGATACCTCATAATATTTTTTTAACTAAATTAACTAATTTTTTCCACTTGACCCATATCCTGTGTCACCTCTTTCTGTTTCAGTTAGATTTTCTACTTTTTCTAAGTTAGATAATCTATGTCCAACAACATTCATAATGACTGCTTGTGCAATTCTTTCACCTGGTTGTATTGTATAGTCTTCATTACTAAGATTTACTGCAATAATTCCCACATCACCTCTATAACCCTCATCTACAGTACCTGGTGTGTTTAACACAGAGATACCATGTTTAAGTGCCATTCCACTTCTAGGTCTAACTTGTAATTCAGTATTTGGTGATAACTCAAACTTTAGTCCTGTTGGTATAAGTTTTCTCTCCAATGGTTTTAATGTTACTGGTTCGTCAATAAATGCTCTTAAATCAAATCCACTATCACCTTCTTTTGCGTATGTTGGATCTGGATTGTTTGAGTTATTAATAAACTTTGTTGTTGTCTGATTGTATGTTGTTGTAGTTTCAGTATCACCATACAATTTTTTAAGTTGGTTGATATAAGAATCTAATTCTTCATCAGTTTCATTATTATATTCTTTATTCATTGTTTGGAACTGGTTTATTAAGTCCATTAATTCGTTAGTATCCATTGTTTAAATTTTTTTCTTCTATTATTGCCAATTCATTGGCTTGTTTTAATATTGTCGCTAAAGTTGATGAATGCCATTTTGCTTGTTTATCATCTTCTGGTTTATCATAATTAATAATTGATTGGTATTCATCTTCAGATAACTCAACACCATATTTTAAGGCGTAATAAGCAGATCTCTCACCAACCCTCATAGATGTTAATTCATCATTAAACTCATACATCTTACCTTGATTTGTTCTATGCCATTCAGATTCACACATTTTATATAAAAATGATTTTCCTATCTGATGTAAAAAACAAACTTTAATTAAAGATTCATTATTAACCCTTAATTCTTCAGGTAAAGACAAGTTAATATCTACAGAATATTTTGTAGTTAATATTATATGATCCAACAATCCACCAGGAAATGCATTATGTAACGATTTCATGGTGGATGCTGGAGCAGTTATAAAAGACTCACCTAAAAATTCTAATAATTCCGGTGTGAATATAGAATACTTCTCATTGGTGGAGTGAAACTTTTTAGTATTCTTTTCTATCATATCTTTTAACTTCTTACTCATACAATAATATTATGCATTTACAACTAGAGATTCAATAGGTTCAACACTTTTTTTTTCTGCAACTAAATTAGTATACAATTCTAACCTATCTTTACATACAGATACCATATCATATGATCCATTAACGGTATCATATAATTTATTACCTAATTCAGTAATCATATCTGGATTGTCCACTAAATACTTAATATATTTTGTCCATAATTTATGGTTTTTATTCTTTGGTATTATAAATCCATTTGCATCTTCATTTACTGGTAATTCATGTTGTCCTTTCTCAGGTCTACCAAATAAATTAACCATATCTATTTGATAAGGCCCAAAGTCTTGCGCAATTAATGCTTTCTTATGGAATCCCGCTTCAATAACTTTTAATTGTGATTTAACCTTATTAAAGGTATGTTCCTCTAATGGTGCTAAAGAAATATCAAATAAGTTATAGTTAGAAGCATATGTTGAAATTGGTTTTGTCCATACTCTTCTATATGGTTCATTTGCAACATCTTTATATTCTTCTTGTTTGAATGATAATAAATGTTTTTTATAATCTTCACTAACAATAGAATAATTGTCTGTAAATATTTGTT
>WLWG01002792.1_pt1 | contig 12743 bp, 22 predicted proteins | sample 6712871 | NCBI WGS metagenome assembly WLWG01 (sample SAMN12718693, study PRJNA515312) | sponge metagenome | isolation source: marine sponge | host: Mycale hentscheli | place: New Zealand: South Island, Marlborough, Capsize Point | collected 2003-05-01 | reverse complement strand
TTACTACATTGTTATATGGAGTACCACCTCCGCCTGCGGCTGATGTACCAGACGTACCAACTCTCACTCTACGGACATAATAATCATTATGCCATGCATGAATACCAGATGAAGTTCCTAGTGCCAGAGATGTTGTCCCAGCGGGCTTTACAGTTGTGCATCTTGCAGCTTGATTAATTCCAATTACCTTTGCTATGCGTGTGTTTTCTCTTTTTACTAATTGAGCGGCTTTCGTCATGTCGTATCCTAGGACTGTTCCACTCCCTATTCCAGTCATTGAAACCCCTATCAGAGCGTCTTTTTCTGTTGTTTCTCTCCATATATCTCTTAAATAATGAAAGTCAGTGTAACCTGCTTGTAATGTTCCTATAAAAGCTGCTGCTTTTACTCTATTGTTTAAATCTTCCTGTGACTCAATGTCACTAGCATTTACTTCACATAAGTTACAAAACTGATATGGTCGTAAAGCTATTTCGCAACATGGGTTTGTACCCCAGTCTTTATCATTGTTAAAGTATATTCCAGGTTCACCTGCACCTGATAGTTCTACACGTTTCCATAAATCCATAAAAAACTCTTTAGTTATTTTATGTCTCATTAAAACAGCAGAGTTATTAGCACGACCACGTTGTGGATTAGTTTCCCACCAATCACCTGATTTACAAGCAATCATTTCTTCATCGTCTGCTGAAAATAAACTTATCAGAGCCGCTCGACGAATCCCACCAGCTAAGACGGCGTCTGCAATATGGCAAACTATATCGTGTACTTCTATAGTGGAGAGCATATCTCCATCTTGTTTTGAATCTAAAACTCCTGTTATCTTTAAAATACATTCTTTAAGTGGTTGAGGTCCAGGTGCTTTACCACCAGACGTTACTAGTAATGCTCCTTTAGCTCTTATGTCTGAATAATCAAACTCTATTTTAGATGATCTTCTTTCACCTAAATACGATTTCATTAATACCTTAATAGCATCGGCCCAACCTTCAATTGAATCACCAATTAAAAATCTTCTAGTTCTTTTACTATAAGGTTTGTTCATAGGAGGCAACTGAGCAACGTGATGTTGTTGTACTGAATAACCTACACCAGTTCCACCTAATAATAAAAACATTATTTCATTAAAAGAATCAGCATGATCAATAGGTAAATAAGCGCAGTTATAGACACGATTAGGCGATATTTCAATTGGTTTACCTCCAAACTGAAGCGACCGCATAGATGGTAATACTTTCTTGCTATACACATTTTTATAAACTTCTTCGATTTCATCTTTTAGTTTTGGATATTTTTTTTGATGCATTTCTTTGTTTCTTGTAACAAGTTCATGCCAAGTTTCTCTTCTGTTTAATTCTGGTTTGTATTTAGCATACTTCATGTATACTGTTACTTCAGACAGTATCTTGTTCGATAACTCCATCTTTGTCCTTTTCTTTTTTAGTTACACTATCTTGTAGTTCCTTTATAGCTTCGTCATAACCTGGCATAAGCTTTAAAGTCTCTAAAGTTCCAACAGCTAGATCTCTTAGCTGCGTATTTTCATTTATTAATTGCTGAGCTACGTTAGTTAATGCTTTTATTTTATTTTGCATTTCTATCAAAGTACTTTCTTTCATACTCTATTAATTCTTTATATTTTAAATAACCTTTACTTTCAACGCTCCACTTGATAAACTTCTCAAGCTGACGTTCAGCATATTTTCTTCTTGCTATGTCTTTCTTTTCCCAAGAATTAGGCTCACGGTTTCGTCGCATTCTTTTTGATTTTGTGGTTTATATAAAGTAACGCTATGAAGTCGTTGGCTGACATACTTCTTAAATAGTTTCCAGCGTATAGGAAAAGATTCGTTTGCCCTTCCTTTACACTCAATGATGAACCCTGCTCCTGTAAAATCAGGTGTGTAAGAGATCTTAAGTATTTTTTTGCTTCCGCGATCTTTGTACTCGCCCTTTCCATTTCCTTGTCGTTCATAACTTTCATTATTAAAGTCAAATGAAGGGGTAAGTTCATACTTTACCCCTTCGTACTCTGCCTGTATACCTGCTTCTTTTAAAGCTTTATACATATATGCTTCAAGTCCTGACTTAAACTCTATACCATCTACAACTTTCTTCTTAGCTCTAACTGGACCGCGCTTTTTACGACGCAATATCCGAGACATAGTATGGTAAACCTTTAACACTATTGCCATAGACTTTGTCTTTAGCTTCAGCCAACTCATCTTTAGCTGCCTGAATATATAATATTGCATCCATTAATTCTTCTTGTACATCGTTTAAATAACCTGCTAGATCTTTAACACCAGTCTTACGTTCTGAATCTAATGTTTGGCCATACTTTTTAAAGCCTACGTCTGATCGACCTACAAACTTATCTACAACTGTTTCAACAACAGGATCTCTAAATTTTATTTCTTTACTTATCATCTTTTACAAATGTTCCGTTAACCATTTTACCAGTTCTTTTTGATATAACCTCGTACGCTGAGTCAATACAGTCTTCAATTGTTGTTCCACCTAAATGAGCTAGATTAGTTAATACAACAACCATATCACCTATAGCATCTTCAAACTCTGCTTGATCGTTTTTTAATACTGCTCTACCAAGCTCTCCAGCTTCTTCCATTAATTTACAAAACTGAGTTTTAGTATCGCCTTTAGAATATAAGCCACGTTCGCCAGCCCAGTCTCTTATTAACTGGAACCTATTGTCTGTTTTTAAATAGCTTTTATTCCAAGTCATTCCTTTACCATTAGTCTGCTTAACTCTTTTGTCTAGCATATCAGCATATTCTTGTAAGTTTTCTACTAACATTTCTTTTGCAAAAGCTTTATTGTATATGTAAGTTCTTTCAGTGGTATACATAGATGTTCTAGCATTTTTCATTATCCAGTCTATTGTTTTAGGTGATATTTTAAAAGTGCCATGCGTTGTTTCCCATGTCATACCTATTTCATCCATAAGTCTACCTTTTAGTTTGTTTAAAGGTACTGGAAATGTTGACGTTTGTTCTGTTGCGTTTATATTCATTATTTGGTTTTTTGGTTTATTAATGTATAAGTCTTTATACTTTTGTCTATCAACTTTATAGCCATAAGACAATTGAAGTTCTAACTCGCGGTCAGATATATAATCAATATCTTTACTTTGTTCTAGAACTTCTACTTCGTCTAAGGCATAGCCTTGTTGGTTTGTAACCCTATCTATAAGATCACGCGTTACACCTATTTTTTTACCCGGTATATGGTATAAATAATATGTTGTTTCTTTATCCATAATGGTCAGCTTTTCTTTGCATAAGATTATCAGGACGTTGCGGTAAGTATTTATCTAAATCTTTTTTATACAAATGTAAGTTATGTGCAAAATGGAAATAAGAACCTAATTCATATCCTGTTTTCTCTGCAACTAATTTTTGTAATTGTGCAAAACAATATTGATCGTTACAGAAACCGTACCAGAGATCATTAGATCGCATTGTAACAGCCATATTTAAATGATCTTTTACAACTGTAAATTGAACTGCGTAAGTACAAGGCGTATCTTTCCAATAAGTATTTATTTCTTTACCATCATATATTGATATTGCTGCTTGTCTAGTCTCTGGATCTCTCTTTAATAAAGCTATAACTTTATCTAATTGTTCGTTACGTTTCCACTGATAACCATAGTTGGAATGTACTTCACCTTTTTTATCAGCCATACGTTTCCATATGCTAGGTACTTTTCCATATAGTTTACCTAGTGCTTTTACATTACGATCACCAGATAAATACCATTGCCATTCAGCTTCTGCATAATCAATATTCCATTTACGCCAAGGTTGTTTAATATTCATTTCATGTGGTTTATCCATTTGAAAACCTATATTAAATAAAGCTTTAGTACCTGCAAATTCAATACCGTATTTTTCTATACATTGATACCAATATATAAAAGCTTCATCTGCGTTTCTAAATTTATTTGCGAATGTTTTTATCATAATAAAATTTATATAGTTCCATAACTTTTGGCCATAATTCTGTTGGACCATAAGTCTTTGGACTTAACTGTTTTCTTCCGTTTATATTTACCTCTATCCAACAAGTCTTGTTACCAAAACCCTTACTGCAAGGCACGGAGTATATTTTAATACCATGTTTTATACACCATTGATATGCTATAGTGTTTTCTCTATTCCACATAGGATGTTTCCATTCTACTTTTTTAGGTAGCATTTATTCCCATGGCATTTTCTCTTCAAGCTCTGGCACTACCTCCGGAATAAAGCATCCTGAGCGTGGTTCCCACTTAAAAAATGCTTCAGCACCGTTTTCACCAAGGTTTTGAAACTTACATTTAAGAACTTTAACTTTAGTTGTTTTAGCCTCATAATCCCTGTGGACGAGAAGCCCGTGATAACTAGCATCGTACCATTCACCACCACCTTTAATATTATACATAGTTGGTTCTTCAATTTTTCCATCTTGTGTTTTATACATTTTAGTTGGATGAGCTACTATAAATACTAGCACGTCATATTTCTTAGCAAAGGTTTCGATCTTAGTTAGATATTCCATTGTATAACGGTTAACGTCTTCTGTTGTACAGTCAACGTCTCTAACCTTATTAAATGGATCAATAACAAGGCATTTAATACCTTTACGTTTCACAAGCTCGGCACCTTTACGTAATACAGATTCTAATGTATAACGTTCCATGTCAATAAAGAAAAAGTTATCATTAACATGTTCAGCTACTTGATTCCATTTGTCTCCACCAATATCTCCTTTGTCAGGCATATCACCCCATACTTTACGCATTAACTTATGTGCGTGTAAATATGTTGGTGCGTTTTCAGGTGAGGCAAATGCTGTTTTCCATTGATACTCTTTATTATAACCTACAACCATTTGATCTACAAAGTCTGACTTACCTGAACTAGGTATACCTGTAACCGTTATAAACTGTTTAGTATACGTAGAAAATATATTATCAAAGTTTTCTAAACCTATTTGAAAACCTTTTTTAAATCCATTACGAACAAAGTCTGTAATTTCATCTTCAATATCTCTAAACGTTGTAACGTTTTCAAGAGGTACAGGCTTTGCGTTTGTAATACGTGACAATAACTCTTTAGCTGAATACTTTATTAAGTACTCGTTAGCATCTTTACAATCGTCAAATGTAGCTAAGAAACAAGTCTCAGCTCCAAGTCTACGTATCAACTCAGTCTGTAGAGCTTGTCCAGGTGCGTCTGAATCAACCGCAATAATTATCTTAGACATATCATCAAAATAATCAATACAGTTGTCTAGATAGTCTAGGTTGTTTGTATTTAATGTAGCTCCGTTTGGAACTGATATTGCATTTGTAACTCCTGCTTCATGTAAAGCTAAGACGTCCATCTCACCTTCAACTATAATGCAGTAGTCATGTCCTACAATATTATCTATATTATAAAATACTTTTTCAGCTCCTTTATAAAGCTTAAAGTTTTTTCTACCATCTCTGTATTTAACATTAGTAAGTTGTCCACCTACGTAATAATTAAACTGAATAGTATTCTCGGCTTTGCCGGTTTGAGGCATATATTCAGATCCTGTTGTGACTTTTAATTCATCTAACGTATCTTTAGATATACCACGTGTTTTAAACCATTCTAACGTTTTGTCAACTACAAGATCAACCTTTTTAATTTCAGGCATAACATAATCACGTTCAGCTTTACCTTTACGTTTATATGTATGTAGTTGAAAAGTGCTATCACAGTTATGGCAAGTACCGAGACCACGCTCCCAATCATAGCTAGCACATTTTGCTTTTCTATTCTCAGGTTTCCTAGAAGAGGAACACAGGGGACAAGTCCCCTGCGGTTTTCCTACGTCTAAGCCGTGCTGATTAAAGTTTTCAATTTGAAAACCATTGATCTCTATTTCTTCGACTTGCATTTAATTTAATTAAAATGGTAGATCTGGTTCAGCAGCTGCTTGTGGTTTAGCTTGTTGTTGTTGTCCATTTGCTTCATATGGTATTTTATCAGGAAAAGTTCCGTTAGTCCAAACAACTTTAACATTACCTAAGTATTGCTTTGGTGTTTTAGCTTCTCTTTCCTCTTTGGTTTGATCCATACATATTGGCCCTTGATTACCGAACTGGTCTGGTTCGTCATTGATGGTAATGGTTACAGGTAAGTATTTACCTTTTTTACCTTCAATTATTTTTGATTTGTCTATTGCATTTAAGTTAATGCTTGCTTTTATTATTCCTGCCATATTATAAGGTTTGGTTTATAAAATATTGGTGAGGGTCAAATCCCTCTGTGTTATAAAATAAATCATATGCTTCTGATGCTTTTTCAACCTTTGACTCACCTGACTTATAAAAGTTAGTTGAACAGTCGAATAAACCTATTTGACCTGAGTTTTTGTCTATTGCTATAAACACAAACTCATAACCAAATAACTTGCTGTAAATGTATGCTTGAGAATCATAATTATATTTCTTAGCGTTCCATTTAAAGTTATCAAGATCAGAAGTTGTTTTAAGATCTATTATTAATTTTTCGTTGTGGTTAACAATATCAGCTTTACCTTTCCACATTTGACCGTAGAGCTCGGTAATAGCAGGTACTTCATATTCTCCTTTTTCTTCTGAGATGAGGTCTCTGCAAACCTTGTTATCCATAAGCTTTTGAACTAAAGCCTCTACCTTGTCTACTTCATGTTGTAACAAACACATTTCACCACCAGACATTTCTTTATATGCCTTAGTATTTCTGCTTGTAGACTCAACAATTTTAAAATTCTTAATTTTGTTTGGTTCTAATATAGCAGTGTGAAAATAGCCTCCTACTAAGAAGTGGGCATTTGTCTTACTTGGTTCTTTTAAAGCTAATGGGTTTTTAAGTAGTGTAGATATATCTGAATTACTTAAATACTGTTTACCAAAATCACCATAGTAATGCTCGTCAATTCTAAGCTTATCTATTATTTCTTTTCTTTTCATAGTGTTAGCATTTCTTCATGCTTTTTTGTAACTACGTATTTAGCTTTAATAGCACTTAAACTACCACCTTTATTAATGTATTCTTTGGCTTTAGCTAAAGACTCTTTAGTCATTGTTTGTTTTGCGGCAGTTGCTTTGCCGTGTGTATTAGTTGCATCTGAATCTTGAGTGTCATCAATCAAGAACAGATTACCAAGTGCATACTTTTTACCGTATGAACTTGCAGCACCATATCTCTGTGGCATTTGCATACCCTTTTGATCAAGGTCAACGCCTACTACAGCTTTAGAGTTTATTGAATCTTTACCATCAGATATTTTAGCAGTAACCTGCATAACTGGTGGGTCAAAAGATACTAGCTCTTCATCTACTGTAACAGTAACGTTTAGCTCCTTTAAAAAGGGTTTTGTTGCTTCGAGAATGTCTTCGGCAGAACGGAAATTGTACTTACCGAATGAGTTAAATCTACTCTTCTTCGATTTAAACTCAACTTGGATTTTACTTAACTTTTCGTTAATTGTCATATATATATAATTACGTATTTATTTATTGTTTTACAATGGTAACTTACAGGTAATCAAGTACTTGCGAGTGATCCACGTTTGCTATTAATTTTTCTACAGCTTGCTTTTTGAGCTCTGAAACTCTTACGTAAGCTGATATACCTTTTATTTCTAAAGCTGTTGCTATTTCATTAGCGGACCATTTAGGACCATCTAAACCATAGCTTTTGCTTAGAACAAAGACTTCATTAAATTCAAGATGTTTGTTAAGTAAACTTAGTATATAAGCATTAAGTAAAACCTCGTTATAAGGGTCTTTTTGATCCGGTATTTGATATACCATATCTTCATCATCTTGTTTAGCATCAATAGATAAAAATATAGAATTAAAAAACATTCGCACCATTTTTTCATCTTTACCTTTACGCATTTCATTTAGCTTATGTTCAGGTATACGCATTGTACCTCTATTAATATCAATAGCTCTACGTATTCCACCTCTTATTCTTTTAGCTAAAAAAGATTTTAAAGTTTTTTCTTGATCTTCTGATTCAATTAATTTAACTCTATCTATTTTATCTACAGCTTTACATAGTTGTAAACTACCTTCTTGTATTATATCCATTATAGACATAACGCCAGAAGCTTCTTGTGATGTAGCAAACTTTCTACCTATGTTTTCAACTAATGGTAAGAATATTATTTTTAATTCAGTTGGTGTATAATCTACAAATCTTTTAGTATTTATTCTACCAGTGTTTAATTTAACATCTTCTTTCCATCTAATGTAGTTTTTTACATTATATTTTTTCATTTTTATTGTTTAACAATTCTTTTTCTTTTTTAAGTTCTTCACTCATATTTCTATGTATTGTTCTACTTGAACAGTCTAATAAGTTAGCTATTCTACTTATTGTAATCTTTTCACTCGCATCGTTTAAGTCTAACATGCATTGGTATATAGCTTCTTCATTTACTATAGTTTTTCTACCAATTATTTTTCCAACTATTTTAAGCTTTTCAATCTTAGATAAACCACATCCATCTTTAAATACTACTTTACGTAGTTTATTTTTAGGTGGTTGATCAAGATCTTGCATGTACACGTCATTAATAGCTTTTTTTAACATTATGTCAGATATTTGAAAAGTTGTAAAGTTATTAGGCCTAGAAGAAATGTGTATAGCAAGTGCATTAAACTGCTTTTTGTTCATACTTGGATTTAACCACCATAGCGTTAACAAATGCCATTTTAAAGATCTCATACTATTTATTCTAGCTTCACTATTGAATAGACTATAATACCCGTTAGTACCTTCAGCATAGTGCCAACCCCAACTATAATGCTCAGTTGGTTCGTCGTCAGGATACTTACGATACACGATACGATTATCATTTAAATATTTCATAGCGCGTTGTGACATTAGCCTCTTACTCTATATCTTTAGACCTATTGTCATACAACCTTTCATACATCATTGCTTCATTATGAACATGCTCTATAAAGCTTTTATTATAATCTTGTATGATTTCTTGAAAATCAATTTTTGATTTACCCATATTTAAGGATTTAATAATTGTAAGTATCTGTTATATTTTAAATATAATTCTCTAGTAACTTTATTAACGTTACCGTATTTACAAGCTTGTCTACATAGTTTATTACGTAGTTCAACTACGTGTAGTTCTATTAAGTACACGTGCTTTTTGTATTTTAAATATCTCTGTAATTCGTGTTTGTAGCGTCTCATTCGTAGTATTTATCTAATAATAAGTTAGCAACTTCTTCACTAATCATATTTTCATTGTATAATTTCCATATTAATTTTCTCATATATCTTTTCGTTTTTACCTGCAACAATATGTTTTTCGCCTATGTAATAATTCCAATAAGCTTTTATGCTACAGTTATCTTTGTATTCATCAGGCATAGCCTGTGGTGGTTGTTCAAATACACCGTCAGGCATACCTACAGGGTACTTAGATAATGGTTGTTCACATTTAATAATAGACAAATGTGTTTTGCCATATCTAGCTGTATATTCTGCACCTAAAGCTTTCATATGATTAAATAGCCATCTATAATGGTTTTTATTTTTTCTTGTCCATATTGTAGATGGATGGTTGTAATGAGCTTTTTTATAAGGCACGTCTGTATCTTCATCATAATGATGATGTGCCGTACAAAGCATCTGGGCTGATTCTAAGATCATCTTAACAACGTGTTTGTTGTATTGGTACTCAGCAGCTTTATAAGGGTCTTTATGTAAATAAAATATATTCATTTTAGTATTGTCATTATCAGCATTATAAATAAAAATGCTACGGTAAATATTAAAAATATTAAATACCAGTCTTGTTTATCATTCATAATTTCTTAAACATTTATAGTGTGGATGCCTGTAAGAACCTGCTTGAGTTCTTTGAAAATAAGTAAAGGTAGCACGTTGACCTATATAGTCATGAATGTTATCGAGCATACCTGCAAGATCCTTGTAGTCATATCCTTTGCCCGGTGGACAGCCGAACTCTATGCCTTCGTCATCTTGCATGATGAACTTACCAAGCGTGCCTTGTCGCTTACCTTTACCTGTTTCATAGCCTACGATAACTGCTTCGTCATCGTGAAAATCTTTAAACTTCATAAGATCCCATGATCTTGTGCCTTTGTATTTGCCAGATGGTGTTCTGTATATAGAACCTTCGTAACCTAGCTTAAGGTTTTTAGCGTGAAATCTTTGTGCATTATCAAAATCTGTAGCTAGTCTAGTAGATGTAACTTCTAGTATAGAGCTATTTTTAAATGATGGCTCAGCTAATAAAAATAAGTTTCTGTCTACATAAGTAGCTATTGTCATGCTAGCTACATCATACATGTGGTATTGTACTAGTTCAGCTGCTTCAGCTTTGTCAGCATCTGTTGGTTTTTTCTTTTTAACTAATGAAATGATCTTTTCAAAGTCATCTTTTAGCCCGTGGTTGTATAATTCGCCATCAAGTATAGCTGTAGGGTTTTTTGCAAAGAACGGTTTTAAAGCTTGTTCAATATGCTCTACATTCATGAACTGGTTGTTAGCACGAGAGAACGCGCCTTTGGCAGTAAATAAACAACGTACGCCATCTAGTTTTGGTTGTATAAACGCAGGGTAATCTGCTTTATCTTCATTGTATTTATGTGCTAGCATAGCTTTAATCTTCGTCTTCGTCATAATCTCCTTTTCTTAATTTTGTTTTAATTGCATTTAATTTGCTTAATAGTATCGCTGCTTTTTCATACTCTTCATTGTTTTCAAAGATCATAAGCAGAGTCTGTAGTCTTGCAAGCTCACCTATTAACGCTTGTTCTTCAGTCATAACAAAAGCCTCTTTACTAGATTCTTTACCATAAAGATCTTGCACAGAGCTGTGAAACTCTTCATCCCATTGTTGTTGTTTAACTTCAAGCTTAGCTATAATAATGTCAGCTAGTTCGTTCATTTGTTTTTTATCCATGTTAATATTATCTATTAGTTTTCGTATTTAGTTTGTAATATGTTATACCACGAAAAGCCCGTACCTTGTGAGTACGAGCGAACGTGGATAACTAAACTACTACTAATCTAACAACACGTAGTATGCTTGAGGGTTGTTTACCCTAAACCAGTTTAATGCTTTTTGAAATTCATTAACTCTTTTATTAGTCATTGTACTTGGTGCATTATCAAAAACCATTTGACAACCTATAATAAAGTCGTAAATGCTTAGTTCTAAGCCAGTTAGCTCATAGAACTCACCGGAAAAAGGGTTGGTAACTTGTCCACCCTTTGTATATATCATGCCTTTAAACCACTTCGGTGCTGTCGGCTTCTTCGTTTTCGAGCTCATATTCTTTCTTTAAATAATTAATTTCTTCTATTGTAATATCTAGTTCGTCATTTTCTACAATATCTTCAACGTATTCTGCAAATAGCTCTAATAACGTATCATCAAAGTAACAGTCTTCGTATATACTATCACATATGTAAAACGTTCTATCACCGTATCTTATTTGCTCTTGAAAAGCATCACATAGATCATTGTCGTAATAGTATACGTCTTCACAAATACTAGGTTGATTAGGATTGTTGGTACACATATAAACGTCATAACCATCTGCAGTAGATTCACTGTATATGTGACAATCTACGTTGTCAAAGTCTGATACATCTTGAGATATTGATATTTCTAAATGATTTTTAATTAGCTCGATCATTCTTGATTCAAGCATTCCGCCTTCTAATGGTATTCTATAGCTCATAATTTAATTTTTTAATAGTGTATAAAAATAGTTTTTTAAGTCTTGCTTTTCTAGACCATATAAGTGTTCTTCTTTTAGATCCTTCATACCTATGTAGTTTACCGTCTTGTCCTATACATTGATAAGGAACTTCATAAGTTGGATTTAGTTGATAGCATACACCTGAACCTGTTGGTTTATCTTCTCTGTACATATATCTTCTTATGTAACCTGATTTATGCTCTGATACTACTTGACCTGTTGGTAGCTTAAAAGCTGTAGTGCCATTGTTTCTTTGCCTTTCTGTTGTTACATTCTTAGCACCTAGTGCTTGTAATGCTTTTTCGTATTCTTTTTCTGTCATTAGATTTTAGTTATTAAATAGATGATCACCGTACATTAAGTCCATTTGAGTAGTTTGGTACAATTCGCTGTTGCTAAATGTATTCAAAGTTCTAACTTCATCAATGGTTAGTTCACTGTATCTATTTTTGGTTTGTAATTGTTCAAAGATTGAGCTGATACTAACTCTGTATTCTGCATAGTTTGCTTCAAGCTTAGCTTTGATTTCTGGTTTTAGTTGGTCATATAATGTTTTCATATGTATATTATCTGTTAGTAATCGTATTTAGTTTGTAACATAGTTGCTTGATTTTATTATACTGCAACTGTGATATTTCAAAGTTGTCAAGCGAGCGAGTTAAATAGCGCTCAGCAATATCTTTGTCAACATCTAAATAGTCGATGTAAGTTTTACCTACGTGCTCATATAGTTCTTGACTACCTACTTGAGAGGTTGAGCATCCATCGTACTGATATTTAGTTTTACGTTGACTTGAGCCTTTTGTGATAGCTCTGAGTGTGCCAAAACCGGCACGTTTTGTTAGTTTTGATGCTTGATCTGCATCACTACGTGACATTACTTGAATAGTATTGCCAGTTTTGTGGTTTATAGTATCTATACAGCCGAGTTTTTCTTCTGTAGAGCACTCGA
>WLWG01002789.1_pt1 | contig 12750 bp, 7 predicted proteins | sample 6712871 | NCBI WGS metagenome assembly WLWG01 (sample SAMN12718693, study PRJNA515312) | sponge metagenome | isolation source: marine sponge | host: Mycale hentscheli | place: New Zealand: South Island, Marlborough, Capsize Point | collected 2003-05-01 | reverse complement strand
CAAAATTAATAATATCCCCGTCTTCGGGCGGGGTATTATTTTTATAACTATTTAATTTTATTATATTATGGCTAAAAAAGCTACAGCAGAAACTGTTGAGGTTGCACCTCAAGAGGTTGCGGTAAAAACCGCTCCTAAACCCACAAAACCAACGTGGGAAATTAAAGATAGAGTTTATTATTTAAAAGGAAATAAATCTCCTTTAACTCTAACTATTCCAGGTAAGCATACTAGAAAGCATGCCTTACTTTATTTTGATCCTGCATCAGGTAAACAAAGAGAAATTAGATATGCCACTAACCAAGATTCACCTCTTGTAGATGAACAAAAAGGTGAATGCACAATGGGTCATATTAGATTTCATGATGGAACTCTCACTGTTAAAAAAGAACAACAAAACTTACAAAAACTACTATCTTTGTATCACCCTTTAAAAGGTAAGTTGTATGAAGAGTTTAGTGCGGTAGAAGAAGCAGAAGATGATTTAGACATGCTAGATCTTCAAATTGATGCTTTAAACGCAGCTAGAAATATGGATGTAGATCAAGCAGAAGCTATTTTAAGAGTTGAGTCTGGATCTAAAGTAAGTAGCATGAGTTCTAAAGAACTTAAAAGAGACTTACTTTTATTTGCTAAAAATAATCCACAATTATTTATTAGCTTAGCTAATGACGATAATGTTCAATTAAGAAATACAGCCATTAGAGCTGAAGAAGCTGGTATAATTAAATTATCAGGTGACCAAAGAACATTTACTTGGGGATCAAACGGTAGAAAACTAATGAATGTACCTTTTGATGAAAACCCTTACTCAGCATTTGCTGCTTTCTTAAAAACAGACGAAGGTGTTGAGATCTATAAATCTATAGATAAAAAACTATAAAAACAAGTGATACTAATATAGGCGGTTTCGGCCGCCTTTATAGTATAATAAAAAATTAATATGGCAGTAAGCGTAAATACAGTATATCAAACAGTCTTGTATATATTAAACAAAGAACAAAGAGGTTACGTAACTCCTTCAGAGTTTGGAAGTATTGCCGATTTAGTACAAAAAGAAATATTTCAATCTTACTTTCCTGACGGTAACCAAGTTAATCGTCAAATTCAAAACAATACTCAAAACGATACAGAGTTTTTTAACATGTATAAAGATATAGCTTATAAGTTATATCCTTTTGAAAAAGAAATTTCATTTACATATAATTCTTCTAATGATTGTTATTATAACAATACAGCTAACACAATATATAAAATAGGTGAAGTAATTACTAAATACTCTGGTCAACCTCAATATAACTCTATAACTCAGCTTGTTAGCAAGAAAGATTTTGATAAAATCACAAGATCAAAACTAACATCTCCTACAAAACAATACCCTATATTTTACACAACAAATAGCAATGTAGCCTTAGGTTTCGGAAGTTTAACAAATGCTGGATCTGGTTATGATATTACAGCAGCAACAGGTGCGACTACAAACGGTAGTGGAACTGGATTACAAGTAGCAAATGTTGTATACATAGGAGGTTCTATTTCTTCTTTTAATATTTTAAATTTTGGGACAGGCTATAATATAGGTGATATAATAACTATAAGCGGTGGAAACAATGACGCTACTTTTGTTTTAAATCTTTTTAGTTCATTAGTTTTAAAAATCTCTCCTTCTCCATCTGCTACAAATGATACTGTTTCTGTAAACTGTCTTACTAATCCTACTACGCCAAACTGGGATTTTAATATAGGTACAGTGGGTCAATATATATTTAAAAGTGTTGGAAATAATTCTTCTTCTGTAGATTTTCAATTAGACATATCGGAACAAAATAATATAATTATAAATATATTAAAGTATTTTGGTGTTGTTATAAATGATCCTACTATTATAGATGTAGCAGCTCAAGAAGCTCAAGCAACTGAAGTAAATTTAAAATCTTAAATAAATGAGTTTAGTAACAGAAACAAATCAACAGTATTACCAAGGTGCACAGCCTTTTTTAATACCCGCTACTGGGATTAACCAAGAGTTTACTACAACTTTTGACGCAGATTTAGTCTTTGGTAATTTTGATCCAAACAACGTAGACTATGCTTTAAATAATTTTAAGATTTACACGAGCTCTACTGGCTTACCAGGTAGTTTTACAGAATATATTAGCTCTTATACGGTAACAAATAATGTTATAAAAATAGCCGGTTCTTTAACAATAAACCATTATTTAGTCGTTCAATTGAAAACATTAGATGGTGGTAAATATGGTGACTCTGCTGCTGGAACTGGTTTTGATGCTTTTGGTGATACTGTAGAAGAAAATTACGGAGGTTATGAGTATATAACTTTAAACGATGCTATAGACAACTTTATGGTTGGTTATGTAGGCGACGGTAAAATATTACAAAACGCTAAAAAATCTGATGTATTATTCTTTGCTAAAAGATCTTTGCAAGAATTTAGTTATGATACATTGAAAAGCATACACTCTCAAGAATTAACTGTTCCATCTTCGCTTAGTATAGCACTTCCTCAAGATTATGTCAACTATGTGCAAGTTTCTAGAATAGATGAATTAGGCATAAAAAGAATTATATACCCTGTAAACAACCTTACAATAAATCCATACAATAATCCAATACAAGACAGCACGGGTGTTCCAACTCAAGACAATTTTGGAGAAAACATAGAAGGAACTTCAATAACAGAAGATCGTTGGAAAAATGCTAATTTAAATTTGTTAAATTTTAACCTTTTAAATAACTTTGACGATTTTGCTTATTGGTGGAATTTATACGGTTTTGATGGTAATTTTAATACAGGTAGATTATATGGCTTAGATCCACAAACTTCTCAAATAAACGGGTGGTTTAGTATGAATCATAGAGAAGGTAAAATGTCTTTTTCAAATGGATTAGCAAATAAGTTAATTGTGCTAGAATACATATCTGATGGTTTGGCTCATGACGGTGACAGTAAAGTACCTAAACTTGCAGAAGACGCTCTATACGCGTCTATACTATATAATATAGTGTCTGTAAGAGCTGGTCAAAACCCAAATGATGTAATGAGGCTAAAAAGAGACAGAAGCGCTAAGCTTAGAAATGCTAAAATAAGATTATCTAACATAAAGCTTGATGAAATAGTACAAGTTATGCGAGGTAAATCTAAATGGATAAAACACTAAAATTTAATGGCAGAATTTAAAAATAGCTTTTTGAGATCTAAAATGAATAAAGATCTCGATGATAGGTTAATGCCTGGGGGTGAATATAGAGACGCTTTAAATGTATCTATAAACAAGTCTCAAGGAGATGGAAGTTCTGAAGGAAACGTAGGAACACTTCAAACTGTTTTAGGTAATCAACTTTTACAAGACATTAGTGTAAATGGTGTTAATACTTTTGAAGATTTTCAGACTGACTCAGAGTTTATTGGTGTGCTTGCTAGCGACAACAAAAATAGTATTTATGCATTTGTAACAAATAATACTTTAACTCAAGACCAAGCATTTTATGTTCCTAAAGGAGCGGTAGGTTTAACATATTTATATCCTAACAATCAAGGCTCTAGCGATTCAGCGGCTTCTTTAACCAATGGTGGGCAAGGTTATATAGCTGGCACAACCTATAATACTTCTGGAGGAACTGGTACAGGTATGACTATACGCGTTGATTCAATTGCGTCAGCTACTGATACTTCGGTTGTAACATTTACTATTATAAATAGTGGTACGGGTTACAATGTAAACGACTTTATTCAAATAGTAATTCCTGGTGGAGATCAAAACGCGGTGGTGGTTTTAACTTCTGTTGTAGGTCCTATTACGTTGACAGCTGGCGGAACTGGCTATGTAGACCCAATAGCAGGTACTACAACAACAACAGGCGGCGGATCAGGCTTAAGAGTTTCATGCACAATACTCGGTACTACTATTTCTTCTGTTACTGTTATAGCATTTGGAGCAGGTTATCAAGTAGGTGATGTAGTTACTATAGATGGTGGAAACAATGATGCAACTTTTACTATTGACTACTTAATGAATAGTTTTTCTGCAATTATATCTTATAATTTAGCTGATCAAACTAATTTTAAGGTTATAGCAGAAGGAGCATTTCTTAATTTTTCTACTCAAAATCAAATATACGGAATAAACTTAATAGAAGATTTACTGTTTTTTACAGACAATAGAAATCAACCTAGAAAAGTTAATATAAATAGACCTACAGGATATTACACTACTGAGGAGCAAATATCTGTTGCTAAATATTATCCTTGTGATGCTATAAGTTTATATCAACCTAGTGAAGCTCAGTCTGAAGCTAGTTTATCTATAGCTACAGCCGCTTCAACCGTTACTACAAATAGCACGACCTTAAATATTACTGCCCCTACTGGGTCAACTCCAAATAACTTAGGTGTTTTAGGCTCAATAGCTACACTTACTCCAAACGGAACCTCTTATTCAACAATACTCTCCCCTTCTTCTTGTACAGGTGGTACTGGAAGAGGAACCACTGTTACTTACACACAATTAAGTGGAGTTGTGCAAACCGTTACAATTGTTAATTTAGGCGAAGGGTATACAAATGGTGACATATTGACAATTAGTTCTGGAGATAATAACGCTACTTTTGTTTTAAACTTTATAACTCCTGATACTTTTGTAATAGATTCTTCAGGTTGGCCGACTAGTGTTGTTGTTAACAATCCTCAAACTATACCAGCTGGTATGACTTTGAATTTTGTAACTCCGGAAACAACAATGCAGGATGCTTCGGATTTATATTTACCAGCTTCAGCAGAAGCTTCACTTAATTCTTATGATCCTGCAGGTCCAAGCATAACAATACTACCAGCTACATATGAGGGTTTTTTCTCCCCTGGAGGCCCTTCGAGTGTTATGGTTGATTATCATTTGTATTTTGAATATGATCCTACTACTCAACCAGGAGTTTTTACAGATTCTGGAGCAAAAGTAACTTCTGTTCTGCAAGGAGGTACGCCTACGTTTACAATAACAATAGCTCTAGATACAGCACCTTCTCCATTACCAACGGGCAATGAAAAACTAAGATTAGCTCTTCCAAATCCTTATTATGATTCTGATTTTGCTGCAACTGCAAACGTAGAGTATTTAACTGATAAATTTACAAGGTTTTCTTATAGATTTAAATACGATGATGGTGAATATTCTTTAATGGCTCCATTTACTCAACCTTGTTTTATACCTGAACAAGACGGGTATTTTATTGGAAGAGAAGCGCTACAAGGAACGGTTGAATTTGATGCTGGTGAAAATGAGGTTTCTGACGAGGAAAACGCTTATAGAAGTACAGAGGTTGCTTTTATGGAAAATAAAGTTAATAAAATAACTTTAAATGTTCCTCTTCCCTGCGCCGCTAACGACTTAACAAGTTTATTTAAAATTCAAGAACTTGATATATTATATAAAGAGTCGGATCAAACAGCTATAAAAGTTGTTGATTCAATACCAGTTCAAGGTTCTATATCTGGTAATTCACCAGTTTATCAATACGAGTATGGTTCTAAACCTCCGTTTAAAACCTTGCCTCAAGCTGAAACAGTAAGAGTTTATGACAAAGTTCCTGTAAAAGCACTAAGTCAAGAAGTTGCGAGTAATCGAGTTATATATGGTAATTTTCAAAACAAGCATACTCCGCCGGCGTTTCTAGATTACATATTAAGTGTTAACCCTAAACAAACATTTAACATATCTCAGAATACAGTTAATTCAGATACATCGGAAATAGAATATCCTAATGCAACTCTAAAGCAAAATAGAACATATGAAGTAGGTATTGTATTATCTGATAAGTTTGGAAGACAGTCAACTGTATTGTTTTCAAAGCAGTCAGAATATGCTGCTTTAGGTGAATTTTTAGCTTCTTCTATATATTCGCCTTATAGAGGAGAATTTGAACCAAATCCAACGGAAGGTATAACCGCTTTTGATGGTAACGCGTTGAATATTCAGTTTAATTCTACTATTAGAAGCCTTAGAGACACAAGTACTGGTAGTCCTGGTATATATAATGGTGATATTAATTCTCAAGATTATAATCCTTTAGGTTGGTATAGTTTTAAAGTAGTTGTAAAACAAACAGAGCAAGACTATTATAATGTTTATGTTCCAACTGCAATGGCTGCATATCCATTAGATCCAAACAAGGAACTTACCTCTACTTCTCACATTGTTTTGTATAATGACAATATTAACAAAGTACCTAGAAATTTAACAGAAGTAGGACCTACTCAAAAAGATTTTCCAAGCAGCGTTAGAATGTTTGGTAGAGTAGGGCCACAAGGTAGCAGTAGTATATTACCTGCCGTGGCGAATAATAAAATAAATGCTCAATTTTATCCATCAAAAATAGCTGATATAACTACAAACGTAGCTACAATAAGGGATTTATTTGATTATAAAAACTTTCCATTACTTCAAAATACACAGCAAGCAGAAAAATATGTATTTTACAATTTTGATTACTTAAAAATATCAGGAGTTGAAGGTGATTTTCCAGATTCAAGTTCTTTAGTTGCTAGAATAAATACGCAAAAAAAGTTTGGTGTGCAAGTTCCAAAAGGAAATGTATACGCAACGGCTGAAATATCCGTAGCTGCTACAGCTAGTTACCTTCATTCTTTATCAAACATAGAGCCAACTCCGGTCACTCCTGACTATCCTATAATAGTAGGTCAAAGAGTTTTTGGAGAAGGAATTACTACTAATACAACTGTTGTAGGCTTTTCTCCTACTGGCGCGGCTGCTGGTACAGTTACACTTTCAAATCCTATTACTTCTACACTTGGTACTACTTGGGAGTTTGCAGGTGGAGCTGAGCCTTACACGGGAACTCCAGCTTTAAATGTTTATGAAATAACGCCTAGTATTTCTTTAATAGATATATACTACGAAACCACAACTTCAGGTCTTATAAAAAACTTAAACGATGCTATAGATCAAGGACCACCTCCAAATATTCTTTCTCAACTAGATGGATTCTTACCTAGTAATTTTAAAGAAGATGTTGTTGTTCCTTACAATCCGGCAACTAGTAGTTATGAACAAGTAATTACAACTCCATTTGCTCCTGTGACGCAGTCTGGAACTACTTTTCCAGATCCTACTTTAAACATTGTTACAATAGACTCTATTACAGATCAACGCGTAGGGCCAGGTAATACTTCATATAATGGCGTCCCTTATTTTGCCCCAACTGAAGCTGAACCAAATGGAAGCTCTGATGGTATGTTCGGTATAAGACAATCAGAACCAACTGCACCAAATGGAAGTTTTGTTATAATATTAAAAAAGAAAACAAGCCCAGGTGCTTTTGCAAAACTTAACGGACCTACTACATCTACTACTTTTGACATAGATGATTTAACAAGCGCTAAATCTTGGCCAACTGGTGCTAAGCTTACTAGCAATCCGCTAGAACTAGCTGGCTTTAGCCCAGGTTATTCTCCAACTTCAAACAATTTAATTGGAGCATCTGTTTCAGGTAATACTTTAATACCACAAGGCACTGTAGTAACTGGTTGGACACCTTCAGGAACAGCTGGGGCAGGTTCTGTTACAATATCAAATGCTCCAACAGGTACACTACTTGACAATTCTAATATAGTTTTTGGTAAAGAATCCCCTGGTTTAGTATTTTCTCAACCTAACAACATTGACAATCAAGGTGTAGCGGGTAATACGTTTACGTTTAATTTCTTGTGTTCTAATTCAGGTTTAGATCCTTCTACTTTGCTGCCTTTAAACCCAGTTCCAACAGAAGTGCGAGCTACGCTTGATTTAAGCCCGGTTACACCTAAAAGACCTAAAGTTATAATAAAAAGTAGAGTTCCAATTCCTGGAACCACACAAAATCAAAGTGATGAATTAGGACCTGTTTATAGCAGTCAAAATTCTTCTGGAGTTTTTGTTTTCCAAAATCCTTTACCTAAAAAGTTAGATCCTGATGAAGTGCTTAATAATTTTACACTCGGTCTTAACGAAACATTTCCAGTTTTAGCAACAATTGATTGTATTAATGGCTCTTCTACTCTTGATCTTCAAAGAGAAGATTTAACTATTTTTATACGAAGAATGTTTTGGGCTCCAAATTATAACGCAGGTGCCACTCAATGGAGATGGCTTGAAATAGGCCTTGACCAATGGGCGGGTCCTACAACGGATAATCCACTTTTAACAATACCTCCAATTGTTGGTGGTTTTCCAATAACAAGCCCAGATGGTAGTCAAGATTTTAATGGTATAAACTCACCGTATAATACCATAGACAACCATTGGACTTTGGAAGGACCACAGCAAGAAAATGATTCTTCTCTGCCTGCCGCGGCGTCATCAGCATTTTACAACTTAAGAGCTGGAGGAATAATAACTGGCGAGACAGGAAATATTAATATTGAAAATGTTGCTTATTGCTTAGAAATAGCTGCAAGAGACGCGCAAGGAAGTAGCGGTGTTGATTCACCATCTACTTTTGTTTCTTTTGTTTTAGAAAAGCCAACACTAGGACAATTTAATGGCACTGGAAGATTTAGTCCTATTAGTGTCTGCGGGAGCGGTGGAAGTCCTCTTAAGTTTGAACTTATTTCATCTGAAAGTGATACTTTTGATGGCGGTGGTGTAATAATAGGGGAAGGGCCTTTAGGGGTTGGGAGTACTGAATCAATGTCTGGTAATTGGAGAGTTCAATCAAGTGATATAACTTTTGAAGCAACAGGTCCTGTTAGAGTGAAAGCTTATGTTACGGTTGAGCAGTTTAGTGGTCCTAAAATATTAGATCGAGCTGATGGTAGAGACTTTAAATTTAGTTTAGATCCCACTCAAGGTCTTGCTTTTACAGCTGGTAATTCAGTTTTACAAACTTTGTTTAATATTACCCAGAGTAGTGGTTCTTTTGGCGGTTTAAGGATTGGTGATTCATATCCAGCAGATCCTGTAACAATTGCTGGTATAGATATTTCTCAACCAGCAGTTAATTTAACTTTTCCTGATGGTTCTTGCCAGTTTAATTTAAGACTAGGTGAATCACCAATTGAAATTCCTGATTTCTCTGTTGTAGGCGGAGTACCTGGTTTTGTACCTGCTTTACCCCCTAATACCTCGGTGGGTTTAAAGTTAACAATAGAAGTTTGTGCTCTCATTTAAATTTAACGTAGTCAATGCGTAAAAATAAAACTTTAAAAGTGATAATAAAAAATGGCTAGTATATTAGAAATAAAATATTTCAACAGCTTTGTCCTTAAAAAAAGAGCTTTAGATAGAATTATTGGAGGAAGAGTTCCACAAAGTATTTGGAACGGGTCTTTTGGTATACCAGGAGGTGTAAAAGGTATTGGTGGTTATCCTATAAAATCTTCAGTATCTACAACTGAAACAGAAAAATCTTGGGCTATAGAAGAAGCTAGGATAAGAGGAGGCTATAATAATACTTCTACTGATTACGGTGTAAGAGCTTATTTAGTAGAAGAAGATCCTAATTCTAGCATTAGATTTAATTCTTTGATATATTCAGGCATTTACAATGCTAGAACAGGGGTTAATAATACAAATGTATTCAGTGTAGCAGAAGATATAACAAAAAGTTTAGACCCAGTTAATGGCTCTATACAAAGACTTTTTGCAGAAGATACTAATTTACTTGTATTTCAAGAAAGCAAAGTAAGTAGAGCATTAATAGATAAAGACGCTATATATAGCGCCGAAGGTCAAGGAACTGCTGTTAGTTCATTTACACAAGTTATTGGTCAAATGACACCTATAAATGGAAACTACGGTATCGGTAATCACCCGGAGAGTTTTGCAGTCTATGGATATAACAAATATTTTGTTGACTCGTTTCAAAACTGCGTAATGCGATTAGGCGGTGACGGTTCTTTGGTAGAAATATCTTCAACTGGTATGCGTAGTTTCTTTAGAAACAACATAATAAATGTTGACACTATTAATACAAAAGGAAAAATCATAGGAGCTTACGATATATACAACAAAGACTATGTTTTATCTCTTCAACCAAGCGATAGCTCTATTAGTTATAATACAGTTTCTTATGATGAATCAGCTCAAGGCTGGATAAGTAGATATAGTTATAAACCAGATCAGTCTTTTAGCTTAAGAAATCAACACTACACAACCATAGGAACTCAAATATGGTTGCATAACTCTTTAAATGTTAATTACAATAACTTCTACGGTGTTCAAGGAGATTCTTCAGTTAGATTTATTGTAAATCCACAAGTAAGCACTCAAAAAGTATTTAAAACTGTTAACTACGAAGGATCTAATGGTTGGCAACTTAACAGTTTTGTTTCAGATGAAACAGGACCAGGTACATACGCGGGGGCAAGTGAGTTTTATTACGATGCATCTCAACCTATTTTAAGCTATGTGCAAGGGGCATACGACTCAGCTAATCCTCCAAACACTGGATTAGCCGCTGTGGTTCCACCTATATTTAGAGCTGGATTTTACAGAAAAGAAAATAAATATTGTTCAAACTTAATTAGCTCTTCTGCCATAACACAAGCAGAGGTTTTACCAGGATTTCTTACAGCTGGTGTTAAAGGATTTTTTGCAACTGTAACTTTCTCTACAGATTCAGTAACAGATCCAGGTAGATACAAGGAATTATTCGCAGTGTCTACAAACTTTGAATTCTCAAATGGATATTAATAATAAAAATAAAAAATTATGGCAATAGGAGCATTGATGGCAATTGGAGGTGGTCTTCAATTAGCAGGCGGACTATTCGGAGCTGGAGCTGCCAGAAAAAGAGCTCGAGCTTTAGCTAGACAGTTAAGAGCAGAAAATGCTAAACTTGGTCAACTAGAAAGATCTAGACAACAAATAGTAAACCCATATAGCGGTGTTACAGACATGTCTAATTTAGCTAAAGATCTTTCTGCTAAAATTACAAATCCTTTTGCTAATTTAAGTGTAGCTACTGGCGCTGCTGAAATACAAATGGAACAGTCTGATATAGCATTAGCTAATACTTTAGATACTTTAAGAGCAACTGGCGCTAGCGCTGGTGGCGCAACTGCATTAGCTCAAGCTGCTTTACAAAGCAAAAAAGGTGTTGCCGCTAGTATTGAAACTCAAGAAGCAGCTAATGCTAAATTAAGAGCTCAAGGTCAGCAAGCTATGGAGCAAGCTCAATTGCAAGACGCTCAGAGAATACAAGGTATTCAAATATCTGAAGGGGGTAGAGTTCAGCAGCTTCAAGGTGCAGGAGAAAATATTAAGCTTCAAATGAGAGAAAATAGAGAGTCTGATAGAATAAACTATCAAAGAAATAAAATTCAAGCTTTAATGGGTGCCAGAGCTCAAGCTCAAGCGTCAAGTTCTAATATGATGATGGGCGCTATTGGTGGTCTTGGTAGTTCTCTAATGTCGATGGGAATGGGTGCTAAAGGATAAGACATAAAACATGGAAAATAAAAACATACAAACAAACTTATATTTAAAGCAGTTTAATGAAAGCAATGCTTTGGGTTTTGATGAAAAATTTATAGCAGCTAATTATGACGTAGATTTTGATTTATTAGGTAAAGCATTTAGACCTACGGCTAAAATATATGCTAGCTTGATGTCAAGTATACAGAATAATAAGTGTGTTAACGGTAATTGTGAAGAAGAATACAAGCAGTTAAAAGTACTAGATCAAGCACCTCAAAACGCTATTGATTTTTTAAGTGAACTTATTTCTCAGCTAGTTATTACAGAAGAGCCTAATTTTGACCCAAACAATAATTTTAAATACACTGTAGCCAACTCTATAATCACTACTAAACCAGGGTTTTCTAAAGATCACGGCTACAATATGATACTAAGTATACTTAAAAATGGTTCATTAGAAATTATGTTTACAGGTCCTATATTTGAAGAACCTCTCGTTATAAACAGTTCTGCATTAGAGTTGTTAGCCGAAGCTGGTACTAGTATTGTAACATCTACTCCAAACATACAAAAGCTAATGATGTCTATTATGCCTCAGACAGGTTTGTTTGAAGGTAATTCTTTACAGGAAAACGGTGAACTATCTCCAACTGCAGTAATAGCTGATGAGTTTGTAATGAAAAACCCTGATGGCAGCTATGACTATGCAATAATAGACATAGGCGGCGGTAAAGGTAGGAATATATTAAAATTTGATACAGACAAAATTTTAAAAAAATCAATGCCTTTTATAAATGCTGAAATTGCAGGTATATTATCAATAGAGCAAGAAGCTGTAGCGCTTTGGAACGTATATTTAGCAATGCAGACAAGTGTAGAGGAAGATGCTCAAATGGTACAAAACGCTAATGCAGCGAGTAAAAGCTGGAGTTATGAAGAAGATCTACCATTGTCTCAAGACAAAAAAGTTTTATTTGAACAAGAGTTTATAAAGTACTTTATGAACAATTATTTAAAGCAATTTATTACAAACAGACTTCCTACGGTTACAGAAGACGCTGCTGTATTTGATTTAGCAGAAGCTAAAAAAGCTAAGGCTCAAAAGTTCATTGAAGCTAATAAACTTTAAATTTAATTAAATGACACTACTAGAATATATTACATCTTTGCAAGATCAAGGTTTAGGTCAAGAAGAAATATTTACTAAAGCTCAAGCTTGGAAAAAAGAAAACCAACCTGAAGAAACTGAAGTTGCTGAAGAAACAACTGAAGTAGTTGAAGAGGGAAAGCCACCTGCTGTTGTAGAGAAGGATACGACTGT
>WLWG01002788.1_pt1 | contig 12752 bp, 12 predicted proteins | sample 6712871 | NCBI WGS metagenome assembly WLWG01 (sample SAMN12718693, study PRJNA515312) | sponge metagenome | isolation source: marine sponge | host: Mycale hentscheli | place: New Zealand: South Island, Marlborough, Capsize Point | collected 2003-05-01 | reverse complement strand
GTGTTTTCTGGTATAGCCTCTCCAGATTCGTTTGTTAGGGTAGCCGACGGTTCAAAAGGATATTTAGTATCCTCGAGAGAAGCCTGCCATTCTGGGTGTCTTATTCTAGCCATCTTAAATTGTACTTTTTAACCTTATGAAAGTTTTTCATCTACATTCCAATAGGAAAACATCGTTGCAGATTGGTTTGCGTGTAAACCTGCTAAAGCCGAATCTGGTACGTAATCGTTAGACGAGAGGCTGTAAGGACCTAAAGTTACAGCTATGCCGCTATCGGTAATGCCGTCTAAGTAGCAAGTAACGTCTACAGTTGTTACTTGCGGTATGATTTTTACTCGGATTTTATACCAGTCGCCTATCGCCAAGCCGTAAATATCTTGCCAGACCAACTCTACGAAAGTTAGTCCGTTGAAGTAGACAAGTCGAAAACGCCCAGGGTTAGTGCTTGTTAGATTTAACTCCGCAATCCAGAACTGACTAGCACCGGAATCGCTGACACGGTAGTTAAAGGCGATGCCGCCATTTTTACCCGTAGCGCCTCCGTTTTCAGTTATCTTTATTGCAGTTTCATATTCCCTAAAATATGTCTGCGCGTCGGGAGTCCAAACTGCAAGACTTCTCGTGTATCGACCCCCGCCGTTATCTGTTGAGTAGCTATATTTTTCGACCTCCGAATCAGACTCAGATGCGGATTGCGACGCGTCTACACAAGGACTGTCTATACTGTCTTCGTTGGAAAATGAAAACTCACCTAATACTGTTGAAAAGTATGCGGCTTCCTGGTCTTCAAAGTCTTCGCAGTAAGGCAAAGAGATTGAGATGACAGGGACTTCGCTTAAGCTCTCCGTGGGAGTCGGAGTGGGCTCAGGTTGCGGAGGTACGGGCTCAATTACCGGCTCTTTCTCGCTCGGCAAAATACCTTCCAATGTAGGAATGAACGGAGGCTCGCATGTGTCGTTAACACCCAGGGTGCACTCTAAAACTACACTGCCATCGTCTAAATTTTTACCTACAACAGAGCAGCCTCTAAAATCTAAAGTAATTGACCCGTCACAACACGGAGAAACCTCGTTAATTCTTGTAATAGGCTGAGGATTACCGCAGTTTTCAGATTCAGGCCTCTTGCCGCAATTACCCGCGAACGTCTCAAACACACTTATGAAGTTATCATTGTCGATGTCGTCTGTCTGCTCTACCAGAGAGAAGATAATTGCCTCTCGCTGGGCACCACTGATAAGCCGAGTTCCTTTGGTAATAGTCAACGGATCTTGGGCAGTTAGATTTACCAGCCCCGTTAAAGGCGTTTGATCGTATATTTTGCTAAGTCCGGTGACAGGCAGTCCGCCGTGAGGTCGCGCTGCGCGAGACGTTAACAACGACTGAGAAGGACTGCTAAAAACACCGGTGTAGTTGTTAAGCAAGCCCTCGCCAAAAACAACGTAGCCAAAAGATCCAGGGTACTGGGATTCAAACGCATACTGCCTGTAGCTTTCTAGTTCAGCCAACGGTACAGACAAAGCAAGGATTGGGACGTAAGAATTGCCTGTGTTTACCAAATCCTGAGACGCCAGAACCGTAACTGAAACTGCTCCGGAGGTAACCGCAACGGAGCCTAGAAAAGCGTACTTGCCTGCCCACTCCGGCCATCTGATCTTTATGTCTGAGATAATCCCCTGGGGAATCCTCAGATTGTCGTTGGACAACGCAGATGCCGAGTCGCTTAACGGGTAGTCTCGCGTTTCGTTTAAGTTGTACCACTGTTGGTTTCTTATAGCCATAACTAACCGCACCCGCAATTATTACAGAACGCACTCGTGCTGTTTAAGTTTCTTTCAATAGACTCTTTAGAATACCGTATATCTAAGCTCGGGATGCCTAAACCTGCTTGAGTCCATACGGCCTCTACGTCAGAGGGAACTGTTACTACTGGATAGGTGCAAGACGTTAGAGTATTCGGTTCAACTAGAGAGCTAGACCAATAAGCGTCAGCCCTAAACCATATTCTAACGCTGCTGTCGCAACCTAGGACTTTTAGTTTGAACGCAATCCGAGCCGTGTCCTGACTGCTAAGATAATCGAAAGAAGCGTCAAATGCAGCGGCTCGCCGATCATCAGATAGACCCCCGGGCAGACCAACAGCAACAGGCCCATTGCAATGCTGCGATCCTTCTATCTCCGCGTCAAAGCACTCGGAAAAGACCTGCTCCTCTTCGTCCCCGCCCTCGAGGAAAACCGTAAACCTTACATGGTTACCGACAAGGCAACACCCGCTAGTGTTTCCATATGCCGTAGCAATGTGAACGCAACAGTCGGGCTTTACAAAGGCCGCGAGCCTAAACGGGTCGTTTTCTCTTCGAAGTTTTTCTGCGTTCCAACGTTGAATGTTGTCGTAATGTAAATCTCGAGCAGAGAAACCGTTTTCCGCAATTCCTTTGTAACCAAACCACTGTCGTTTGAGACCTTGGTACGTTCTTGCAAAATAGTCGCACTCACAGCACGCATCGCAGTCGTTAAGTAGCTCAATGGCATGAGGCGCTTTTGAAGATGGAAGCACGAAAGAAGCGTAACGAAACTCTCGAGGGGAACTACTTACTAAACCTACTGGCCGTTGGTTTCTAATACAGCCCGTGCCCGTATCTAAAGTTACGTTACCAAAAGAGTTCGCAATCGCGCCGGATAGTCTGCTTATAGTAGGCTCGGAATCTTCGCAGCCAGGGAATACACCGCTACCTGCGCCCGCTGTAGCATTTAACTCTACCCGGCTGTTTAAACGGACAGCGTCCGTTAATCCCGTGTTGTCCGCAATAAAATCTGCAATATCTATGTCAATGTCATCTACGGTAAAGTCGTCAGGGTCTACAACTAGAGAGACGTTATAGCCCTCCTCAAAAGTGACATTACTCGAAAGCTCTGTAACTCCTACTCTGAGTTTTGAAACTCGCAAGGGTAACTTGTTATAAGTTCTAGGGTTCAGTACACCTCCGTAGGTATTTGCAGGGCTAACTAAGCCCGGCACGATGTATTCGTCGTAGTCCTGATAATCGACAGAGTAAGAACCCCAGCTAAGAAACTTAGTGCACCGGCACACCGTTTCTGTGCTTTCGTCTATCCACTCAATAATTAGCAGTCTTTCGCCCCACTCGTACGTTTCAAAAGAAGCGGCAGTAGTAGAGTCAAATACAACCTCGTCGTTTGCGTCTTTGACAACGATGTCGTACGTGTGAGCTGGTGTAGGGTAATCCGGCGGAGGTGAGACCGGGTTAGAACCAAACCCATACAACCAATCAATTCGAAAAGGGTAGGAAAACTCGCACTTGTCATCTTTGTACGACAAGTAAAAATCACCTAGTAGATCTTCAATATCATTAGAAGGCTTGATGAACGGGTAGTTACTTCCACCGCTAGGAGGTTGATCTACCCCGATTCTTTGACGACCTAAAGACTCTGTCATTGGTATCCTTACTCACTTGTTACACAGCCTCTGTCGCCCAGCCTTGCACCTAAAACGGTTAAATTCATTGCAGTTACTGACGCAGTTAGGTCGCTGACAAACTTTTCTAAGTTTGTCTTTTCTTGTAAAAATCTTTCGAGGTCGGATGTAATGGCCTCTAGCTCCGTACACCCACAGCAAGGAGCGCAACATTGGTCGGCAATTTGGATAGCATTAGAGCCCGCAGTAAACTGTAAGCAATCGTCGCCAATTAAATTAAACTCGCCACCAGATGTGGGAGATATTCCGTTGATAGTCTTAATGCAAGGTAAATCTGCAGCGCTACCTTCGCACACGCACGGCTCGATAGTACCCTCTCCGTCAATTGCACTAATAATAATTTTAGATTCCGTTGCCGATACTACCGGAACAAGTTGGATGTTATCGCCTGCAACAAGCTCAATGTCACCGTAAAGACGTTGACTAATACCACCCGAAGCTGTTGCTACTTTTAAAGACTGCACTCCTTGGATAATCGGACGAACCGCATCCGGCGATAGTCGAGTACCCGAGTAAGTAAAATTCCAAAGACCTGCAGGCTGCTGGCCAATTGAATCCAAGTTGTTAATAGTTATCTTGCCTGCTGTGTCGTCAAAAGGCTCAATACCTCCGAGAGAGTAAGTTTTGTATTCGCTAGTGTGAGACACGGTAGGCACGTGCGCAGACGCCACGTCTACCACACCGTCAGTGCCTTGGTAGGCAACGATGATGCTGTAACCGGTTCCAGTAGAGACAAGTTGGCGAATGTAGAACTGCGTGGGATTCATATCCATTGCAGAATGTATCGGCAAGTCTAGTTGGACAATGAAATCCTCAGGAAGAGAAAACGTACCGGTAGAGTCATATCCCGTGGCGTCGTCCGCCAAGGGATACTTTCTTTGACTATTGTGATTTAGCCACTCTAAATTCCAGGTGGAAAGAGGCATCCTTACCTCCTAATTAATTGAGTACGCCAGTTTGCTGCATAACACCTAACTCGCCGGTGTAAACATCTGCAGCATCTGCGGGGTCTCGAGTTACGGTAATGTAAATAATGTCGCCCGGCTGTACGCCAGTAATCCCAGTAGATTGCGTCGCCTCTACGGAAGAGTTTGCCAACGCCAGCGTACCTGTAGTTACCAAGTCAGAGATAGCTGCGGAAGCTCCGTCTGGCACAGGGTTCTGAGGGGTAAGACCGGTAGGTCGGGAAGACTTAACATAGGAGAATGCCAGCTGAGGCAGAGTACCTGCTACGCGGCCCAGGAGCCGGACTCGGTACTTGAAAACAGAATCGGCCGACGCGTCAAACGGCACGTCGAACTTAACGGTGTAGCTGCTCAGGTAGTCGTTTGACATGCCTAGGTAAAGGACAGGCGTGTGTTCTTCGGTCACGCCTTCTAGTCGAACTAGCTGTGCGCCCAGCTCTTGCGTTGGGTCAACATTAACGTTTACGCCGATGTTACCGTAAAATACTTCTCGGTTAGTTCCACCGACAGGTACCGTAGCACTAGCGTCTCCGCTCAGGGTTACGTTTGTAGGTGTTGTTGTGTAAACACCCTCGGCTACCGGGCCTCGTTTAAAATTTTCACCGTCTAAACTTTTAAAGGCTAAATAACCAGGTTCTTCGTCTGTGCTGACATTGAAGTTTAGGTCTAGATCAATGTCTAAGTCGCCTACAGATTTAGGGTCGGTAGTATTTCGACAATAAACCTTAATCCTACTATCAGTAGATTCCAGGCTTGTTACTACAGATTGGTCTGTCGCAAAGTTTACTTTTGCAAAGTAAATGAGCATTTGCGGGATAGTAACATGCGGGCACGAAGGGCCTGCAGACTCAGAAACTGACGCGTCTGAGCTATAATCAGTTGCCCACGGCACGTTGTCGTAACAATCTGTCATCCACCATATGCCGTCACGATTCATTACAACTAGGTCGTCTAGTGCCTGACCTGCAACCTTGGTCGGCGTCCAGTTCTCTGGGTCTTTAAATATGTTGACATACACTACACCCGTCGAAAGGACTCGAGAACCGTTAGATGTGTTAGTCGCTCTAACTTCTACCTGGTCTGTTGCGGTAACGTGGGCATCAAATAATATGTCGGTCGCAAATGTAGCTGGACTAGCTAAGACGTCATCCCCAGGCTGGGCGCCAGGAACAAGGAATGTTTGCGAATCTTGACCATGTGACGAGATAGTAGACCCGGTAAAAAGCAACTGACGATAGATTGAAGCTCCCTGGTCGTAAATAGAGTTCTTAAGTAACTCGATAGACGCACTCTCCAGGGGCAGAGGAGGCCAAGCGTTATCTAGCGCAAAATCAGCGCTTAAGTTGTAGCCGAATTTTGCACCAGCAGGTGCGTTGCCTTCGAAGACTGCATCGTCCGCAGGCAGCCACCCAGACAGAGTTGAGTCCGGGCTTGTAATTGTGTGAACAGCTCCCGTGGCTGGCGGAGTAGTGTCTCCTGCGGGCAGCATTGTTAAATCAAATTTGTAATGCTGGTGATTCTGTAAGGTATCCATAAACGTAGGGTTTACGAATACACTACCAGCGCCGTCTGCGCGCAGAACCGGAATGGAAATAGGAGGTTTCTGAGTAGCAAGCCCTCCTTGAGTTCTACCGGACAAGTAATACAAACCAGCGGGAACTGTACCGGAGTCTCCGGTCGCAGCAGAGATGTCTACTTTGGCGTAACCAAACAACAGGATATCGGCCAGATTAGCTTCGTGCTTCTCTGCAACTATTCCCCAGATTTGAGACGAAGCGCTTGTTTGAATATAGCCTGTGTTTAGGTCTGATTCTGTACCAGCCAAACCTCGCTCAAAACGAGAGTTAGTTGAGTTCCAGTAAACTGGCATACCTAACTCAGCTTCGTTCTCTACTGTCTGTTCGCGAGCATAGACCGTAGAACCGAGATTAGCCGCCTCAATAAGCGACCAAAGGTAATTGATGTTCTGGTCTAACTGACGCAGCGGCCTATTAGGAGTGCCCGGCGAAACCGGCTCGCCCTCCTGAATGTACTTAATAAATCGTTCTAAACTCATCCGTGAGTTCCTATAAAATTAGCCGTGAATCAATTCCCACTCGATGCCGACCTGACTTGAAGCGAGCTTTGGCTGCTGGGTAGCGGTAGAAAAGTAAGCTGCACTATAAATTAGATCTTGCGTAGCATCGTTACCGTCTACAAACGAAACAAGAGCCGCGCCGTAAATAACAGAATTTGCCGAGTCGCTAAAAGTTTTTCCATGCACCCCGACTAGACCCGCACTCCTTGCGGCAAACAGTACAGAATTACCCTTAGGAAAATCTGTGGTATCTGACGAGCTTATCGTTGCAGAGGACAAGTCTACTCGCAGGTAGTCTCGATCCGGACTAGAAGACAGGTTGTTGTAGTAACTTACGTTTCTACTTCGGTCAAAAGTAGGCACTGTTACCGTATCGCCAGGAGACGCTACGTTCTCAAACTCCAGGTACATACCGCCAATTCGGTAATTAATACCCGATCCTGCAACCAAATTTGCGGATATAGTTGCAAACTCGTAGACAACTAAATTGTTATCCCACTCTGACAGGTAAATTCTGTTTTTTGGAATATCCTCAAGGCCGTCTGGTATGTTGTATAGGCGAAAAACGGCTTTGTGAGGCGTTTGAATTTGTTCTTTCATTTTTTAACCTTATTGACAACGGCCTGATATTTGTCGAAGTCGTAAATTTTCTGATAAATAATCTACAGAGTTCACGTTTTCGCTAATAACCATACAAGGGAAAAAGGAAAATTCTTCTGTATAACCAGGCGCTGTAGCCGACGGAGGGCCGTCCATCACTATAGAATCCGACAATGTCTCTAACTCTACAAGCACCAGCATCGCCGTCTGAGGAGGTACGATCTTCCTTAGAGACGAAGCAGGAATAAACGGCAATTTGTCTCTTCCAAGCTTCCCAGCACTAATTTTTACTAAGAATGTATTGTAGCGTAAGAAGTTCTCCGCAAGAAACTCCAACGGGTTGACATTTGCAGGCAAATTAACTGCGGTAGGCTGGCCGACGGGATTTGCACGCACGTCGAGGTACATTGCGAGGGTTTTGCCCTCTTTTATACCTTTACTGTGGACTTCATCCCAGAATTTAGTGACGTCTTCAGAAAATCCGCCTAGATCCCAAGAGACTTTTGTGTAGCCATCTACGTCATCTTCCACGATAAGAGCCGTACTTTTGTTCTCAAAAGTTAGTTCTCCGAAGAAGCCCAAAGAAAGAAATCCAGGCCCAACGACTAAACCGGAAACTCCGTCCGGCACCGATCCTCGGTTAAACTCGTAAATCTGAAACGTATCTACGAGTGACTCCCCTGCGTAAACCGTGTCGCCAGCAGCAACTAAAGGAGTAGATCCCTTTTTAAAAGTGTAGGAATTCTTGTCCGTAACAATAACCGTGCTTCTTGAGTCTTCTGTGACTAACTCTACTACCTCGGTTTCAGATAAAACAATGGGTACGTCGGTAATTGCAGACCAAGCATACTGCAGGTCTTTAGACTTTGTTCCGCCAGTAAACGCATCTAAGATTGCGTTAATTATATCGCGATAACCTTCGCTAGAGCCCATCTTAAGCTCTAATGCGTAGCCGAATTGCTCGTAGACGTTATCTAAATCTACCTCTCCAGAGTAAACCCAAAGGACAATTTCTTTGTCTACAATTTGGCCGTTGCTAAAAATATCTTTAATTGGAAACTTACCGGAATCAAACGGGTTTTCCCTAAAAATTAAAGCACCTGGCTTCGGCTTCCAAAAATCTACGCTATCCGTCCAGATTACTTCTGGGTTAGCAATGTTGCTCAGGATGTTTTTTATCGTTTGAAAATCGCCAGGAATGTCTACTGTGTAGTAGCCTTCTAGCGCAAAAGCTTCTCCGTACTTCTGGGAAGTAGCGTTGCTGTATGTATTGGATGTGCCGGTCTCGTAGTCTTGGATAGATGCCGACGAATTATTGATGGCGCTGCTTCTTATGGTAACAGCTTGCCAGTTTTGTCGATGGAAAACCGGCACGCTAAACCTGGATATTGAAGCAATAAGCTCCATGAAATTTATCCAGGTTTGAGCGGTTAGGTTTGCCTTTGCTTTTAAAACGTCCTCCAGAAAATCCATACCCAGGTACGTCGTAGACCAGTAGCTGCCCACGGTATTGAGCAGCTGAGAAGGACGGTCTAAGTCATTTTGTGGGTATTTATAATCTGACATGGCTTTATTTCGTTATTGGCTCTCCTCTAAATTTTCAGAAAAAAGCCAATCAATTATCAATTCAGTAACGGCTCTCGCGATTAAGTTCAAAACTATGGATAAAATTAAACTCGCTAGTATTGAACCATGCTGCGAATACCTTTCTTTAACGGAAGCTCGACAAGCTGCGAGCGCCTCTTCCTTATCGACCTGACGATATACGTGGGGTTTACTAGCCCACCAGTCCATCGCGTTCTCTGCGATTTGTCTGGCTGCTACCGCTCGGCGACCCTTGTATTTTAACGAGGACACCACCCAATCTTGTACATCAGTTAATGAAGAAGATTTTGGACGTTCATTAGAGGTGCCGGACATTATCTACAGCTCCCACCTGCGCAAGAACTGTAAGAGCGGTTTCTAAAGAAACGACCGCCAAACAAACCACCACGAGAACTTGTGTAAGATCTTGTCACAGTTCTAGTGCTACCCCAGCCACCGGCTGCGCTGCTTGTTATGGCGTTTCCGCCCGTGGCAGGAAAGCCGTTGTGGATGTTGTCGTGCATGACGTGAAGTTCTTCTACAGTGTAGCCTTCATCTGCAGATACGCCGTGCTCTGCAAGGTGCTCGATAAGCGTCCTTTTCGACGGATTCCACGAACCATTAACGGTCCAACGAGACGAAGACATTCGAACAGGTGCCGTCAGGGCAGGTTCTTTTGCAGCTACAACTTCTTCCACGATGTCGGCTTCTGTAGTAGATGCAACTTCGTTTTGGCTACTAACGCTATCCAGCCCTTGTTCAATTCGAGACAAGGTAGCGGCCTGCGCATCAAGAGCAGACATAATCATCTCGTGATTCTGGTCAAGGTTTTTCTCCAGCTCCGCGTTGAAGATGTCGTCGTACTCGTTAGTAGGCGCTGCCTTTGCTTGCAGTTCTTTTTCTCCTCCGCCGAATTGAAGGAATATACCGATAATTAAGCAAACAGCTCCAGCAAATAGTAATCCAGTATGTCGCATAACATTTCCTCTACTTAAAATATGGTGAGTTTTCGTACCAATCAACTGGGTTACCTTCGGGGTTACCCATGACGCCAATCGCAGTTGTGCGCCCGTGGCGTAGTATCTGATCCCATGCGTTTGCGGTAATAAAGTACTCGCCGTCGCCGTGAGAGTTGACAGCACGCAATGTGCCGTCCTCTTTGTAACCAAGCACGGCCATTGCATGCCCGCCGCGTCCTGGTCTAAACGTCCGCATTATGCGGTCTCTTGGAATAGTGTTACTTCCGTAAGCGATTCCAAAGTTAATGCCTCCGCCGCCGCCAATGAAGTCTAAAGTTTCTTCGTGGTTGCGAGGGACTTTCCAAATTGACAAACACTTGTAAGGCTCGCCTGCGTCGTAGTTAGCTTGGCTTAGAATCTTATCCCGAGTTGACCTACTAGGATATCCTCTGGGGTAGCCAGTTAAGTCCTCGGGGCAGACGCCGTAACGCATGGCAACTTTACAGCCGCCAGAAATAGTGGACCCCATATCTCGACCGAGTAGTCCGTCAATTTTTTGACTAGCGAGGTACGCAAAGATATCCGATAGCTGTATCTTTTCGCCCCGAACCGCCGCCAACCTCTCTAAGCAGCTAGAGATAGAATGGCCTTGGCAAGAACCCATAGGGCCCTGGTTTTCAGTTTTGTGCCAGTCTACTAGCACTTCGTCTGGGCGACTAAATGATTCCCAGACTAACGACTTAACCGGTAGCTCGGAAATTGAATTTACAAACTCGTGATCCTCGCGGTCAAAGTCATAGTCGTACAGGATTTCATTCTCGCTCATTTGCGTAACTCCTCAAAATCTCTTCGTGAACCTCAGCAGACCATCCACCTGCGTCGTCAAACTTTTTTTGCTCAGCTCGCGCTAAGTCAGAGAAGGCCGCTTTTCGCGCAGGAGCTTGACCTGCGGCCAAAAATTCCCACACCTCAGTGTCCTTGGTAAACTCACCTGCTTTTAGTTTGTCTGCTGCTGCAACAGCGTGCTTTCGCCACAGGTCTTCGTAAATATCGAAGCTTTTAGTGACCGAGTCAGCTTTCGGCAGCGGGGGCACGACAGAATCTTCAGGTATTAGCAGTAAAACTACAGCTGCTATAAGACTGAATAGTCCTGCAAGAGTTCTCATTCTACATCTCCTTTACGAGCTAGTTTAGCTTCTTCAATTGCAACCTGCGCCTGAGTCATCCCTAGCTCAGCGTAGCCCCACCAGACTTCGTAGTTAGCGTTCGGGGCGGTTTCTTTAATCATGTTTAAGTACTCGTTTATGCCGAGTGGCGCAGGCTTATCGCTGCCAGTACCATTCGGGTCAACAGGTACGACTGAAGATTGGTCAACAAACGAGAGCCAATCCACTGCTTTTGACATTCTTGCTGGCAGCCCTTTTAGGAAAGGCCATACCAGCGTAAAAAAACTAACGGCAAATAGCCCAGCGATTAGCCAGGTCTTTGTATCAAGCATCATGCTCTCCTGGTTTAGTTTCAGTGTTCGTTAAGATTTTCCTCATCACGTTTACAAATACAGCTAACGTCGCTGCAACCATTGGAGTATACTCCCCAAAGTCCGACGACGCAGCCCACTCAGAAAGGTAGGTAAGAGCTGCGCCTGCGGCCGCAACGCCTAATCCTTTTATCAACTTTACGCAATCGCTCTTGCTTAACTTTCCGCGATTACCTTTAGATACTTCAGACATGTTTTCCTCCATGAAAATCTGAATTACTAACTAAAAACAGGAATATTCGTTTCTACGTTGATTGAAATATTCGCTGGTGACGTAAAAAATTGAACCGTTTTGGCTGTGACCATGTTAGGTGCGTCGTCTGTAACGACCAAGCTATCTGAACTTCTTAAGTAAGTAGAAATGTAGTTCGGAGTAAAAATACGGCCAAACAGGTCTAAATCCGTGATGCTTAGATTGTTCTGTATAAAACCGCTAACAGACTCTAACAGACGAGAGCCATCTAGCCTACCTATAAATGCCGTCGAGTTAACGGCACTAGCGATGGCATTTTTCATTCCATCTACGTCCGGGTCTGCATCTGCCGTAGATTTATTAACGGTTAGTGTTACATCAACAAAACAAGGAACAGGTGATTTTATTAAAACATCAGATCCAAAACTTCGAACATCTCTGCTGGACATGTAGCCCTGGAGCGCAGAAACATAAGGTGTCGTAGTTAGATCAACCTGATAGTTTTTCTTGCTACCCAGAGCAAGGCTACTAGCATCAGTGACAGTGTCCACAAATTGGACAGTAGCCGTCTGGTAAGCAGAGAAGGCACCTTCTTTTTGCTCAGCAATATCTGGAATGAATCCCGAACCTGTAAGGTCAAGACCGCGAACGTCGCTAGAAACACTAAACGTCTCGGTAGCCACAGGGTCTGAGCCTTCTACTACGATACGGGTCACTTCATAAAACCCGGGGGCATCTTCTTTTAAGATGGAGAATTGCCAAGTCCCATTGCCGTCGGCGTCCACACTGATAAGCGCGGCTTCTTTAACAACACCCACGGTTGCCAGGGCTTCCTGTCCCCGTATGTACCAATCCACCCTGCCTCCGTAACTGATAGGGAAAAGAGAGTGCTGGTCTCGCATCATTTCTGCGTCACCGTAACCCACGATAGACTGGTTTGTAACCGTACTGTAGTCAGTCAAAGAACGGAGCAGAGATCGCATGTTTACACGGTTAGACAAGGCCTTTGCGGCTAAACCATCTTGAAGTTGAGCAACAAGTTCCGTGTTTGTTTCGGTATTAGTTCCGTCCGAAAAGTCCGAAGTAGCATAGCTAGAAACATAATCCGGTATCGGAGCGTTAGGCACAACAAGCGTGTTTGCCGTTATTTTTGAATCTGACCCTGATTCTTCTGCGGTAACAAAAATAGTAAACAAATAGTTACCGTCGCTTAGCTGAGTCATTAAGCGGTCATTCGGCGTGGTAACGGTACTCGCGTTTGTTGTACTGGTATAGCTGGCGTTAGAGATGAAACGTAAACCGCCAGCCTCGAATATCGCCCCCGACGAAATCGTAACGCTAGTAGAC
>WLWG01002787.1_pt1 | contig 12762 bp, 16 predicted proteins | sample 6712871 | NCBI WGS metagenome assembly WLWG01 (sample SAMN12718693, study PRJNA515312) | sponge metagenome | isolation source: marine sponge | host: Mycale hentscheli | place: New Zealand: South Island, Marlborough, Capsize Point | collected 2003-05-01 | reverse complement strand
GTCCACCACCGTCATCATTTCCCGCAATGCCACCGGACACCCCAACCCCGTACGCGCCGCCGTGGTGATCCCTTGACTGATCGCCATCACCGCAAACCAAAACACCGGTACTTTGACCGAAGTTGGCACGGGAAAATGATCATCAAACGTGGTGTGACTGCGCCCCGGAAACACCTCTTGCACCACGGTCTCGCAACTCGTTCGATAATGCAGCACCGAGGCATTGAGCGAAATCATCGGCTGCGCGACAAACACCACCACCAACATCATCGCCAACCCTTCCCACAACACACGTTGTACCCCAAACGGATCCGCCGGATGCGTCGAAGGCAACGCCAAATGTCGCACAAACAACACCACAAACGGCACGTACGCCAACCCCGTGTGCGTGAAAATATCCCACAACAATTCGTACTGCTGCCACCCGAACAATGTCGTAAACAATTCCGCGTAACTTTGCACCCCCAAGTTCATCGCAAAGACGCCGGTTTGTTCGGTTTGTCAGAAGAAAACAATGCACCGCCGCGCATCAACGGTGAAGGCGTCGTTTGTGTGTGCGGTTGCATTAACAGTTGCGCTTTTTGCGTGTCGGCGTGCTGCAACACCGACAACACGGTGGGAGCGGCCAGCTCACGTTTGACACGCACATCGTGCGCCAATTGATTCATTTCATCGTTCAATTGCCCAATCGCCTGTTGGATCCAACGATAAGCCGGTGCGTTAGCCACAATGTCGGGCGTTTGCGCCCCAACCTTTAGCAATCGTTTGGCAACTTCGGCTTGATCCAACAATTTCAAAGCCATCAATTCTTGCGCCAACTTGTCAATGACAATCGCCTGATCCACTGGTGCCAACGATTGCAAGCTGTGGATCACCAAAGGCGTTATCGCATGAGAGGTCGAAGACAATGCCAACAGCGATTCTTTGGACACCGGCGTTTGACCTTGCACCAACGCCATCAAATCATCGGCCAATCGCTGCGCACAGATCCCTTCTTTGTGATCGGGGCACACGTGAATGAGCGGCAACAAACCACGTCCGGCTTGCGTGGATTTGTCACACGAAGCCGACACGCAAGTGGTTACAATCACATCGCCCAACACGTCCACCACCCAATCGGCCGCTTGCAAAGGCGTTGACCACAGCAAGACCAAATACGCATTTTCTTTTGTGCGCGTCGGCGCGCGATGATCGCCCGCCTCGCGCAACAACAAACCGTTGTAACCGGCCACCGTCGCATCGCGCAAAACATGGATCGGCGGTTGTCCCACCCCACCGGCGCGCGGTGTACCCGAAGCCGCCTGCACAGCGCCTTGCACCCAAGGCACACCGCGATCATAAGCGTTCGTATCCACCCACCGCTGGGCTTGCACAACGTTAGGCTCACCAATTTGCAATTGATGTTTCCAAGCATCACCGACAGCCACATGCCCCCAATCGGCATACGGGTTGCGCCCCTGTTCGGTGTCGTGCAACAACTGTCGGCAATTTTTTGTCGCCACCTCCAAGGTGGTACCCGCTTCCAACAATTGCCCCGTGAGCAATTGATACAGTGTCGGATTGGCGCGCGCCAATAAATAAAACGGCGAGTGCCCCACCATCGAGGTCATGTTTTTCGCCAACTGATTTTTGACCTGTTCATAATTGCGATACAGTTGATTGAAGGTATCGCGCAAACCCACCTTTGGATCAAACAGGCCGCAATGATAACCCGTGCCTAAATTCACTCGTCCCTTGAGTGGGATCCGATCACGTCGGCTCACCGCCGGATACGCAAAATCTTGGCCGCCACCCAATTGATAATACAACGCACTGTGGGGATCCGAGGGGATCAACGGCGTGGACGCTGCCTGTCCTTGCGTTTGCAGCACAAACACAAAACTCACCATCACCATTGCCCACCTCATGTGCCACATCATACGATCCCCCTCATCCGGTTTTAGTTAAAAATCGCCCCGTTGGATGCTGGATGCACCCATCGTACAAACGCCACAACACCCAAGCGTATTGCCCCAAATCTTCCTGGTTGTTCCACAAATCCTGTGGCTCCAACGCCTCCCCAAAGGTGCAACACTGCGAAACGGCGCTCGGATACAACGGTTGCCAAAGCACCGTCTCCACCGTTTCATCCACCCCTTGAATGTCACACTCAACACCACACTCGGTGGGCAACGAACGCCCCACATGGATCCCCAATTGGCTGGCAATGTGTCCGGCGCGAAACGCCACCACCCCAGCCGCCAGCGTTTCATTGGCCGCCACCACAAATCCTTCCCGTGGATAAAGAGTTCCCCACGAACCCACGGACGCAGCAATCGGCTGCCAACTGGACGGCAACCTGCCTTCCATGCCAAAGCGCCAAGCAATCGCATCGTGCATCGACACAAAATACGGTACCAACGCTTCGACCTTCGAGGGGTGTGCAACCTGCGGCAATCCGGCAATGGGCGATTGCGCCAGCGGATGCCCAATCACATCCGCTTCCAAAAATCGCACGCGATGATCGTGCGGCCAGTGCCCATGCACCCCATGTCCCAAGCGTTGTCCCGACCACCGCTGCGTGAGGGCATCGCCCATCGGATACGCCAAGGCGTCAATCGTCTTTCGCGCAAACACCCAGGGGTTGTTATCGGAGCGGCTGAACACGCTCACCACCGCCTCGGGCAAATAATGTGCCACCCACAAAGTGCTTTCCACGCGCGGCGCACCCTCTTTAATCACCCCCCAAAAACACAACCCGCGCACGCGATAATGCAGGCAATCGGGCAACGCACTCACGGTGTGTGACACAATGTCCACCGTGGTCAACGCGGCGTGAGCTTGCAGCCAAACACTCAACCCCATCCCCAGCAAAATCCCCAAACGACGACCGGTTGTCACACCACGCATGGTTCAAACCTCTTTGTTAAAATTCATCGGGCACCGCCACCGGCGCTTGCATCATCGCCTCCGCCATTTGAAACGCCGCCTCCAATTCACTGATCCCGTATTGCTTCATCAACTGTTGGCGTTGGCTTTTTTCATGTTTGTCGGTGGCCGCCAAATTCAACATCAACCGCGGCGGAATGATCCGACACAACCCTTTCACTTTTGGCGTCAGCCACACCCCTTCGGTGTATTGCCCTGGCACTTTGCGAGCCGAACGCAGCAGTGCACGTTCTTCTTCACTCAACGCGCGAAAACGCTCCACTTGTGCAATCTCATCGGGTGGCAAAGCCAAGCACAAAATGTTTTCCATCATCGCCACCACTTTTTGTGATTCATCCGCAAAGTCGCGCATGTTTTGGGTAAACAACAGCAGCACCAATCCAAGCTTGCGCGCCATCTTCGCCTCACGCGTCAACATCGCCGCCAGCAACGGGATCTTTAAAAACAAATGCAGCTCGTCGTGCGCGGCGATCACCGGTCGTTCGTCGTGTTGCGTGGCCTCGGCAATGGCGGTGATCCGATGATTGATCCCGGCATACGCCAATGCCCGATGCGCTTCATAACCCTCGTTGGCAAACAAGCCAAAATCAATCAAGGTGACATCGGCCAACGGCCACGGATCACCTTCGCGATCAAAAAATTGTTGCGACAGTGGATCACGACAAAAATACGCCATGTTATCGCTCATGCGTTGCGCACTTTGGATCCGCGCTTGATCGCGCACCGGATCGTAATCGTCGGCCAATTGATTGAGCGCCACCACAATGTCGCTGGCGATCAATTGACGTCGATGCGGTTGGGTTTGCACCGTTTGCGCCGCCAATAAAATGGCATCGACCAAGATGGCGCGATCGCGCCGCGTGAGGCGCGCTTCTTCACGCGCTTCACAACCGGTCACCATCAAAAGCGCTGCGATCACCATCTCTCCCAACAAGTCGCGCCGTTCATCCATCGCCGTGGAAAGATCCGCCTCAGACTCAGATGGGGTCAAGTCCATGTCCAATTGATCCAACGTGTGTTGCCGCTGGGATTGCTTGGCCGCTTCATTCAACGCATTCAATTGTTCCAAAACACGAAGACCCTCGGCAAACGGATTGAGTGAAATCGGCCGATCGGCGCGGATCGACAATCGGTTCACACTCAACCCGCATTGCGCAAGATAATGCGCAAACAATTTGAATGAATCACCGGCTTCCAAAATAAACACCCGCGGTCGATGATGCGCCAGCAAACTGGTGAGCAAATACACGCACAAATTCGACTTGCCCGTGCCGGTCTCCCCCAACACCAGCGTGTGTCCATTTTTCATTTTGTCGCGCAACAAGTCGTAGCAAAACGGCTCACCCCCACGGTTGTTCAACACCATGCCCAGATGCGATGTGCCGCGCGAGCGACCGTACACCGGCAACCATTTTGCCAGCGTAGATAAAAACACCAACTGCGATTGATTTAAATATTTTTCATCAAATTGGAAATCGTAATTCATGGGCAGATGGCGTAGATACGTGTCCACCGGCGTGAGTTGATGTTGACCTTGCACCATGTGAAAACCATGCTGCACGCACAAGGCGGTGGCCTCGTGTTCGGCACGCTCCAATTGCGCATCATCTTCACCGCGCAACAACACCGTAAGCGTCATCGGATACAATGGATCGTTGGCTTCCATTTGCGCCATCGCGTGTTGCAACGCCGTTTTGTAACGCATCGCTTTGGCACTTTGCCCCAACGCACTGTGCTCTACTTTTTTCAGCCAGCGACACACTTCATCGGGATGTTGGATCACCATCGTCAAACACAATCGCGTGTGGGCAGGAAATTTATCCATCAGCGCAAACACGTGTTCGCCGTGCGCGCATTCGCCAGTCAAATGCCCCACGCCCATCCCCGCTTCGTGATGGATCCCTTGCACGGTGAGTGCCGCGTGCGGCAAACCGTCCAACCACAATCGTTGCCCATCGCTGCGCGGTGTGGAAAAAAAGCACCGCTCACCAAAATCCCAACCCCCCGGCAACGTACCCTCCGATGGATAAACCAATTGGTTCAATAAAGCACGCGGATCCCCGCCAGCAATCGCAGGCTTGGGATTGAACCATGCAATCAACCACTCATACACGTCGCGCCCGGTGAGTACGGTGGGATCCAATCCCAACTCGCGCAATTGCGCACACCAAGCACGACGCACTTGCAGCAGTGCAGCGATCGCCGTATCACGTGAAGGGGGTGCCAGGTGGGAAGCCATTTTTCGATACAGCATCACTCGCACGCGGCGGATCCGCGCATTGAACCGCTGATCACCTTGCGCACGATCCACAAACACACCGCCCGGACGTGTCATAAATTGCAAATGCGTTTGCATCACTTGCAAGTACTGTTGCGTCAAAACATCCCCTCGACGCGCCATCGGGATCGCCGCACACAATTGATCGTAAAACGGCGCCAAATCCAAATCATCTTCCACGTACCATTGCACGATCCAAGGCGATCCTTTTTCTTGTGGGATCGCTTGTGCAATGCCACTCGCCAATTGCTGCGCCCACGCCGTCAATTGATCCGCCGGACGTGCTTCACAAGGCCACAAATTCAACCCCAATGCCGTGCCCACACTGCGCTGATCACTCAATAAAAAAATACGATCATTCGGATCATAATCGCGCAACGCCAACCACGGGGTGATCGACGGCAAGCGTTCGTATTGTGTGGCAATGTCTGCCAAAGTCGGTTGCGTATTGAACGATAAGAATGAGCGCACGCGTTGCCAATACGAAAGACTCATCGCACCGCTCCCAAACACGACGATGGCGCAGCAACATCAAAAGCAAAGGCGGTCTCATACGCGGGGATCGCCAAGGTCTCGCCTCCGGTCATCGTCACCGGATGTTCAAACACATACAACGGCACCTTGGGATTTGACGTCAAGGCTTGCTCAGGGGCAAGTGCTCGATGATCATCGTCCAACACCACCGGCGCACTCGCGCGCAACCGGGTGAGTGCGCGCTGTGCTTGGGTTTGATGTTGACGATAAATTTCAAACAAGGTCGGCATCCGATCGGCTTGATGTTCGCGCACCACATTGCTGGTACACCCCACACACACGCTAATCCAAACCAACCCTCCCAGCCGTACTGTCCAACAACGAACGTTGCGCATGTCGAAGCCTCCTCCCCTCAGGTTGATAATCAATTGGAATTTCTTGTGTAAAATGGATGACGACAGAAGTCCCCGCGGGCACCACCACCGCATCAAACGTCGAGGTCAAACGATCCCCCAACCAGCTCATTGCTTGATCAAGCGATTGGCTGGCCGCTTGTCCTGCCAGATAGTGTGATCGGTTGCCCGTCACCGCTTGCCAATCCCCTTGTCGTTGTCGGTGACGGGTGATCTGCGCATCGCTCAACGCATCACTGGCGCCTTTGGTCGCACCCAACGCCATCATTTGTGCGATCTGACGCGGCGCATCGCTGATCAACACCCCATCGATCGATGGGTTGCCATACACATCGGTAAGATACCCCAAGCTCTGTTGAGGCTGGAGATCCGCGCTGGCACTTTGTCCCACCGTTTGAATGGTGCCGTCTTGAAATAAAAACGTCAGACTGGTGATCCAACCGCGCGCACCGCGCGGACTGAGATCACCCACCGTCACTCCCGACAACACCATCCCCGCCAACGCATCCAACACCAACCCATTAGCCGCCAGCACCGTCTGATCCAATAGCAATTTAAACGGATACGGATCTTGTACCTTGCCTTTTTGGGGCACCCGGCCGATCAGCGCGGTCATCAACGTCGTTTGAATGGCGGTGGCATTGGCGGGAATGGTGTAATAGGCAATGGGTGTTGTCGCATCAAGTGTGGTGGGCACGGGCGCACTGGAGGTGGTGGTGGACAACGTCGTCACCGAACGTCTTAAGTCGGGGATCACCCCCAGTGGCGAGGCCACCGTTGATAAAAGTTGCGGCGCCTCCACCGATGCCGTTGGCTCAGGCAATGAGGGTGCTAAAGGGGTGGGCGTGGATCCCCGCTCGACCATGGCGTCCAATTGCTGTTGCTGCGCGGCTTGTTGCTCCGCTAAAGCTTCCAATTGACGCTGCGTATCGCGAAATTGTGCGGCCACAAATTGCAGCGTTTCATCGGCCACATCCTGTGAGACACGATCGTTTGGCCAACGCACCGTGGGCGCAGATGAAGCAGTCGAGGGGCGCTGCATCCCTTTGAACATTGCCACCATCACCAAGATGCCCACGCCCACCACCAGCACCGTCTTCATCTTTTTGCTAACGTTCATGGCACCCCGCAATCGCTTGATGAAACGGTGCCTCAGAAAGGAGAAATACCATCGTCGTAGCATCCACTTGACCTTTCGCACCCAACTGCGTGCGCGGAAACACACTGGCCGCCAACCAATCCCCACACCACGACCGCACATCCAACAACTGAGAATGGGGTTGCGTGTTGCGCACTTCCACCACACTCACATGCAACGGCCAACGCATCGATTGCCATTGCGCACGCGCCACCCATTGCAGCGAGGGTGTCGTCAATGCGGGCAACGGACGCGTCGTGCGCAACGCAAGCCGCACCAGATCCGGATCGGATATGACATGCGCCAAAGGGGCGTACACTTGATGCAGCGCATAACGAAGCAGTCGCACCCAATGATCACGCGTCTGTGGCAAGGCGTGTCCTGCTGGCGTCGATGTCATCGGCGTTTGGATCCGCAACGCATGATCCGGCGCATCGCTCTGCCCACGCAGATCCAACAACACCACTTGACCCGACGTGTGCAAGGTCACTTGCACGCGCATCGTGTCAAACGGTTGCAACGCCCGCACATACAAATGTCGATCCAAATTGATCACGTGCAGATGATCATCGGTCAAGGCTGCATTCGGCTGCGGGCTGTTGAAGATCACCGGCTCATCAAATTGGAGGATCCGTTCTTGTGCCACCGGCAATGTCAATGCCAGCGGTCGATGCTGCCACACCAACACATCGTCCAGCGGATCGGCACCCCACGCTATGGGCGTCTTGATCAACAACCACCCACACACCATCCAAACGCGCCATCGCGTATGGGCGCGTGTGACGCCATTATTCATCGAAATTGCTTTTTGCGCTCTCATGCGTCGGCCTCCGTTTCCATCAGGCGCGTGGGCGCTTGAGCAAACCCCGCCAACATCAACCCATACGGATTATGAGTGGGACTCACGTTGCGTTGGATCACCCGCAGTGGGTAGCGCACCGTAGTATTTTTCACCGTCCACTGCTGCGCAGTTTCTGTCAAACGCATGTCCAAATACACCAGCCATTCCCCAGGTGCCAGCAAACGCACTTTGTCTGCTTTGAACAATGCCCCTTGAATGCCTTCCATCCATCGCGTGCGATTCAACTGTCCCTGCTGCTGCAAGGTGCGTGATTCTTGTTGCAAGAGGCCGTGAAACGTTGGCGTCAAATACGCTCGCAACCGTTCCAAGTTAGCCACATAAGCATACTGCCCTTGGCGATCCATTTGCTGCGTCGGCCAATAATGCAATTCTTGCCAAACCAAATACGCAAACACATAAACGTAATGTTCTGGGATCGTTGTCACCGATTGCACCACCGCCTGCGACAGATCCGGCGGCACATACACGGTCAATCGTTTGGGCGCTTGATGCCAACCCAGCCCCAAACCCAAACACGCGCACAGCAACACCCCCACCGACACACACAGCAACACCACCACTCGCCGATCCCGATCTTCTTTTGCCCACAATTGAAATCGATGCCTCATCGTTGCACCTTGCGCCTGGATCGACCCACCGTCAGTGTGCCTTGATACGTCAAATACAAAGGCGTTCCCCAACCCAATCGTTGCCATTGCAACCACCGCCAATGGCGAAAATAACCTTTGGGTTTGTCTTGTTTTAAATAAGACATCATCCCCACCGCAGGGCGCAGCCACACCAACACCGTCACCAATGCCAGTAACACGCCCAATAAAAACGATCCCAACACGATCTGACACCACACCCCCCACCACACCACACCGACACCAAACAACCCCACAAAGATCCACAGCAGATCTTCCAACGTGCAGGCTTTGTAAATCGTCATTTTGTGATTCAACACATCCATCATCGCCCCGACCACTGACTTAAAATGGTACCGGCGTAATACAACACCGCCACCGAGATCACCCCGATCACCAGCGACATGAACGTCACCGCCACCGCTTTGCCATAGCCACCGTCTTCGGTGCGCGCCTTATTAAACGCCGCCACAATCCACGCCACCACGCCCACCAACACACCAATGGCAAACGCGTGTACCACAATGTCGGCGTAATCGCTCACCCCTTGACGACCCAACTCAATTAAATTGTCGGTGTTGTAATCGTCCGGCGGTCGAAACAAGGCCGCCCCTGCCCAAGATGTCCCCACCGACCACAACCACCCCACACCCATGATGCGCTCTATGATTCGTTTCATCGTGTCTCCCCTTTATTTATCCTTCAAACGCCAACGCAATGCTGAACGTGACCACCAGCAACGCCACCAACACGGTGTGCAACAAACCAAACACCGATACCGACTGCCCTCTGGCACCGGCTTGCAACACGCTAAACAACACTTTGACCAACCACACCAAACCGATCACCACCAACAGACCGCGCACCCACGCACTCAAGGCCACGCCAGGCAAACCTGAGGCTTGCGCAAAGCCTTGCAACACCTCATCCATCGATGTCCCCTTTGGAAACGGGGTTCAAATAATCTCCTGCGATCGGCGCCAAAGGACGCGCCCGCCAGCGTGTGTGCACCAACGCATCCGTCACGCCTTGACGCACCTGCGCCAAATCGTGTGCCAATCGAGCGTAAGCAAACGGGTGCAACGACGAGGTTTGCGCCGCTGACGCTTGCACCAACAACGGTGCCAGCGCATCCAATCCAATCACCCATTGTTGCAACAAGCGTTGCTCCGTCTCGCTCATGGCAAATCCCATCCCAGGCACGCAACATCCCCAAAACACCAGCCATCCCACACCCACTCGCTGTCCCCATGTCATGTCTCACCTCGTGTCACTTACCAATATTTTTTAAACCGTCCGCAGGTGATCGCCAGCCCCCACGTCAGCACGACCAGCGTGGGGATCCACCCCACATCCGTAACCGGCCACGGCGCCGCCAAATAACCCCACACACCGAGACTGCCGACCGCCCACCACGCACGTTTGAGTTGATGAAACACAAAGGCACTCTCGCGCGCACCTTGAAAGCGCCGCCGCGCCCGTATCACACTGCCGTCCACCCATGCCACACTCATCAAACCCAACCACACCGGCCAGGCGCACAGCAATCGCAAGCTGCGCCACCCCACAACCTGCGCCAACGCATGAGCGCATTCAAAGAGAACTCGCCCATCGTCCACCCACGCAAACTGCAACCCTGTTTTGCTTTGCAAAGCCTGGTGCCAATGTGTTGCCCGCGTAAAAAATTGTGTCTTTTGCGGCACATCCGGTTGACCCAGAGGCATCGCAGCGCGCATAGTTTCCCACCCTCGGGCAACGAGCGCCTGCTCGCGATGTCTCTGCCATTGCCCATGCGCTTGATGTTGCAAGCGCACAGACCAAGCCTCCACCGTATCAAAGGGCAACAGGGCAACACCCATTGCCGCCACCCACAACGCACCCCAGGCCAACACCACCAGCGCAAGGATCCAAACACCGATCCCCCAGGCGCGCGGTGTGCGTGCCGTGTGATGGGTGGACATGCCTCAATGACGACCGGGCAACAACGTCACCGGATCGGATCCAATCGGTTGTTGATCGGCAAACAACACGCTTTCCGCCTCGTACACCGCGTGCCCAAAACGCAATTCACGTGCAATACGTGCTTCTTTTTGCTTGGCGACCAACTTTGCCAAGGCGTGCAATTGCTCCGCGGTTTGCGCGTAAAGACCCAACACTTCCACCGGCGTGAGCGCGGCATACTCGGCTTCCACCCCCAAGGCCAACAGCGATTGGTAACGTTGCCATTGCGCAAGCGTCAATCCCCAATGCGTGGCTTGCCTTGCGGCGTTATCGGTTGCAAGCAACCCGTCGTGGTTCGTAAAATCGGTGCGCGTCATCACCGTGTCATACCCTTGTTGCGAACGCGCAAACTGAGTAGACACGCCTAAAAAAAATCCCAACGTTATGATCACAATCACTTGTGCGATCGTTTGCATCCGCCGCCGCGTCATAGTGAGATCACCCGCACCACAAAATCCTCGGTGTGTTCAAACGTCGCCGTGTGATGTTCCACATCCACCGCCTTTAGCTGCCAATGGGCATAACGCTCACCCACACCCACCAACGCAACCGCACCCGAAGTCGTATCAAGAACACGCACCCCCAGTCGATCGTTCCACACCTCCATTCCCAGCACGTCAAACCCCAAAGCCGGTGGGACGCCAGGCGTTGCGGTTTCAAGTGTCGGTGGCAATGCTTCAAGCGCGGCTAACACGCGCTGTTGGGATTGCTGCATCGCCGTTAACGGCGCCGCCACTTGCAAGGTAAACCAGTCGTCCAAGCGCGCAAGCCACGCAGCATCGGTTTGCACCGCGTGCAGACGCGTCACTTGATGCAACAATTGTTCCCACTGCATGGCCGAGGGCGTCCACTCAGACCCCTCCGGCGTCTGACACACCGAATCCTCGAAGAACGTTAATCCTCCCAAGCCAATGCCCATCAAACCGCCCAAGGCAAAAGCCAACACCGTGCGTTGCCGTATCAAACGCAACATCCCCTGAATGCGGGCGCCGATCCCATGCCAATCGTTCATTTTGTTTCCTCCTGTAACAGCGGCGGCGCGCGCACAAAGGTGATCGCCCGACGCAACTCATCCACCTGCAACACAAACGGTGCCCCCATCAAACGTTGCAACAAAGCATTCAACGGCATCACCGGCAAATGTCGATCCACCCACGGCAATGGCTTGTCCAACCGTTGTCGGATCCAGGCCGCATCCGTCGGCGCCACATCGCGCCACGGCACCCATTGGTACCCACTAAAATGCAACGCATAATCCAAGGCGTGCCCCACCGTTTGTACCGACACGGGGAACCACAAGCCCACCCGTTGCCGCATCAAAGAAACATCTTGCCCTGGCAAAGGCACTACTTGAACATAACGACTGGAAAAATTGGGCGCGTCAGCCTCAACAGGGATCGTCTGCGCACCCGCACCAACCCAGGCAATGCTCATTGCGCCCCAGCCCATCCACAGACCGAACCACCCCTCACGCATGGGAACCCCGCTCGCATCGCCCAAGGCATGTCATGGGAATATCGTGGGAAGAGGTGGTTTGTAAGGCAACCCTCTGGTTTAACTTTGAATTTTGGGGCAGACCAAACAACGTGGCGTGCGTGGTGCTAAGACGTCGCTGGCTTCGAGACGGCAGTGGCGTTGCATCGCTGGCATTCGACTCGATAGCAGCCTGCAACGTGTGGATCACCTGCGCTTGTGCAGCCAGCAGCACATCCCATTGAAACGCACGATCATGCAAGACTTGTTCAACCCCTTGACGCAAACGAGAACGTCCCAAGCCGCCTGTTTTTAAATCTTGGGCAATGTACGTCACCGCCTGCACGCTGATCCACACCGATTGTTGTTCATCGCTTACCGCCTCCTTGAAGGCGGCAATGTCTTGCGCACGACGTTCGGACACCGCTTGTTTAGATTCGTATTGCGTGATCGCTAAAAGAAGACAATCTTGGCGATCGTGAAGTAGATCACTGAACCGCTCACATCGACAATCGTCGTGATCGCCGGAGATGCGACAACAGCAGGGTCAAGCTTGAGAATTCGAGCCA
>WLWG01002786.1_pt1 | contig 12762 bp, 11 predicted proteins | sample 6712871 | NCBI WGS metagenome assembly WLWG01 (sample SAMN12718693, study PRJNA515312) | sponge metagenome | isolation source: marine sponge | host: Mycale hentscheli | place: New Zealand: South Island, Marlborough, Capsize Point | collected 2003-05-01 | reverse complement strand
TTTCGAGTTTCATCCTCGCAGTCAAACACCAAAATGAAAAAAGTGGAACCTCAAATATGCGCCATGAATCAAATTGTCGCACCTAATGGCAGCAGAAATAGGGTAGCTGAGTAGTTACATTTTTTCATAGAAAGGCTTGTCTTCAATCCTATCAATTGTGTTGGAGAGTTGTCGAAATCGCTGACCGCAAGCGCCCTTAATACAGCCGGGGCTTAGATCATCAAAACCCGTCTTCCTAACCCTGTCCCAGTTGCCTTGTGTGGGTAAATTCGCAAACGGTATGGCCGTCGTTTCAAAAACACTCGAATTTATTGAGCCAGTTTTTTGCATGTCAACTTCAGCGGACGGTTCTTCTGGAACAATGACAGGTTGTTTTTTCGCCGTTCGATCACTGCTGAGGTGGAGCGATTCTGTTGGATTATTTCTTGAAAAACAGCCCGACAAAGATGCCATTACTAAAACAAGCGCGACCACTTGTAAGCCAACTCTAGTGAAGCTTTTTTGAGGCACCATGAACTCCCTGATGCCCAAGCGATAAACAAAGACTTTCTAAATATGCTAAACAAACGTGGTAAATGAAGGTAAAACGGCCGGTCATCAATTCGCGTCATCAATTCGCGCTCATTGGCCCGGAAGTGAATAAAGCTGCCAGGCTCAAGCAGACTCATAGAGAGGGCATCATCAATGGTTCTATCGAAATAGGACCGATCCGACTAAGTGTTGAGTTCCGCCAGGAACTCGCTGAAAATCCAAAATGAGTTTGGTCGCTTTCCCAAGGCCCCGGCTAAACAAATTGGCGAGATCGAGTTATACAACGCCGGGTGACGTCGCATGCAGGCGGACCTAAATCATTGACGTTAATCTCACGGAGGCACCCATGAGTGCTTTGAAAAAGATTGCATTGGCCGTTCTGCTGGTTCTGCAGATGCCAACGAGTGCTGGTGCACAGCGACCACCTTCTCCGGCCCAAATTGCCACCTATGACGGCTTGCATAAGGCGGCATTCGAGGGAGACCTAGAAGCACTAAAACGCTTGATACTGGCGGGAAGTGATCTTGAAGTCCGGGACGGAAACGGACGCACGCCCTTGCATGTGGTAGCCTATGCTTCTCATGAGAAAGCCGTCCAACTTCTTATTGAAGCGGGAGCGGATGCCAACGCCTTCGACAATCAAAAATACGATATCGTGACTATTGCAGCAGTAGCAAATGACCTTGAAGTCCTGAAACTGGCACTCGATCTGGGGGCATCCCCATCCAACATTACCAGTCCCTATGAAGGAACCGCTTTGATCGCTGCTGCTCACCTTGGTCACCATGAAGTTGTGAAAATACTGACTGACGCTGGAGCGCCGCCTGACCACATAAACAATTTGAATTGGACGGCTCTCATGGAATCTGTCGTCTTGGGCGATGGCGGTGCCGATCACCTAAAAACCGCTCGCCATCTCTTGGATGCAGGAGCCAACAAAAACATTCCTGACCGCGACGGGGTAACGCCATATGAACATGCGGTCAATCGCGGTTACACGGAGATGATCGACCTCTTGAAACAATAGATGATCGAGCACAACACATGTTGCAGCGCATGATGTTTGCAACTTTGAGTTTTCGCCGCTAATTGCGACCTATAAATGAATACAGAGGTATTCCAAAGTTTAGCTGCTGGACAATCCCCTCATTCCAACCCAACAGATATTAGACGATTCCACCGCCGGCGCCTGATACAGCTGGCCGCTCGGATGCGACCTTGGCTCGATAACCCGCCGCACGATAGGTGGCAATTGGATCAATCGCGCCGCCTTTTTCAAGACGCGCCATTGCCAGGATCGGTTCGACATCGGTGCGGAACGCCGCCTTCAAAATGCTCGTGGCAATCAAGGCGTCATTGCTGTCTTGCGCTTTTGAGAGCGTGTCGCGGTCGACCAATGTGGCTTGAGCATAAGATCTGAGAACTTCCGTCGCGCTCATCATCAGGCTTTCAATCGGGTCAGTGACATTGTGGCTCTGATCAAGCATGTGCATGGGATCAAAACCGCTGACCGCTTCACTATCTACCAATTCGTTGAAAACCAGAAACAGCCTGTAGGGGTCAATTGATCCAGAATCGAGATCATCATCGCCGTATTTACTGTCGTTAAAATGAAACCCGCCGAGCTTTCCGAATTGGATCAATCTCGCCACGATCATTTCAATATTCACATTTGGAGCATGGTGCCCTAGATCAACCAGACAATAGGCTTGCTCTCCCAGCTCGGTGGCAATCAGATAATTACTCCCCCAATCCTGGACCACAGTGGAATAAAATGCCGGTTCATACATTTTGTGTTCGGTGAATAGACGCCAGTCGGCGGGCAATCCTGAATAAATCTCCTTGGCGCTATTAAGGTAGCGTTCCAATTGTCGTGTGAAATTGGTCTGGCCGGGGAAATTCGAACCGTCACCAACCCAAATCGTCAGCGCTTTTGACCCAATGTTTTGACCCAGTTCTATGCAAGCCAGGTTGTGCTCAACAGCCTGTCGACGGGTTGCAGCATTGGTATGTGAAAGCGATCCAAACTTGTAGCTATGGGTTTGGTCTTCCTGATCCTGAAACGTGTTTGAGTTCATGGCGTCGAAAGTCAGTGCGACTTCCTCTGCCTTGCTCAGAAGATCCTTTGCGGGCGCTGTGTCCCATGGGATGTGAAGAGATACGGACGGCGTGGCGCAGGTGAGTTGGTGAATGACGCCACAATCATCCATCTTGTCAAATATGTCGCGCGGTTCACCCTCTCCGGGGAATCGTGCGAACCTGGTGCCGCCCGTGCCGACACCCCAGCTTGGAATGGCAACACCGAAATCAGCAACCTTGGCTTTAACGGTTTCGATGTCGATTCCGCGACGCGACAAGTGATCGCCCAAGGCATCGTAGTCGGCTTTCAGACTTGCCACTGCAGTCTGGTTGGAAAGGGAAATAACATCTGAGTCGATCATGATAGTATCCTTAGCCTGATCTAGCGGGTGAATGCCTGCACGTTCCCGGCATCAACATTGATAATGTTTCCGGTGGATTTGGATGACAACTCCGACGCGAAAAAGTAAGCCGCCTCTGCAACATCTTCCGGCAATACCGACCGCTTGAGCAAGGACCGCTGGCGGTAATGCTCTTCCAGTCCCGCTTTGTCTTTGCCATAGGTTGCCGCCCGTTCGCTCAACCAGTCACCAGACCAGATCTTTGATCCCCGGAGCACCGCGTCGGGATTGACGACATTGACACGAATGCCGTGATCGGCCCCTTCCAGCGCCAGGCAACGCGCAAGATGAATTTCCGCCGCTTTCGCGGTGCAATAGGCCGATGCGTTGGGTGAAGCTGCCAGTGCGTTTTTGGAGGCAATGAAGACAATGGAACCGCCCAGGTCCTGCATCTTCAACATTTTGAAAGCCTCACGGCTCACAAGGAAATAGCCGGTAGACAGAATCGCCATGTTGCGGTTCCACATTTCCAGCGTTGTTTCTTCGACCGGTGCTGAACTGGCAATTCCAGCGTTGGAAACCAAAATATCAATGCCACCAAATTCCACCGCGGTATAAGCAAGAGCCGCCTCAACCGCAGCCTCATCCCTTACGTCCATGATCACAGTGCGCACGACGTCTGATGAGAAGCGTGAAGCCAGATTGTCAGAAGTGTTGGCCAGCGCCTCTTCATCAATATCCGCCAGCACCACACAGGCCCCTTCGGTCAGATAGCGCATCGCCGTTGCCGATCCAATTCCGCCGGCACCTCCGGTCACCATGGCAATACGGCCAGCCATGGATTTGGGTTTCGGCATCCGCTGCAATTTCGCTTCCTCAAGCAGCCAATATTCAATATCAAATGCTTCCTGTTCGGGCAGGCCGCAATACTCGCTGACCGCGCTGGCACCGCGCATGACATTAATGGCGTTGACGTAAAATTCCCCCGATATCCGTGCGGTTGCCTTGTCTTTTGCAAAGGTGATCATCCCGACCCCGGGGATCAGGTAGACGACGGCATTTGGATCGCGTTGCGCGGGGGAATCATGGCTTTTGCATCGATTGTAATAAGCCGCGTATTCTTCTCGATAGACTGCAACCGCCGGCTTCAATCCAGCAAGCGTTGCATCAATGTCGGGATCGGCAGGGGAGAAGTCGACGACCAGGGGGCGAATTTTTGTGCGCAGAAAATGATCGGGACAGGATGTGCCCAAACCCGCCAGGTCTTCCATCTGCTTTGCGTTGACGAATTCCAGAACCGTGTCGCTATCATCAAAATGGCCGACCATAAAATTTTCTGCAGATATCATGCCGCGAATGGCAGGCATTAGTCTTGCGGCCACTGCACGCCGATCATCGTCGGCCAATGAAGCGTATTTTGCGCCGCCAAATGCGGGGCTGTCTCCGATTTGTGCGGCAAACCAGTCAATGGCCTTTTGAATCGTGCTGATCGTCAGATCATAACAGGTCTGGGCATCATCATCCCAGGTGAACAAGCCATGACTTTCAAGCACAACACCTTTGGCCTGTGGATTATCCAGACAAAACTTTTCCAGCCACAGACCCAGTTCATAACCAGGTTTTTTCCATGGCAGCCAGCCAATTTCAGAACCAAATATCTGCTCAGTCAACTCTTTAGAATTCTTGGAAGCCGCAATTGCGATAATCGCATCGGGGTGCATATGATCGACGTGCTTCTTGGGAACGTAGGCATGCAGTGGTGTATCGATGGAAGCAGCACGGGCGTTCAAATTGAAGGTGCAATGGGGAAGATAGGCGACCATTTCATCCTCAAATTCGACACCGCGATACAGGCTTTTCAGGTCGTTCAACTTGTCCATATAGAGTGTTGCGAATCCATCCATTTTGATGGTTCCCACATCGCCGCCAGAACCCTTAACCCACAAAACTTCGGCGTTTTTCCCGGTCAGCGGGTCCTTTTCCATGACTTTAGCCGACGTGTTGCCGCCGCCATAATTGGTTACCCGCTTGTCTGATCCAAGCAAGTTGGATCGATAGAGCAGCAATTCCGGCTGGCTCATTTTCATGGCCGTATTGACGTCCCATAAATTCGGTAATGCCGTTGGCTGGTCGGCTTGTTGAGAACTTCTCGACATTCTTCTCTCCCATTGCCGCAATCAGCAGATGCGACCGCAGTTATTGCCCTAATCAACACATGATCGGCCGCTCATGTCAATCACAAGCAATCATAAATAGTCAAATAGTTTGCACAAATGAAATAATTTGATTGAAGTTGATTGACATTTGTTAGATTCAATGGAACCTTAACTCCCGGAGGATGTCATGCACGAGAATGAACGGCACAGGATTATTCTGTCTGCAATTCAGGAAAAACCGGTTGCGACCGTTCCTGAACTTGTTGAGATGACCGATTCTTCAGAGGCAACCATTCGACGCGATATTGCAAATTTGCATATGCAAAAGAAGTTGCGCCGCGTCAGGGGTGGTGCTGAATCCATCAACCCTCCTCAATTTGTCGGCCTCGCGGGCCGCACGTTTTCAGTCAATGAAACGTTGAACGCCTCCAAAAAACGGGCGATCGCCCATGCAGCGATACAATTGTGTAATGATGGGGACGCCATCATTATCAATGGCGGAACGACGACGTTTCAGATGGTGCATCCACTTGCGGCCAAAAGGATGCAGATATTTACCAACTCCTTTCCCATTGCCGAGCATCTGTTAAACCATTCGAAAAATACAATCATGTTGTCGGGTGGAGTAATTTACCGCGAGCAAAACATCATTCTCAGCCCGTTCGAAAACGATGTGACGCGCAACTTTTACGCAAAGCGCATGTTCATGGGAGCCCAAGGGCTTTGTCCGCTTGGATTGATGGAAGCGGATCCGCTGCTCATTCAGGCCGAACACAAGCTGATAAATCAGGCTGAAGAACTCGTTGTTCTCGCCGACTCATCCAAGTTCACTCAACGTTCCAGCCTGATCTTATGTGCACTGGAACGGATCACGACAATAATCACAGACAATCAAATTCGAGACGAAGATCGCGACATGCTGGAAACGGCAGGTGTTGGACTTATCGTTGCGGATAATACTGCGCAATCGCAGCAACCCTCGGTGGCGTAAGCCTCGACCCAAACCCTCGATGGGAGGAAAACAAATGAACCTATTTAAGAAACTCGCCGTGTCTACGGCCATAGCAGCAGCCTTGATCACGACGCCGGCAATGTCGGCTGAGCGTATTGCGCTGGTTGTAAAATCTCTGGGCAACGGATTTTTTGATGCCGCAGCCAAAGGCGCTGAAAAAGCGGCCGCAGAAATTGGCGATGTCGAAGTAATCTACACCGGCCCAACCGCTGCAACGGCAGAAGGTCAAATCGAGATCGTCAACTCATTGATTGCTCAAAATGTTGATGCAATCGCGATTTCCGCCAATGACCCGGACGCACTGGTACCGTCGCTCAAAAAGGCGATGGACCGGGGCATTAAGGTGATTTCATGGGATTCCGGCGTCGCCGCCGGTGGTCGCATGATGCATCTCAACCCTTCCGACACCGACCTGATTGGTGAAACCATCATAAAGCTTGCAGCAGACTATCTGCCGGATGGTGGAGACGTTGCCATTCTTTCAGCATCGTCTACAGCAACCAACCAGAATGCCTGGATTGATGCTGCCAAGAAAATCCTGCCCACGAAATTCCCCAAGATCAATCTTGTGGCCGTGGTTTATGGTGATGACGACTCCGTCAAAAGCACCAACGAAGCAAAGGGACTGATCGCTACTTATCCCAACCTGAAGGCGATTATCGCTCCGACCACCGTTGGTGTTGTCGCAGCGGCCCAGGTTGTCACCGATATGAAGTTGATCGGCAAGGTCAACGTTTCTGGACTGGCGCTGCCATCTGAATTCAAAAAATTCATCGACAACGGATCGTCTAAAGCTGTTGCGCTTTGGAACCCAATCGATCTTGGATATTCAGCGGTGCAGATTTCACATCAACTAATTGGTGGCACCAAAGCTGCTCCTGGAGCCAGCTTTGCCCTCGGTCATGTCGGCAAGATCACCCTCGATGACAGCAATTCTGCTGCCATGGCGGCTCCGTTTCAGTTTGATGCTTCAAACATCGAAGAATTCTCAAAAATTTACTGAGACCTTCAACACTTACGAACAGTGGCGCCCGTCGCCACTGTTCACGACGCTTACCCAGCAGGGGGTGGAATCCTATTCATCCTTCCCATTAAATTGAATGCGACAAAACCGGTGAAGCAGTGATGCTATGAGCGAACCTCTCTTAAGGCTTTCAAATATCACCAAGACCTTTCCCGGTGTTCGAGCCCTGCACGCTGTTGACCTGGAGCTTTATCCGGGAGAAGTAACCGCGCTGATCGGCGAAAATGGTGCAGGAAAGTCAACGCTGGTCAAAGTCATGACTGGAATTTATCAGCCCGATGAGGGCGACATTTTCTTCGCCGACCAAAAAGTTGCAATGCCAACGCCTCATGCAGCATTTCAACTGGGCATAACAGCCATTCATCAGGAGACAGTGCTGTTTGATGAACTCACTGTGGCTGAAAACATATTTCTCGGCCACTGCCCCAAAGGCCGGTTCAATCTGATCGATTGGCCAAAAATGAACGCCAATGCGCGCCATCTTCTCGATGATATCGGGGCCAACCACATACAAACCGACATCCGCCTGAAAGACGTCAGCATCGCCAACAAGCATCTGGTTGCAGTGGCCCGCGCCCTGTCTGTCGAAGCCGATGTGGTGATCATGGATGAGCCCACGGCGGCGCTGTCACACAAGGAGATTGAAGACCTGTTTTCGCTGGTTGAGAAACTCAAGAGTGATGGGAAGGCCATCCTCTTCATCTCCCACAAATTTGATGAAATTTACCGACTGGCCGATCGCTATACGGTATTTCGTGATGGCGAAATGGTGGGCAATGGCATGCTGGCCGATACCCCACAAAGCCACATTGTCGAGATGATGGTCGGTCGCTCTGTCGAACAGATTTTCCCATCGCGCAATGTTGAGATTGGTGCTCCGGTGCTGAACGTGAAGGGATTTAGTCATCCCACCGAATTCGCCGATATTGAATTCGATCTTCACAAGGGTGAAGTGCTTGGATTTTACGGCCTGGTGGGTGCCGGGCGAAGCGAGGTGATGCAGGCTCTGTTTGGTATGACTCAATCCACATCAGGAACGATTACATCAAATGGGCAGGTCATCTCTCCCAAATCCCCAGCCGACGCGATCAAAGCGGGTATCGTTTATTTGCCCGAAGAACGAGGAAAGCAGGGTGTCATACTGGACTTGCCGATCTTTCAGAATATCTCTTTGCCATCGTTGAGCCAGACGTCACGCAACGGCTTTTTGAGAATGGCGCAGGAATTTGAACTGGCCAGAAAATATGCCTCACGCCTCGACCTGCGCGCGGCTTCGCTGAGCCAGCATGCGGGAACTTTATCCGGGGGCAATCAGCAAAAGGTTGTGATTGCAAAATGGCTGGCGATCCAACCCAATATCATCATTTTGGATGAACCGACAAAGGGCATTGATATCGGTTCCAAAGCCGCAGTGCACACCTTTATGGGTGAGTTGGTCGAACAGGGGCTGAGCGTCATTATGGTGTCGTCGGAGATACCAGAGATCCTGGGCATGAGCGACCGGGTGGTTGTCATGCGGGAAGGAAAGGTTGCTGAAATCTTCAACAACGACAAAAGCCTGACGGCGGAAACGTTGATCCGTTGCGCTGCGGGTATCGGGGAGCAGGCAGCATGAAAGCCATCACCCGCAACCACGAATTTTGGCTGGCCGTCGTCGTCATCTCCATGATTTTAGGCACAGCCCTGCGCTCGCCCGGCTTTGCCTCTCCAGAAAAATTGGCCGTCATCTTCAACGACAGCTCAATGTTGATCATTCTGGCGCTGGGTCAGATGGTTGTGATCCTGACCCGCTCAATTGACCTGTCCATGGCGTCAAATCTCGCCCTTTCTGGCATGATTGTTGCGCTGGTCAATGCAGCTTATCCTGAAATTCCGGTGCCGGCGCTGATGATATTGGCCACGTTTTGCGGCCTTTGTCTCGGGGCGTTCAATGGCGGTCTGATCTGGTGGATTGGCATACCGTCGATTGTGGTGACCCTGGGCACGTTGACGATATACCGGGGCACCATCTTTCTGATCGCCGGTGGCAAGTGGGTGAACGCCGACCGTTTTTCGGAAGATTTTGTTCAGTATACGCGCACTGAATTTCTCGGATTGCCCGCCCTGTCCTGGTATGCTCTGGCGATTGTGATTGGCTTTTTTATTCTCATGACCCGAACCAATCTGGGGCGCTCAATCTATGCTGTTGGCGTCAATCCCAATGCGGCTCTCTATACCGGCATCAATATCGGGCGCACCCAATTTGTCGCGTTTTGCATCTCCGGTGCGCTTTCCGGGTTCTGTGGATACCTATGGGTTTCACGCTACGTTATCGGCTCGGTTGAAGTGGCAAAGGGCTATGAGCTGACCATCGTAGCTGCTTGTGTCATTGGCGGCATCTCAATTGCCGGAGGCGTCGGGACGGTGGTCGGAGCAGTCCTTGGGGCATTGTTCCTTGGCGTCATGAGCAATGCTCTTCCGGTCATTGGTGTTTCCCCTTTCTGGCAAATGGCAATTTCAGGAGCAGCAATAATTTTGGCGGTGATCATAAATGCCAGCAGCCAGAAAAAGAGCAAACGGTTGATATTGAGACAGGGTGAGGCTGCATCATGACCGATACGTCCACCCAATCCCGGCAAATTGCCGACAGGCTGACGACTCCGCTGCATGACGCTGTATTTTCCTGGCCGACACTTCTGTTAGTGGTCGCGGTGGGTCTGTTCGTGTTGAACACTTTCGCGTCCCCCTATTTCCTATCGCCCTGGGCTTTGTCGGACGCGACTTTCAACTTCACTGAAAAGGCGATCATTGCGTTCGCCATGGCACTGTTGATCATCTCCGGCGAAATCGATTTGTCCGTAGCGGCGATCATTGCACTGTCATCAACGATGATGGGACTGGCGCTACAGTTCGGAGTGGATACGCCGACGCTTGTTATGATCGGCACCTTAACCGGCGTGGCGTGTGGAGCTTTCAATGGACTTCTTGTGACCGGTCTTGGCCTGCCTTCGATTGTCGTGACGATTGGCACGATGAGTTTCTTTCGCGGGATTTCATTCATGATTTTGGGAGACAAAGCGTTCAACGGCTATCCGCCAAGCTTTGCCTATTTTGGTCAGGGTTATGTCTGGTGGGTGGTGTCGTTTGAATTCGTGCTGTTTGTCGTGGTGGCCTTGGCCTACTACGTGCTGTTGCATCGTACGAATTTCGGTCGTCACGTATTTGCCATTGGCAACAACCCGGTTGCAGCTCAGTTTTCAGGTGTCCGGGTGGCCCGGGTGAAGTTCCTGCTGTTCTGCCTGGTCGGATTGATGTCAGGAATTGCGGCAGTACTGCTCACCTCGCGCCTGGGCTCCACCCGACCGTCCATTGCTCAGGGATGGGAACTGGAAGTCATCACGATGGTGGTCTTGGGAGGGGTCGCTATTCTGGGAGGTTCTGGAACGATTCAGGGTGTGTTCGTGGCCGCTTTTGTGATGGGGTTGATCAGCTTTGGTCTCGGTCTTTTGAATGTCCCGGGGATCGTAATGTCAATTTTTATTGGTGGTCTGCTGATTGCTGTAATCGCTCTTCCAATATTGGCCAATAAGGTTCGAGAGCGACGGTCATGAGCAATCTCAAATCAGAGAAAATAGCCTTCAAGATGCACCTCAATCCCGGCCAGGCGGAGGAGTATGAGCGACGCCACGATGAGATACCTGACGCACTCACCGAATTGTTAAAAAACTCCGGAATCAGCGACTATTCCATATTCCTGGACGAAGAAACCAATATTCTGTTTGGTGTTTTGTGGCGCAGCGATAACCACACTATGAGTGAGTTACCCGCGTCAGAAGTGATGCAGGCGTGGTGGGAACACATGGCGGATATCATGAAGACGGGCGACGGAAACGTTCCCCAGTCTGCGGATCTGAATCTTGTCTTCCACATGGAGTGATCCGCATGGATGACAAACAGCACGTCGCAGTCGTCGATATCGGCAAGACCAATGTCAAACTGGCGCTGATCGAGATGGAAACTCTCACCGAGGTCGCGGTATTGAGACAACCAAATCCGGTTTTGCCGGGACCACCCTATCCGCATTTTGACATTGAAGCCCTATGGAATTTCATCCTGACCGGCTTGACGCAGCTTCAGCTTGTGCAGCCCATCAACGCGATCACCGTAACGACCCACGGAGCCAGTGCGGCACTGCTTGATGGTGAAGGGAAGCTGGCAGCTCCGGTTCTGGATTACGAACATGATGGACCCGATGGCCTTGCCGATGAGTATGATGCTGTCAGGCCGGATTTTCAGGAAACCGGTTCGCCTCGCCTTCCTGTAGGACTGAATCTTGGGGCGCAGATCTATTGGCTGTTTGAAACCTTCCCCGATATCAAAGAAAAAGCCCGTTTTATTGTTACCTATCCGCAATACTGGGTCGCGAGACTAACCGGCATTATTCGCAACGAAGTCACTTCGCTTGGATGTCACACTGATTTATGGTGTCCGACCAAGGGTAGCTATTCGACCATGGTGGAGAGGTCAGGATGGCTCGCACTGATGCCGCCCCTGTGTCAACCGAACCAACGCATTGGACCAATTCGTGCTGCTGTCGCCGAGCAGACGGATTTGGACAAACAGACATCCGTCTATAGTGGCATCCACGATTCAAACGCATCTCTGTACCCCCATTTGTTGAACCGGGATTCGCCGTTTTCCGTCGTTTCAACTGGTACGTGGGTTGTGTGCATGGCGGTTGGTGGCAAGCCGGTAATACTTGATCCCACCCGAGATACGCTGATCAATGTAAACGGGTTGGGCGATCCGGTGATGTCTTCGCGGTTTATGGGAGGGCGTGAATTCGAAGTGGTGGTGAAAAACCACTCACAGACCTATCAGCAACATGAAGTCAAACGGGTGCTTGAAGAAAAACTGATGTTACTTCCTTCAGTTGAACCCGGATCGGGTCCGTTTCAGGGGCAAAAGCATAGATGGATTGAGGGCCAGCAACCCTGGTCTGACGGGGAAAGGTTTATCGCTGTCAGTTTCTATCTTGCTCTCATGACGGCCACCTGTCTGGATCTCATCGGAGCCTTGGGGGACACGATCGTTGAAGGCCCGTTTTCAAACAATGCACTATTCTGCGACATGCTTGCTGCTGCAACTGGTCGACCGGTGATCGCAACCTCGGGTACAGGAACCAGCGCTGGCGCTGCTCTTCTAATAGCAGCTGGCAGGGCATCGGAAACGCTGAAATTGGCAACGGTCTTTACTGGCTATCCGACATATTCAAAATATGCTCAAAGCTGGTTATCCACGGTTGCTGTATCCAACTCATAGCGGCGGGAACAACAATCCTGCGAATTGGCCAATTTGGTCAACAAAAGTCTGAGCATTGTTCTGAGCCCCCGGCCTGTATCTCCTGTCTTAATCCAAATGTCCGTTTTGGCTCAACGACTGCTCTGGGTCGCTAGAAATAGCAAATTGATGCTGAGCCGTTTTGTTTGCGACATGAAACCAATGGCGGGGCAGGGCTTATTCCGTTGAAAAACTCGCCTTAATCTCGGCAGTCTTTGCTGATTCAGTTTTCTCATTGATTTGGGAGATTGATTGCCATGATGGGACGACGTCCGGAAGCTCAAGCGGCGCTGTTTTACG
>WLWG01002785.1_pt1 | contig 12772 bp, 10 predicted proteins | sample 6712871 | NCBI WGS metagenome assembly WLWG01 (sample SAMN12718693, study PRJNA515312) | sponge metagenome | isolation source: marine sponge | host: Mycale hentscheli | place: New Zealand: South Island, Marlborough, Capsize Point | collected 2003-05-01 | reverse complement strand
AAGAAATTGATGACTATTTGCGAAGTGGCCGACCAGTCATTGGCATGCGGACTGCAACACATGCCTTTAAGGTGCCAAAAGACAGCCCCTATGCTCATTACAGCTTTAATTATGACGGTGACAAGCAGGGCTGGACTCAAGGGTTTGGTCGGTCGGTCCTGGGGGAAACATGGATCAGCCATCATGGGCATCATAAGCATGAAAGTACGCGGGGTATCATTGCTCCTGAAGCAAAGGGACACCCGATACTCCGAGGTATAGAAAATGGTGACATCTGGGGTCCAACGGATGTCTACGGTGTTCGTTTGCCACTACCAGCAGACAGTATGCCGCTTGTGCTTGGTCAGGTACTTGAAAATATGGATCCCGATTCGGATCCTGTACAAGGCATGCAGAAAAATGGAAAGAAGAATATTGCCAAAAATGATCCAATGATGCCAGTAGCATGGGTCAAGACGTACGCTATTGAGGGAGGAACTCGTGGCAAAGTTTTCACAACAACAATGGGCGCTTCAACAGACCTGGTTTCAGAGGGTGTCCGTCGAATGATCATAAATGCCTGCTACTGGGCAGTTGGCCTTGAAGACAAAATTTCTGGAGATTTGGATGTGGATATTGTTGGGAATTTCGAGCCAACAATGTATGGTTTTCGAAAAGAAAAAACTGCCGGAATAACTCCAGACGATCTTCGGTAATCGATATTTAATTAAAGACGTTTAATCCAGATGTTCCGGAACTTTACTGGGCTACCATGATCCTGAAGAAATAGCGGCCCTTTTCCTGTTTCTTGCAAAGTCTGCTCAACTTCTTTTAAGTAAGTTGTGACACCATGCTTGTAAGGAATGTACGGGGAGCGTGGTTCAGAAAAGGTCACGCCGTCTTGCACCAGTTTGCCATTAAGCCACGCTTTAAGAGTGCCCGGGGATCGGTTCGTGCCGTCGGTATGTCTCCTTGGTGCGATGAAGCGTATGTCGTAAACCTGCCATTCACCCGTAGGGCGGGATGCATTCACAAAAGGTTTTGTGAACCGGTATAGGCTGCCCTCGTCTTGCTGAGTAACTTTTTTCACGCCAAATGAGTCATAAATTTGCATTTCGTAGTGCCCATGAATGTAGAGCCCACTATTTCCATGCGCTAGTGGAGATGTCATGAATTCAGCATGAATGTCAGCGTCCTGAAAAATCTCAGTTGAGATAATATGATTTATGTGACGAGCACTTCGGGTAGCCGTCAGAACACCATCTTCTTCAGCCCAGTCAATCGGCTCACCGTTCATTGCAGTAAATTGTGGTTCGATATTCCTTCCAAGAAGAATAATTGCGTCTTCAGGCGGTTTGGCAGGTAAGGCACGCTGTTCAGGATGAAAGTCAACTAAGAGTTGGTTGTTTTTTAAACCTGGTTGCATATGTTTTGTTGGTTGCGAAAACGCATTTTTTTGAAGCGTTCTGTCAGCAAAGTCGGCAAACTGATCCCAGTCAAACTGTAAGAGGTCATGTTTTCCATCACGAATATGGTAGCCGATTGTTTTTCCAATTGATGTGTTCACAGGCGGGATTACTCGAGTGCCGAGTCCCTGAAGGTTATAGAGTTTGTAGGCAGGGTTTGCGGCAACAGCTGCAAGGAACTCTCCTCTCGGATCTGCCCAGCGATCGTCTTGAGCGCTCGCCACATAAAGTGGTCGTGGAGCAATCATTGCAAGAAGTGAATGCTGGTCACATGGGAGCTCATTTTCACGACCTGCAAATGTAGCCAGCTTTGGACAGAACCAGTGTGGAAATCTATTTGTGATTGCTTCAATTGATTCACCATAATTCCTTCGCGAGAGTGCCGCTCCACCACAGCCAGATTCATTTGAAATAACCATCGCAAAGCGTTGGTCACAAGCTCCTGCCCAAAGCGCTGCCTTTCCGAGCCGAGAGTGCCCCAAAACAATGACCCGATCATGATCGACCTCAGGCAACGTCAGAAGCCAGTCAAGAACTCGGGAGAGCCCCCATGCCCATGCACCGATAGCTCCTGGTTCATCAGCGGGAATATTTTTACCAATTGGTCTACCAAGAGATTTCATAATGCTGATGGCACGACCATCTTCGTAATCCGGGAAGAAATCACCACAGTGGGCAGTGGCTAATCCATAGCCACGAGTCAGCATTGATTGAACTGGAAATCGGTGACTTTTGATTCCGCGAGAAGCCTCTGTAGCACGATTATTTCCCTCTTTTGAAATAACCCAGTTCTTCGTTATTTCGATATCTTCGTCTGCGACTTCTGCTTGGTTCCCTAGAAAGTTAAGTTTGAGGAAAACAGGGACTTTTTTCTTCGATTTCGGTACATACAAAAGCACGTCGGCTGTAGGTGCGTTCTCCGTTGTACCCATCTTTAGCGTTGCTTGAATCCGTACCGCCGTTGTATCACCGTATTTTTTTTCAATACGTTTTTCTTTGCCGAGAACAGAGACTTCAACAGCTGGTAACCGACACCCATAGATGAATGTCTCGAGTAATTTGAATTGGAACGGACGAGTAGTATCCTCCCAGTCTGAACTGGAACGAGCCTGTTTTTTATTAGGGCCGAGGAGAAAGTTAGGCAAACTGTACTTTCGTACTGCCGCCTCTTCGTAGTTAGGTGTTGATTGTGCTAGGCCAAAGGAGGCCTCTGATATCACAGTCAGCACCAACACATGGAAAAACACATGCCGTACCAAAAAGCCATAACCCTTATTTCTCATGGCGAAATTTCCTGAAAAATCGAAGACGTACCTACTCGGAGAAAGTTCTTCTTGATCTGTGCTGCGAGCACAGGTTGATAGCCCAATCAATTATTTTCACCACAGGTCACACTATTGAACTGAATCAATTTTGCGAAGATGAAGGCCTGCTGCAATGAATGCCACAGCACTTGAGAGGAAATTAATACCAATGAAAATTCCAAGCAGCATGCCTGCTTCCAGTGGGCTGCTCGTTAAAAGAATAATACTCAAAATCCCAGTAATGATTCCATCGAGCAGAAGCCATCCCCACGGGAATCCTTCTCGGACCGTGAATGCGGCAGCTAGCTTTGCTACTGTTTCGAACGCCAGTAAGAAACCAAGAAACAGAACTAGAGCCTCGACGCCTGCCTCGGGTAGTACCAGCATTCCTATTCCAGCCATTGTTGAGAGACCACCGCATACGAGTGTTATCCAGAAACCTCTCCAAGTATAGGTGCCAACTGCCATTGCCACTTGTGAAACTCCTGCTACGAGCAGGCTGATGCCGCAAAATACAGCAACCACTTTTGCTGCTACCCACGGTGTCATAAGTGCAAGGGTACCAAGGGCTCCAAGGATCCCGCCGAGGATGAGACACCATGTTGCAATTCGGGAAACGCTAGGTGACTCGGTATCCATGAAACTACTCCTGTAACGGATTGGAATTCGAACGGTAGAAAGAGAAATCAGAAACTAGATCATAATTGCTCACTGACGTCTTTGCTTCTGAAATCTCACTGAGTAGTTTTTTAAGCTAAAAAACATCATTATTAACTGATTCGGAGACTTTTTTGCCATGGTAGACCCAATTGCGTGGTAAGAAATATGTGAGGTCCGTTGCTGTTCAAGAGGTGCGTTGCTACCGTCGAAACATGGATAATGCCGAAGAAACATCCGCTTCAAAGAGTCCCGAGCTCGATCGCAATCCCATAGGAGGACGTCATTCAGAGGAAGCCGAGGCGACAGTGCTTTCCGACAACGAAGCAATTGTTCATGCCCCGAAGTCAGTCAGTGAGCTTGGAAAGCTTCTCGAGGGTAGGCAGCTTGGTGACTATCGCCTCGAGAAATTTGTTGGTGGTGGTGGTATGGGGGCCGTCTTCAAAGCACTCGATACAACGCTTGATCGGATCGTCGCAGTTAAAGTCTTGGCGGGACATCAGTCAGCTGATGAGGAAATGCTCAGGCGTTTCCGCAATGAAGCACAATCTGCAGCACGGCTTAATCATGAGAACATAGGTCTTGTGCATGCTGTTGGGTCAAGTAATGGATGGCATTTCATTGTCTTTGAATATATCGAAGGTACAAATCTACGGGATTTAGTTCGACAACGAGGTCCTCTAACGGTTGCTGCTGTTGTTGATATCTCAATGCAAATTGCAGCGGCGTTGGATCATGCCTGTCAACGTGATGTAACACATCGTGATATAAAGCCATCGAACATTCTTCTGACACCGGAAGGTCGTGCGAAATTGGTTGATATGGGGTTGGCCCGATTGCAGCACATTGCGGGGGAGCAGGATCTCACGGTAAGTGGAATAACGCTTGGTACATTTGACTATATCTCCCCAGAGCAGGCGCGTGATGCACGATCAGCCGATATTCGCAGTGATCTCTATTCGCTGGGATGCACAATGTTTTTTATGCTGGTCGGCAGAGCACCATTTGCTGAGGGAACTATGGTGCAAAAATTGCTCCAGCATCAACAGGAAACACCTCCTGGCATTGCTGATTTGAGGACTGAGGTGCCACGTAGGCTGGTCTCGGTCGTTCATAAATTAATGTCAAAGCGTCCACAGGATCGCTTTCAGCATCCAGCGGCTCTCGAATTTGAATTGTTATCAATAGCCGAGGAAGAGGGTTTCGATGTTACGGTGTCTCGTCCAGCGATGGATATCGACTCGACTATTACAGATAAAAATAAGGTACTTTTTTGGCCTTGGGTTGCTGCGGGACTTAGTCTTATTGGTTTTGTGTGCTGGACGGCAATATTTGTTCCCAAAAGAGAGTCCAATCAAGAGTTTGCAAAGGCAGTCAATCCACAACGTCAGGTTCTTGATGATACGGCGGTGGTCCGTGTCGTTCCGCAGCCCTCGCAGCCAGATGAGTTTGGGACTATTTCCGATGCATTGACACACCTATCTGGTGGCGGGGTAATAGAAATCTCTGAAGGTTCAGAATACGAGATCTCTCCAATGCGTCTCGATGAAGACGTGAAAATAACTATACGGGGTGTAGCGGGCAAGCGACCGGTCTTGCGTATTACTGATACTCTTGACTCTTTATTCGACTCAGTTAATCCAGCGTTCTTTATCGATGGCGGACACCTGACGTTGAGTGACATTAATGTTCATGTTCGTTCGGGAAATGACGGGAGCGGAGTTGGTTATTTGTCAATTTTTGAACTGACAAACGGAGGGAAGCTGACCTGTAGGAATTCAGATGTGGTAACTACTGCGTTGTCTACTGAAGAGAACTCCAATGCTGAAGGAAACAGGATCTTGCTTGCACGGGTAAATTCGCCTCGTAAATCAAAGGGGTACTTGAATGAAGATGTAGGTGAAGGGCAGAGCAACCCCTTACAAGAACTGCCAGATCAAAGAGTAGAAGAGAAAAGTGAAACTGTTATTGAGATAGAGAATTGCGTGGTTGATGGAGACATCACGTGTTTTAATTGTGAGTCATCGACAGTACTGTCACTCTCCTGGACTGGTGGTGCCGTGACAACCAGAAGCAGATTTCTTACGGTAAACACGAGTACAGTAGATTCTGTTGAAACCGTTCAACTAAAACTCCAGCTACATGATGCAATATTTGTTTGCGGGCAGGGTTTTTCCCGTCTCGCAGATGCACCCGGTCAGGATGATGTCCCACAAATGAGGGTGATAGCTAAAAATTGTCAGTTTGTAATTCCTGAATCATATGCTCTTCTAGAACAGGTTGGAGTGGCTGAGCCCGAAGCCTATCAAAGAGCGATTCAATGGAGTGACTACCGGGGCAGGTATGAGGGTGGAAGAATTTTCAGGAAAATCGATGGTGCCGGTGACCTGATTGAAATTGACTACTCGTCAGCAGGGCAGCCACTGGAATACCAGGAATTTTCAGGAATTCAGGAGTTTTTGCCCACGAATTAGAGCGATGTCCTTCAGTTGTGTAGCTTGCCCAGACGACACAACAAGAAGAGCGGCACTTTTTCCTTGTAATATCGTTGTTTCAAGGCCATTATTTAGACGTTGTGCAATATTTGGGAGTGTCCAAAAGGCATAAAATCAAAAAATAAAAGCGGTAACAGGTGGCTCGAGACTGTCGATTGAGATGGACGAGAGCTTTTTATGTTCATCTCGTGGTTCCTTTAGGAGAAAACAAAATATGAGAAAAGATCGATTGTTAGGTGGATTGATTGTTGCGACTTTTGTTGGAGCCTTTTTAGTCTCTGCCAGCCCTGCTTTTGCGGTGAAACAGTTCTACGATGAATTCAAAGAAGTGTATGTAAACAAGGGAAGTCTTGATGGAGCTGCCGTGGCTAAGGCAAAATGCAACATTTGCCATGAAGGAAAAAGCAAGAAGGATAAAAATGCCTACGGCAAACTTCTAGATAAGTTGCTTGACCGGAAAAAGGATGCAAAAAATCCAGAAAAGATTCGTCAAGCACTAGCAGCTGTTGAGTCTGAAAAAAGTCCTTCGGGCGAGACATACGGAGAATTAATCAAAGAAGGCAAGCTTCCCTAAGATTTTTGTCTCTAGCTACAAGAGTCATTGCTGGCCTCGAGGAGAATGTCCTCGAGGCCAGTTGTGTGTTGGATGGCCGAAACAGCTTCATCTGAACCGAATATTCGCACCTGCTTCACGAGGTGGTCGAATTGCAACTGTGCAAGAGACTGAGTGACAGGTGACATCTCTACCAGTGATCGCCAGCGACACTCACTTTCATCTAGCTGGCCCCTACAACATACTTGGAGATTGAATTCAATCTCCCTCTCTTTTGGTGGAGCGTCGATGAGTATCTCATTTTGTTTAATGCCAATGCCGGTTTTTTTGGCTAAGCGTTTTACAAAAGAATTGGATACGCGAACAAGATCTTTATATGGCAGACCAGCTAGAGTGTTATGCAGCACGGTGTGCGTTTTTGCATCAAAAGCGGCAATTCGTTTAAAAAGTTTTCGCTGAGGACCAAAGAGCCCCTTCAGAATAGATTGGGCATCAGAGTTCGTAGTAGCATCGCTAATTTGTTGTACAAACGTGTTCTCTGTTGATTGCACGAGCAAATTGGTGTCTAGATGGTCACGACTTAGCCAAACGGTTCGTTGCAGCATAGCTGTTGCTGATCGGACAGCATGATGCCAATAAACCTCACTGAACATGACATAGCGAGCAAAAACCATCAGCTCCGCTGCAGTTCTTCCTTTTTCAGTAATTGCGAGTGATTCACCGTTCGCATTGAGGCAGAGGCTAGCGAGGAGGCGGTCTTGGTCGAAATGCCGGCCATATGGCACACCGGCGTGCAGGCTGTCTCGCATCAGGTAATCCATTTTGTCGACATCTATTGGACCGGAAAGAAGTGAGTGAATAATCTTTCCAGAACTGTCGCTTGCTGTGCCGAGGATGAGTTGTGCGATTCGCTCTGGCTGTAGTCCCCAATCAGACGCAAGCAGTTCTGTAATTTCATCTGCGGAAATGAGTTGAGATGTTCGTTCCTCATGCCGTGGCATATCGGGAAGGTCCATGTCTTCAATAGGGTGGCAGTACGGCCAATGTCCAATATCGTGAAGAATCGAAGCTACCAAAAAGGCTGCTGCATCTTGCTCAGAAATAGCTTCACGAAAACGGTCGTCGCCATGCAGACTTGCTAGAAACGCCAAAGCGAGATGGTACACGCCAAGAGAATGTTCAAGCCTTGAATGTACGGCGCCTGGGTAGACAAGCGAAACGAGACCGAGTTGACGCACCGATGCCAACCGTCGAAGTGGTGAACTGTCCAGTAATCTACGAACCCGAGGAGTCAGAGGGACTGTTTTGTCCGGAGGAATTCGAACGCCGCTACCGTCATGAATTGTTTTTAGTTCAGATAATTCAGCAAAGGGCATGAGTCTTCAATCTAATTGGTTCTCCTCTCGCCGAACCTTGTTCAGCAGTTACAAAGGAGGCTGTAAACCCGATATATATCGTACCAAAGCTATTAAGACTACATAGAGAGAATAGTGACTTACCGCGACACTCCAGTCGAGGTCAAAGCTTACGACTGCAGTCAAGCCGCCGGCAAATAAGAATACTGGTGCTAAGAAAAGCCATTGCCATATCTCGGGGTCCTCAATGCCAATCATTCCTCGCACAAGCCACAATGAGGCATAGGCAACGCTGCAAATCAGAACCCGTATTGCGAGCTGTTGACCTCGATATGGTTCAAGTTCTTTGTCGCGCATCACGGTGTATCCAATTTTTACGCAAGGGATTGCTACAAGTACTGCCGTTACGGCTTGGAGAAAAATAGGGATTTCTATTCGGCCAGGTTCTATCTCAAAAATTTTCCCCGCAACATATGCCGCAAGAAATAATAGTACGCCTGCAGAAAAAACCAGAGTTAGGGCGACTCTAGAAAATGACTCAAGTTTAAAAACAATTGGTGATGTCGGCATATGGCCTACGTTTGGTGAGGCTGTGGCCTCTGTAGGATCATGGATGGTGACGTCACTAGAAGCCTTTGGGATTTTGATTGGATTCTTACATTTCGGACACGGGCCAGTCTGGCCAGCGAACTTATCACTAACTTTGAATCGTGCTTGGCATGTGGAGCAAACAACTGAAATTGCCATGAAGAAGCTCTGTGGGGAAAGTTAGGAGGACAATGTCGGGGTAGCGTGGACTGATATCAGGGTCTATTTTTCAGATTGTATTTGAAAACACCAATATTTTTATTTTTACGGTACAGAAAGAGGGGTAAAGTAAGATGTGGGTGCTTTTGTTGCACTGTGTACGTAATCCATCAATTGTTGATATGGTAATTTCAAATGGTTGAATCTTCCACTATTACATTCCAGTGTTCGAGTTGTAGCTCCCGTATCACGGTTCCGGGTAAGTTCGCAGGGAAAAGTGGTGTCTGTTCAAAATGTGGCGCGAAGGTTGTTGCTCCCAATTCCCAACCCACGGGTCAACAGAGTACTCCAGGTTCAGCAATTGTGAACGAAGCATCAGGCTCGCATGGTTCTTCAGCAGATCTTCTGGGACCTCCCGTTGACGAACATTTGAATAATCCTGGGAGCATTGAGAGTCCAACTGCCCGGCTTATTGCAAGACTTTGGCAGGAGCTTGAGCATGGAGGTGAGGTTGAGTTACATATTGCAGGAAGTTCTCGACCAATTCTTCCACAATTCTTTGAGCGTGATTGGTCTCAAGGGACACACGCTTTATTTGCTCGTCAAGAACCAGATGGATCCATTACTCTTGAAGCAGTTGCCTGGGAATCAATTCAGCGAGTAGTCGTTCGTAAAGTACAGGGGCTACCAGACGGAATGTTTCTCGATGAGGGGGAGAGTTAATTTCTCTTCCAACGATGTTTGTAGTGAAATATTCATGCCTCATCGTCATCAAGATCACCTTCGGTGATCATTGAAAATCCTTTGGCTGCGAGTGTTTCCAGCCCCATCTCTGTGTTGTCTACCATAAGCGCAACAACAGGACGTCCCCGTGGTCTCATGAGAACTGGATATGCCTGAATGATATTGATTTCTGCTTGAAGTAGAGCTGTACAAATCTGAACAAGCGGCTGAGAGTCCTCAGGCAACTCGACACCGATTAAATCACTTTCAATTATGGCAAGCCCTGCTCGCTCGAGAATCTCTCGGCCCTGTTCAGGGTGACTTAAGAGGAATCGGACGAAAGCGCATTCGCCGGCATCACTAATTGATAAGGCTACGATGCGTATTCTTGTTCCGGCAAACCGTCGCACCAGTTCAGCGAGTTGTCCGACCCGATTTTCTAAAAAGACGGTGAATTGCCGCAGCGTCGGCCAATTTCTTCCACGTGCAGTCGCAAAGCCGACTGTTGCGCCTTCACCTGCGTCACTAAAACTTGTCATGCCATACTTTCGTGCGTTTTGCTGAGCCTTAGAGGATAGGCTTTTTGATTAGAGTAGGTCAACAAATGCCTGCATGCTCTTGTCAAGTTATACAGATTTAGCATGATTACTCCATGAATATTTCCGTACTTCTCACACGAGGTGAATTTCTGTGACCCACCCTGCACCAGATTCTGGCCACTCGCATGAAATCGAAATACGAGTGCGTTACCAGGAAACGGATGGTCAAAGGCGAGTCCATCATGGAAATTATCTCACATACTTTGAGATGGGCCGCACCGAGATGCTGCGTGCACAAGGCTACACGTATAAAGCATTTGAAGACGCCGGTCTATTTATGGTGGTTGCTGAGGCATCTTGTCGATATCATGCAGCTGCCGAATACGACGACTTGCTCATCTTGCGGACGCATGTCGGAAAAATATCTGCTGCCAGTATTCGTCACACATACGAACTAATACGAGGCAAAAAAATAATCACAACTGGAGAGACTTTAGTTGTTTGTGTTGATTCGGATGGACGAATCAGGAAACTACCCGACTGGTTGCTTCCAAAGTCTTAGTCAAGCTGCTGAGACAAAGTCACCGTCAGAAGTACAGTTGCATACTGAAAAGATAGCACCCTTTTATAAGATCGGTAGTCGTATACTCAGTAGAAAAATTTGATTTTTTAGCGAGGTCTACGGCTAGCAATTGGATCATCATTGCCTTCAGCAACAGTCCAGGAAACTGTGCTGCCTGGGTTTTCAAGACGACCTACACCGTCGGACCCATCACAAAATCCGTCTGCATCAACCCAGTCTAGATCATCGTTTCGATTTTGACAGACATAAGCCAAGAGAGATTGCATTTCTGCTGCTGAAATCTCTGCGTCACGAAAGCAGTGAATGATGGTTGTTGTTGGATCGGGAGAATAACGATCCGCACTGCCGGCTGCTACGCCATCTGTTTCATCATGAACATAGTGATCACAAAGAGTGAACAATTCATCGCGTGTCATAGTCGATTCCTCCGCAAGCGTCCGGTTCTGGCATTGGTTTCGGCTGTTGTGTTTGGGCCAAGCTGACCTCCGCACCTCAGACGACTCTGTTCATACGAACAATACGCGCGATTCGTTCGGTTGTAATAAGGATTCCATTCGGTTTTGATGAGGATTTCCATAGCGTGCCTGAGCTGAGGCAGCCAGAAATCTAAAAAATCATCCAAAAAGCCAGTAATAAATGGAATTTCACGAATTTCCCCAGTTGGTGAATCCGGGGGCAATACATTCCATGGCAGACCTACTGGTGAGGATGGTCAGCCTTCAGACTTTTAGTATTTTTGGATTGAATCTTTTTGAGACTACATGATTCAAGGTTTGTGGGTCTTTTGCTGAGATGTAAACTCAGAGGATCCGCTGGTTAGCCAATTCTTCGTGAATAGCGGCGGTGTATAGCTTTGATATTTGTGCTACACATCTCAGATCAAACCTAAGGGTTCAAGAAGAGCAATCGATCGCAGATTCAGATAAAGATGAATGCACGTTATCTGACTAATTTGCGATATCTACTCAATCGATCGTCTACCACATGACTAGCATCTGGGTTTGTATGGCTGTACCGCTATAGCCTGCGCGATAGGGATACAGAGCATTGTTGGCAGGGCTTCGGTTGTAATAAAGAACTTCGAAAGTAAATTTTGTCTGACGATTGTTCTTTGGGTAAAAGTTGAAACCACCCCCATATTCTTGGCCAGTTCCATTAGGGCCAGTTACACCACCGGAGCGTCCATAAACACCCAATCTTTCTGGAATGAGACAGAAAGAGAAACTCCCGGCCCCACCCTGCTGAAAGATGCTTGGAGATCGGACTGGAATAGGTGTTGGGGGTGTTGGGGGTATTGTGGGGGGTGGTATAGTTTGCCCGGAGAAATCATCAAGTAATCGGAAGTAGTATTCAAAATTAAGAGCGGTGCCTTTGTATTTCCATCCAATGTCAACTGTAGCAAGTTGAACACGAACTTTTGTGATCTTGGTCGCTGCTTGAATTGCGCCTGGGGCAGAAATTGGTGTGCCGTTGCTGAGACGTACAAGTGTGTCCTCAGGGTTTGAAAACGATTCGCTTTGGTTGCTGGTCGGCGTCAGGGCGTGCATTCCGCTGCAGCCTAAGCGCACGACGGGCTCGCAGTGGACCTCCATGTCGGAGTAATAGGGCCCATACGCCCCAAGGGGTTCCCATGCGACATTTCCTGCCCATGCCATTGCAGTTCCAGATCGATTCACCCCGGCGCGCGATCCATCGATGCCGTTCCAGACTCCCCCACGATAGCGAAGTTCACCATCAAGAAGCTTGCCTCTGAATTCAAAACCAGGGGAGTAAGACGGTCGAAAGAATGTGTTCGCCATGCTACGGTCAATACCCTGAACCCAGCGACTCGATGTCCCCCACTCTCTGGTTGCTGCTACGAATGAAACCCCTCCGAGCATCATGACTTGATTATTGAATTTCCAGCCAACAAAACCAAGTGGAGCAATAGCAGAGTTATTTCCGTTATTCGTTGTTCCAAAAAGGGTGAGTGAGTAACGTAAGCGTTCATCGGTAACGTAACCCTCTGAGGTAAGAAAAAATCTATTAATTTCAAAGACATTAATATTATTGACAGGGTTTTGCGTAGGTCCAGCAGGGGCGCCAATCGTTCCATTTATAGGACCACTCGATGTCCAACTTGTCACGGAACGTGCAAACTCGAACCAACGGACTTGGACGAAACCATTTAGATAAAATGAGAATGGAAATGATTGACGATTTCTCGATGCGTAGACCTCAAGGCCCTTTAAATCTACAAGTGAAGTTGCGGGAATGTATCGAGGGCGTGGGATGCCGCTGAGTTGAGCGGCAATCATCATTTCAGCTTCTTCACGGACGACCGCAGCTAATTCAGGGTCAGATCGAATGGCTGATCGCAAGTCTTCCGGGT
>WLWG01002784.1_pt1 | contig 12773 bp, 9 predicted proteins | sample 6712871 | NCBI WGS metagenome assembly WLWG01 (sample SAMN12718693, study PRJNA515312) | sponge metagenome | isolation source: marine sponge | host: Mycale hentscheli | place: New Zealand: South Island, Marlborough, Capsize Point | collected 2003-05-01 | reverse complement strand
CAGCAACTCTGACTGATTGTTGTAGCAGTTGTCCCCAACAAAGCTGCTCACCGGTAAGAGAATCAATAATTGCTGGACAATCAAAACTCGTATTACAACGTTCAAGCAAAAGTTGAACTAATGATGACGGCAGACATCCATTAGCCAGATTGTCTGGTGCAGCTTCGGCTGCACGATGCAAAGTTTTTTCCATACAGCAATCTTATTGAAAACCTTAAGGAGAATCATTGCGCTACCACGAAACTCGGGAAGGAGCCGCAGAGAATCACTTGCTCTACAAGCACATCGCAAACCATGAAATTCATTCTATCAATTCAAAAATAACTGCGATTCCCTGCCCAAGCCCAATGCACATCGTAGCCAAGCCAAGACGAATCTGACGATCTCGCATTGCGTGAATAAGTGTTGTTGAAATACGGGCACCGCTTGCTCCGAGAGGATGTCCAATAGCCAAACTACCACCACAAACATTCACCCTGCCGTAATCAAGTTTTAATTCTTCAACACACGCTATAGCCTGAGCCGCAAACGCTTCATTTAATTCTATGATTTCAATATCTTGTAAGCGAACTCCTGAACGATGAAGTACTTTATGAGTTGCGTGCACCGGCCCCGTACCCATCAAAGCTGGTGATACACCAACAACGGCTGTGCTTAGCACGCGAACCATTGGAGTGAGCTGATGACGATGTGCAGTTGCCTCAGACATTACAACCATTGCAGCGGCTCCGTCACTCAATGGAGCACTTGTAGCAGCAGTGATACTCCCTAGTTTTGGTATAAATACCGGATTCAGTTTTTCCATCGCTGCAAGGCTTGCGTCAGAACGAATCGACTGATCACGATCTACGAAAGCGAGTACGCCGTTGCCATCCAAACCTTGGCACTGAACAATCTCATTCTTAAAAAAGCCTGTGTCTGCCGCTTGTGTTGCTCGACGATGACTTTCAAGTGCATATTCCTCTTGTGACTTGCGACTAATACCACGACTCGAGGCGAGAAACTCAGCCGTCAAGCCCATTGAAAGGACTGCTCGACTCGAATTTGAAAAAGCTTGAGGGTGAAAGTTGATTTCGGAATTCATTGGAAGGCGTTGCATATGCTCAACACCTGCGACAACATGAATATCTTCTGCACCGGCTACGATTGAGTGGCATGCCTGTGATAAACCTTGCAGCGATGAACCACACAGACGATTTGTTGTGGATGCCGCTGCGGTAAAAGGCAGCCCCGCCAACATAGATATCGTACGCGCTACATTACCACCAAGCTCTGCTCGTTGCTGAGTCACACCTACAAGAACATCCTCGATGCATTCTGGTGGGACTCTACCTCTTGCGACCGCCTCAGCTACGACCAAAGCAGCTAGTTCATCTCCACGGACTTCTCGGAAAACACCACGATCTGCATCAGACCGCCCGATTGCAGTTCGACAGCAGGACACAACAACAGGGGTATTTTCTGGAGAGCGAGACAATCGCCTCATTTTTCGGCCTCAAGTAGCTTTCCTTGAATGACTTCCGCTTTCTTCCACCAATGTAAAAGGGCGACCAGATTCAGCATGAGCCAGAAGCCTTGCCGGCGGTTTCATTCGTGGCCCAAGGTACTTGAATTGATCAAGCCGACGAATAACTTCAGCTGCACCAATGGAATCACCCCATGCAAGCACTCCACCACGAAATGCCGGAAATCCAAGAGCATGAATAACAGCGAGATCGATATCACATCCATCCCGCACGATACCTTCATCCAGCACGAGGAGTGATTCGAGTAACATCGGCAAGAACAATCGGTCACGAATTTGATCATCAGCCATCTGCTGTTCTGCCAAACGATATGGATCGATTAAGTCAACAAGTTTCTCATTAACACATTCGATTTTTGCATCGTGACCAGTACTCTTGTATCTATAAAATCCTGTCCCTGTTTTGCGGCCTAACCAACCAGCTTTAACAAGTGCTGGTATGACAGGCGAGGCATCAATGCGATCACCGATCGCATTTGCCATGACTAGCCCAGCATAGAATGCCGTATCAAGGCCAACCATGTCGTAGAGCTCGAGCGGACCAAGAGGCATTCCAAACCGTCGAGAGACTTTATCAATTCGTGATGGATCGACTCCTTCCCGTAGCAATTCAACTGATTCATGCAGGTATGGTGTCAAAACCCGATTGACTAGAAATCCAGGACTGTCTCGAACGACAACTGGAATTTTCTTCAGTCGTTTTGCGTGCAGAACGACTGAAGAAACTGTGGAGTCACTGGTGTCTGGACCACGAATGACTTCAACCAAAGACATTTTCCTGACGGGATTGAAAAAATGCATCCCACAAAAACGTGTCGGATCAGAAAATACATCGGCAAGTGTCGCTATCGGATTTGTTGATGTGTTCGTACAAATAACAGTACTCGGGGAAACTGTGGATTCAATTTCTGCAAGTACCTGTCGTTTTAAATCAGTCCGTTCAATCACGCTTTCTATAACAATATCTGTATCCGCGATTGATGAAAGCTGCGTTGATGGCATAAGACGACCAGTCAACTCGCCCACTCTCTCTTGATTGGTCTTCTGATAATAACGGTCCCACGCAGCCTCCTCTAGGATAGTAGGGATGCTTTGCTCAAGTGCCTCAACATTGATGTCAACAAGCTTTGTAACAAACCCTGATCGCACGTGACGTGCTGTAATGCCAGCACCCATAATCCCTGCTCCGACAATTGATGGCATTTGCAACTCGTTTACGTGAAGCGACTTATTTGGAGTCAATTGTGCCGACTTGCCAAGACCACAGTCACTGCGGTTTCGTTCACGAAGCCGGTACACACGAACAAGCTGTTTTGCGACTGACGTTTTTGCCAGTTCAGAAAAGGCTTTGCTCTCAAGAGCGGCTGCTTCTCTCATCGACTGTGTAGCACCCTGCATGATTGTGTTAAAAGCAACCATTGGTGCTGGATAATTTCCTTTTGTACGCCCCACAATGACAGCGCCTGTAGTTGCCACTAAAAAGTCACTCTCTGGCTTATCCATTGCCTGCGGCAACTGCAACTCAGACCGCCGTTTTAAATAATCTCCAGAAGCAATGGCTTGCTCGATTAAGACACATGCTGACTCTCGTGCTGAATGAACAGGTACGCAGGCGTTCACTAAACCAAGGGTCTTAGCTTGAGAACCGGTGATCGCATCACCCGAAGCTATTATTTCAATCGCAGGACCCGTTCCGATTAGTCGTGGCAAACGAACAGTGCCACCCCACCCGGGCAACAGACCGAGCTTAACTTCCGGCATGCCGAGAATTGTCTTGTGATTTTCAGTCGCTATGCGTAGATCACATGCAAGTGCAAGTTCAAGGCCTCCCCCAAGACAAACGCCGTCTATTACTGCAACGCTTGGCCATGGCGATGAAGCAAACATACCAAGGAGGTTCCTGCCCTTATCACATAACTCCTTCAGGCGAGCGGGTGGCAATGACCAAACGGTATCAATCTGACCAATGTCAGCACCAGCAAGAAATGAGTCATCGCGGAGGGACTCTACAAGAAGGCCGCGGGGTGGGTTTTGCTGAAGAAAGGCAAAAACGTGTTCAAGTTCTTGCATGAAATCCTGATTCATCACATTTTGTGAGTGGCCCGGCACATTGATGCCAATAGCAGTTATCCCCCCTGATAATTTCTCAATGACGAGGGTTTTGAGAGTTGCTATTGGTTCCTGCATAGTCGGTGATCCTGTCGTGGTACTTCCTGCAGCAGAGCTCCGGGCTTACCGCATTCACTTGCTCGATTGACAAAAAACGCTAGTGTACCGAGGGTTTTAAAGACCGCTGGGCCTTTAAAAAGCCCCGCATTATGCTATTCATTAGGAAAATTTGGTTCTTCTATCTATCTCTTCTACACCGAGCAGTCTGATGGCTTCAAAACTAGGCGATTCACTAAACTTCAGTTCGCGTGCAAAAATTGCAATATGGCTTGCCCTCGTTGCAGTTGGAGTTTGCGGCAGGCTGTGGCAACCTGCTTATAACGTTACTCCATTCGCGGCGATTGGACTTGCCGCAGGCTCTCTTTTTGGAATTTCGCTCGCTGCTGCTTCAGTGCCAATTGTAGCACTTGTTATTAGCAACATGGTACTACCTGGCTATGGTTCTACTATTATGACTTTAGTTGTGTATGTTTCCCTTGCCTGTCCGGTATTATTTGGCGGTCTCGTTCAACGGCAAGGGTGGATTGCAGTCTTAGGAGGAAGCCTTGCCTCCTCTCTCATCTTTTTTATAACAACGAATTTTGCTACGTGGGCTCTGTCTGAACTCTATCCACATACTTTATCTGGCCTCACTGCGTGTTACATAGCTGCTCTTCCATTCTATCGATGGATGCCCGTGGGTGATGCCGTGTGGAGTATTTCATTATTCTCTACGCTTGTTGCAGTCGGGCGTATCCAGCAACTCGTGCAGCCGGTACAAGCCATCCCAGTAACAACTGGCCACCAACAAACCGTGGATCGCTTGACTGACGAGCAAAGGGGCCGACAATAGTAGTAAGTGGTGGATCTGATAAATGTTACAGGTCATCAGCCACACAGACTCACTCTCCGCGGGAATGGCGGAATTGGCAGACGCGCTAGGTTGAGGGCCTAGTGGTAGTAATACCGTGCAGGTTCAAGTCCTGTTTCCCGCATTATTCATTAAGGTTCTTTTGATGGACGACACAGCCGGCAGCAGAACTGAGTCCGCAGATTCTTATCCTCGTGAGAGCGATTCAGCATCCAAGCCTGTTGATGAAAACACATCTCCCGTGCAGGAACACGATAGTTCTCAACAATCAACTCCTGATGGCGATCGCCCCAAACGACGAATTGCAATAGGTACACAGCGAACCGATTCTGTACAGACAGAGACGGCGGCACGCTACACGTACATCACGTCCAAGACTCCTTCGACTTTCGGTGACACGCCATCAGAAACAAATGATGTATCTTCCACCACAACGGAAGACAAGAAGAACACTCGGCCGAAAAAAACAAAAGAGCGTCGCCGTGGCAAACCAGACCGTGGCAGTAAAGCGTCCGCCTTCACCGACTCTGTACCTCATCAGAAGCGGGTAAATGTCCCAAACCTGAGACAAGATCTCGATGAAGATCTTGAGCAGGATTTTGAGGCAGCCCTAGCCGGGCTTGAAGTCGAGTCATTGCTTGAACAAACGTTTCTCGTTGATCAACCAATTCAGGCAGGTACAAAAGTTGAGGGAACCATTCTCTCAATTGGCCCTGAGACAGCCTTTATTGACTTGGGAAACCAACGACAAGGTGCTCTTCAACTCGCAGGTTTATTTGAAGAAAGTGATGAGCTACCTGAAGTAGGGCAGACGATAGAACTATCCGTAGGAGGACGCAATGAAGAAGACGGCCTTTATGAGGTTGCTCCTGCGAACCGAGCGGTTGCGGTAGAAGACTGGTCCCAATTGGAAGTTGGCATGATCGTTGAAGTACGATGCACTGCTGTCAACAAAGGTGGGCTTGAGTGCGACGTTGCTGGAATCCGAGGGTTCATGCCTACCAGCCTTATTAGCCCATGGCGAATTGAAAGCCCTGAAGAGATGATCGGGCAAACCCTCGAAAGCCTTGTTACTGAAGTTGTTCCGCATGCTCGCCGCCTCGTTTTGTCTCGTCGAGCTGTTATTGAAAAACAGGCTGCAGATGCAAAATCAAAAATGCTTGAGACGTTAGAGCCTGGTGATCAAGTTGAAGGCATCGTGCGTTCGATTCGTGACTTTGGTGCATTTATTGATATTGGCCATGGCGTAGAAGGTCTCGTTCACGTGAGCCAACTAGCATGGGAAAGGGTGAGCGACCCGAAAGAATTCCTTGAGATTGGTCAACACGTCCATGCCATGATCAAGAAGGTAGACAGCGACACCGGGAAGATCGGCCTTTCAATTCGTGACCTTGTCGAGAGCCCATGGACCAGAGCAGATGCCAAATATTCAGTCGGATCAACAGTTCGAGGCACGGTGAGCCGAATCGCTGACTTTGGTGCCTTTGTTAAACTAGAGCCTGGTGTTGAAGGCTTGATTCATGTCTCCGAGCTAGCAACTCGACGTATTCGCAGTGTAAATGACGTTGTACGGGAGGGTGAGAAGATAGAATGCCGGGTTCTTTCTGTCGATCCTGCAGAACAGAGGCTTTCGCTCTCTCTTAAGGCTCTCAACAAGACTGAGCCCGCACCCGAAGAAGACTCTTCGGGCGATGAGGATGACATGCCAGCTTCTTCCGAAAAACAAAAAAAGAAGAGCAACGCCGCTTTAAAAGGTGGTACTAGTGGACAGTCAGATGGGGCCCGCTTTGGACTCAAATGGTAAGCACTTTTCCTAATGTGCGTTAGACCGTTAAAACCGTTTTTCCAACCCATGAGACTAACGCATCAGGAACCTTCACAGATCCATCCACCTGTTGATAGTTCTCTAAAATAGCAACGATTGCCCGACTGATTGCAACTGCTGTCCCATTTAAAGTATGAACAAATTGCGTCCCCTTTTCGCTGGGGTTACGAAAGCGAATACCTAGTCTTCGGGCTTGATAATCGGTGCAATTCGACGTGCTCGTCACTTCGCCCCACTCGCCAGCTTCACCGCGGCCAGGCATCCAAGCCTCCAAGTCATATTTTCTGTACGCGGGACCGCCCAGATCACCTGTTGCTGTATCAACAACTCGGTATGGTATCCCCAAACCGTCAAAAATTTTGCACTCGAGATCGAGTAGTTGTTGATGCATCGCATCACTCTGATCGGGTGCTGTAAAAGCAAACATTTCTACCTTTGTAAATTGGTGAACCCGGTAGAGACCTCGAGTCGCTCTGCCATGAGCACCCGCTTCTGTTCGGAAACAATGACTTATCCCACAGAGTTTGAGTGGTAGTTCATTGATATTAAATATTTTTTCATGCATTGCGCCTCCAAGGGTAATCTCGGCGGTTGCAACGAGTGACAAATCACTATTACTAATTGAGTAGATCTGGGTCTCAGGCCCTCTGGGCATAAACCCAGTACCCTCCAGTATTGAATCACGAGCAACATCTGGTGTTGTCATGACCGTAAAGCCTTCTTGCATTAATAAGTCGACTGCATACTTCTGTAACGCAAGCTCAAGAAGGACCCCATCATTGGTAAGAAAATAAAAACCATGTCCAGCAACACGACTGCCCGCTTCAAAGTCAAAGAGCTTCAGATTTTCACCTAATTCAACGTGATCTTTAGGCGTAAATGAAAAAGCTGGGACACTCGAAACGCCGCGACGAACTTCTGTTGCATCTGCTTCGCCACCGTGAGGAGCATCTAAATGCGTGAGATTTGGTATGGACCGAAGAATCTTATCTGATTCTTCAAGCACTTCCGCCTGACGCGACTGAAGTTCAGATACCTCTTCACGAAGTCGACGCCCCTCCGCCTTCAACGACTCACGTTCATCTGGAGACACTTTGCCAATTGATTTACTAACTTGGCCAGCCTCCTGATTGAGACGATCGATATCCGACTGCAACTGCCGACGCAGAATATCTAACTCTGCAAACTTTGCCACATCAACAGAAGCCCCCCGAAGACGACAGTTTTCTGTAATAAGATCGATATTGTCAGCAACAAAACGGCGATCGAGCACACATTTCTCCTCTCAAAAGGTTCAGACGGTTGTCTGATTCATGAAGACTCTATACTCATAGATAAAGATTTTGAACCTCGACACTGTTTGTATGGCCCATACGCATAATGACTCAAACAGCTCCCACCACAGTTCCAGACATCCGGCCAGATCCATCTTTTCGCAAAAAGAGGGCCTATCGACGGCAACCTCGGTACCATGTTGTCCTTTGGAATGACAATGATCACACCTATCAATATGTTGTCTCAATGCTCCAAAAGCTCTTTGGTCACCCCTCGCCAACAGGAATCAAAATGGCAACCGAAGTAGATCAAAAAGGAAAAGTTATTGTTCTAACAACAACACGGGAACACGCCGAATTCAAACGAGACCAAATCCATGCTTTTGGTGCTGACAAACTTATCCGAAGGTCAAAGGGAGCCATGTCAGCGTCCATTGAGCCCGAATCATAACGCGAACACGTAACTCGGGGTAGGTCCAAAAAGCTGTGGCCCAGATCAGTTGATTTGGGCCACATTTGTTCCGTTACCTTCCAAGAAGAGTGTCAGTCAAGACTGTCTGCGTACGCTTAGTCCTCATATCCGCATGAAGGCTCACATGGGGCTTCACGCCAAACTGTCTTTGGAACACACTTCGTCACCGTGTAAGCAACTTTCTTTGGAACCATACGACAAACATCAATAGTTTTTGTGTAATGAACAGGTCGTGTCACACAATACGGCACTTTCTTTGTATGTGTCTCTTTAACCGTCTTACACACTTTGTAGCACTCTTCGCGACAGTGCTGTTCCCGAACCATTTTGCACACCTGGTAAGAGCATGTCTTTGTCCGCTGCTCTGGCACCATCTTGCAGACCTTATATGTCCGCACACGTTGCTCTGGTACCATCTTGCATACCTTATAGCAGCAGGTTCGTACACGCTGCTCAGGCACCATCTTGCATACCTGATATGTTCGTACACGTTGCTCTGGTACCATCTTGCATACCTTATAGCAGCAGGTTCGTACACGCTGCTCAGGTACCATCTTGCATACCTGATATGTTCGTACACGTTGCTCTGGCACCATCTTGCACACCTTATAACAGCAGGTTCGTACACGCTGCTCAGGTACCATCTTGCATACCTGATATGTCCGTACACGTTGCTCTGGCACCATCTTGCACACCTTATAACAGCAGGTTTTGACCCGACGCTCTGGAACCATCTTGCACACTTTGTACGTTCGCACGCGTTGCTCTGGCACCATCTTGCAGACCTTATAACAGCAAGTTCGCACACGCTGCTCCGGCACCATCTTGCAAACTTTATAGGTGCGTACGCGTTGTTCTGGCACCATCTTGCACACCTTGTAACAGCATGTCTTGATTCTTTGCTCCTGTACCATTTTGCAGACTTTATAGCATTGCTTTTTGACAATGGTCTCTCGCTCATAGCGGACACAGTCAATTTGCTTCTCACAAATTTCAGGAACCCATACTTTTTTGCAGATTGTCCTGGACGGGCACTGGACCTGAATCTTCTTCACTGGCCCAGGGCGGTAGCACCGTTTTCCTGAACAGTCCGTCTCCCAACAACCTGGCTGACGGACACACTTTGTGACCAATGGCCCTGGAATCTCACACGTTTCAGTTTCCCAGCGGCCCTTGCAGACCTTTACGGTCTTGGTGTAGCGCACTGGCTTACAGACGGTATGACAGACATCTCGTTCTCGCGTTTCCCACACAGGCTTGCACACGGTATACGGAATCTCTTTTGTGCACGTCTCATAGACAGGCTTGCACACGGTATAGCACTGCTCACGTGTCTCATATACAGGTTTACACACCGTGTATGGAATCTCTTTTGTTCTCGTCTCATACACAGGCTTGCATACGGTGTAGCACTGCTCACGTGTCTCATACACAGGCTTGCACACCGTGTATGGAATCTCTTTTGTTCTCGTCTCATACACAGGCTTGCATACGGTATAGCACTGCTCACGTGTCTCATACACAGGCTTACACACCGTGTATGGAATCTCTTTTGTTCTCGTCTCGTACACAGGCTTGCATACGGTGTACGGAATTGTTCTTGTACGGGTCTCCCAGACCGGCTTGCAGACTGTGTACTCAACGTCCCGGTAGCATTGCTCCTTCTCATAGCGAATGCAGTTAATCTCCTTTTGCTCGACAACCTTTTCGCATACGGTTTTGTAACAGGTGTATTGCTTCTTCTCGTAAACAACATCCTTGACAAGCCGAGGACCACAGCATGAGGGAGCCGCACACGAGGGTTCGCAACTTTCACGGCGGCTGCAATTCTTACGAGCTTTCGAAAAGCTTACAGAAGCAACTTTCGGGGATCCATTTTGGTAGTTAGCTAAACCACAGTAAGCAGCATCGACTTTGCTTGCACTGAGTAACACCGTTGCCACCGACATCATGGCACAGACAAAAATCTTGTTCATAACGTTCTCTCTTGCTCTTCGATCCCGATAGAAATCAATCCTTCGATTCTTAAATATTCAGCGGACGCAGACTGGTACGGCCAGTGAAACGTCAGCGAGTACTCTTTAAAGATCGCCCATAAACTCTGCGCAGGATGATTTCTTTTCGAAATCAGATCATTTTTTCTATTGTCACTAGGGCGTTACAACCGCTACATCCGGATGTTAGACTCGAAAGATTTGCGATAGTTCATTCCCTCGGGTTAAAGTCTTTTAATATTCCTCTGGGGTCTGGCAGATATTTCATGGTGACTGAAGACACAAATGAACGCCCGAACGAAATGCCTTCGGATGCTACTGTTCCAAAGGTTGTTGTTAGCAGAATCAGTCTCTATCTACGAGAACTACAACGGCTTCAGTCTGCGGGCAAAGAAACCATCTCTTCCAGTCAGCTCGGAACTCTTCTTGGCTTCAGTGATGCTCAGGTCAGAAAAGATCTTGGATTTTTTGGTCAATTCGGCTACCCGGGAGTTGGCTATCGTTGTGACGAACTCATCAATGCCATGCGTGACATATTGGGCACAAACCAAACCTGGCCCGTCGTTATGATTGGAGCAGGTAATCTTGGTCTTGCACTTCTTGGGTACAAAGGTTTCGGTCAACAGAATTTCTCTATCGAAGCGGCTTTTGACGCTGATTCAAAAAAAATAGGGAAAGTCATTCAGGGAATTCAGATTCAGCCCCTCGACGAATTATCCGAAACCGTCAAAACAAAGGGAATTCGGCTTGGTATGGTTGTTGTCCCAGCAAATCGTGCACAAGAAGCAGCCAATGATCTTGTGAAGGCTGGCATCGAAGGTATTGTCAATTTTGCTCCTGTGACACTCACCCTTCCAGCCAACGTACAAGAAGTAGCCGTAGATCTTGCGATAGAACTCGAACAACTTTCTTTTGCTGTAACGAGTATTCTGAATCGCCCAACAAATCAGCCCTCTGATCCCCATGACGTGTTGCCGAACCCGCCTGCCGTAGCACCACACCATCGTGACTAGATTTAACCGTTGTGGGGGACCAAACCATTGAAACAGCGTTGCTGCTTCTTCAGGTTTTGGAAGAAAGAAATACACTGAATTTTAAGAATCTCCCTGTGCGTTCAAAGCACTTTAAGAATCCGTCAAACTGACGCCAATTTGGGCTTCAACAGAATGAACAGAAACACGCTATACTAGAGAAACTTCACTACCCGGTGGTGTAACGGTAGCACAAGGGTTTTTGGTACCCTTAGTCTAGGTTCAAATCCTAGCCGGGTAGCTGTGTTGACTGACCGTCAGCGTCCGGAGTCGTGCCCCTCAGATTGTGAAGTGGTTTGGGAGACTCAGCATCCAAATTGCGAATCTGTTTTCTGTCTGTCCCTTGGCTACCATGCGTGTTGTCACCACGCTTGCTCTTCAACTTCTTTCTTTGGTCAAGACTTCCTGGTCCCGCTCCGTTGGCAATGATAAATAGCATTGTGCCACTCAGTGCCAGGTTCTTGAGAAATTGAATCATTTCGGTCGGCTTTTGATCAGCCTCTGCGTTCCAGAAGTCGTGGAAATAGTACGTCGCTCCAGCAAGAAAGAGAAGGAGCATGCACGCACCAAGACGAGCTTTAAACCCGGCAGCGACCGAAAGTCCTCCGAGAATCAAAAATACTATCGCACCACACAGTAAATACTTATGAGCAGGTATTCCCAGAATTTCATCCTGAGGCATACCTTGTGCCGCCATCAGGTCAGCAACACTACTGAAATTCAAAATTTTGTTTCCGAATGCACTCAGCAGAAAGATAATAGAGATCATCAGCCTGCCAACACAGGAAAGAATTCCTTGAATAATTCTCACGCTACGCCTCCAAAAGAATTGTTACTGGCCTTTATTATTCCCACCCTGGTCCAAAATCAGCAAACTGGTGGTTTGCGAGGAGGCTCTATGATTTCTTGACCATGAATTTTTGCCAATCTTTTCAGGACATCCTGTAGATCTTTGGGAAGCTGGGAGTGAAAAAGCATCTCGTCACCGGTGACTGGATGGACGAACCCTAATTCAGCAGCATGTAAAGCCACCCGCGGTGCGAGCGATTGGTCTTTCAGTTCAGATCCCAATGGAGCCGAATAGACTCGTTCACCACAAATGGGGTGCCCACTTTCAGCGAGATGGATTCGGATTTGATGCGTCCTTCCTGTCTCCAGACGACACTCGACCAACGTATATGCATCTCCAAAATGTTCACACGGCTGAACATGAGTGACCGCATGCTTTCCTTTCCCATCAACTATTGAACCCCGGCGGCCATCACCCCGATCCCGCACAAGACTCGACATGATAGTACCTTTACCAACACGACCAACAGCAACGGCGAGGTATTTACGCCGAGTCGTATGCTGTCGAAACTGCTCGGCCAAAATTCTTCCGGCTGGCACCGTTCGGGCAAACACAAGGAGTCCGCTTGTTTCACGATCAATTCGATGAACTGCTCGAACTTGACCCGAGCGATGCAGTCTTTCTTTTTTTAAACCACTCTTCCATTTACCTTGTCGCGCTGCTTTTAAGAATCGTCCTATTACTGCTGGAAGAAGTTCATCAAGAGTTGGCTGCAACTGGCGGCGACGGGTAGGCCATCCTGCCTCTTCATGATGCCGAGTAGTCGTGAGACCCGCAGGCTTA
>WLWG01002783.1_pt1 | contig 12775 bp, 35 predicted proteins | sample 6712871 | NCBI WGS metagenome assembly WLWG01 (sample SAMN12718693, study PRJNA515312) | sponge metagenome | isolation source: marine sponge | host: Mycale hentscheli | place: New Zealand: South Island, Marlborough, Capsize Point | collected 2003-05-01 | reverse complement strand
TGTAGATGGATGATTGTAATGAGCTTTTTTGTAAGGTATATAACTATTGTCATAATCATACTGTTCAGCATAATGATGATGCGCTGTGCATAGCATTTGAGCTGATTCTAAGATCATCTTAACAACATGTTTGTTATATTGTACATTAGCTGCAATAGCTGGGTCTCTATGTAGATAAAATATATTCATTCATAGTTCTGTATTAGTTCTACTATTTCGCACCATAGCATCTCATCTATCAATTCTTTGTCTATCTCTGGGTACATAGCGCTAGCTAATTCCCAAGGAGAATCGTATTTTATTTCTTCTTTATTCATAATATTTATCTAAAATTTTATTAGCAACTTCCATGCTAATTTCGTTATTTAAGTATAATTCAAATATTAATTTTCTCATAATTTATTCATAATTTCTTATACATTTGAATAGCGGGTGTCTGTAAGAGCCAGCTTTAGTTCTTTGAAAGTAAGTAAAGGTAGCACGTTGACCTATATAGTCATTAATGTTATTGAGCATACCTGCAAGATCCTTGTAGTCGTAGCCTTTACCCGGTGGGCAACCGAACTCTACACCTTCGTCATCCTGCATGATGAACTTACCAATCGTGCCTTGCCTCTTACCTTTACCTAATTCATAACCCACGATCATAGCTTCAGCATCATCAAAATCTTTAAATTTCATAAGATCCCATGATCTAGTAGGTTTATACAAGCCTTTAGGGTTTCTATAAATTGAACCTTCATAACCTGCTTTTAATATTTTATTGTGTAGTTTTTTAGCCTCTTTTAATGTTTTAACTAAGTGAGAACCTGTTAAGATAATATGTTTAGGGTTTATTGGTCTAACGATAGTCAGGTGTTCAGAAGTAAACATATTGATGATTTTATCTAATCTTTCTTCATACGTAGGACCTAATTTACCGTTTGCAGTTACAGCTATATCATAAATGTGATATTGCACTAATTCTTCAGCCTCTTTTCTGTGTTCATACGTAGGCTTAGTTTTCTTAACTAATGAAATTATCTTCTCAAAATCATCACTCAGTTTATGATTATACAATTCGCCATCCAACCTAATGAATGGGTATAACTCAAAAAATGGTTTTAATGTGTATTCTAGATGATCTACATTTTTAAACTGGTTTCCTGTTCTAGAAAAAGCACCATCTTTTGTAAATATGCATCTTACTCCATCAAGCTTAGGTTGTATAATAGCAGGAAATACCGCTTTATCAGGGTTAAACTTATGGGCTAGCATTGGTTTTATTGTCATAGTTTTTCTAATTTATGTTGTACTGCTTTTAGTTTACCAAGGATTATAGCTGCTTTTTTGTAGCCTTCTATTGAATCTTCACCTTCGTACATCATCAGTAAAGTTTGTAATCTCGCTAATTCACCTATCAACATTTCTTCATCTGTAATAAAGTATTCTGAGTCATCCATTATTATAGATCCTAGTATTTTTTGATGTAGTTCATCAGTTTCATTATTTTTATTTTTTGTTGGAATATCTAAGTCTTTTAAACCAAAGTTTACCAACAGTTTGCTGACTATTGAGTCAGATAATTGTTCTAATTCTTTCTTTGTCATTGTTTGTTTATTAATATTATCTATGAGTGATCGTATTTAGATTGTAAATCTTCATTAGTGCCTACAAATATAACTTTATCTTCAAAAACATCATATATAGATACGAATGTTGGCTCATCTTCTTTAGGATATAAAGTATATATATAGTCTTCCCCAAAATCACCCGGTGCTCCATTACATTGCTCTAGATATATACCTCCTGCCCCATCTTTAAAATGTTTCACTAATTGAGCAGCTAAACAACCCGCTCCGTTAGCGAGTTTTCTATTTTTCCAGTTTTTTAAACAAATTCCGTTTACTACGTTAAAATCGTCTAAGAATTCAGCAAGATCAACTCCGTGACCTTGTGGATATCCATCAAATTGACGATACATATTTACAACTGATTTTTCAGGGTGTAAGTGACCATCTGAATAAGATAGTCCTTTTTGTCGTGGTATTACCCTTGTTAAAGATCTTGTTCCCATGTTAATTTCATTTTAATTATTAATTCTTTCTACCACGAAAAGCCCGTACTAATAGACGTCTGTAAGCCACTTAAGGTTCCATCTATTTTGTACGAGCTACCGAGTTCCGGTTTGTCCTTCGTGGATAACTAAACTACTCCATATTCTTCATTTAAATATTCTAATTCTTTTAGTGTTAAGTCTACTTTATCTAAAAAATAGCTAAAATCATTGCCATTTAATATATCATTAAACATTTGATTTGCTATATAATCTTCAAAATAACAATCGTCATAAAGATATCTTTCAATGTAGAATGTTCTATCACCCCATCTAATGTGTTCATTAAATCTTTCTGCAAGATCATGGTCGTAATAGTATACGTCTTCACAAATACTTACATGTTTAGTATCATTAGTTATAACAAATAAGTCATAACCATCTGCACTGCATTCATTGTACACTGTGCAATCTACATTATCAAAGTCATTACCATCGTGACTTATGTCTAAGTCGTAAAACTCTTTTACTATTTCTACTTTTCTTTCATCATCCATTATCTTCTGTGGTTTAATTCTATTATTAATCTATCGTGTATTTCTAAATACATATCGTTCCATAAGTCATGCGTTTTAGGGTCTGAAGTTACGTCCATAATATCTAACAGCTCTTCATTTATGTAATGGTTTAAATCATCTTCAACCTGCACAACTAATCTTTTAACTATTGCTTCTATTCTGTGTTCTATTAAAGCACTTTCGAACTCAACAATATCGTTTCTTCTTTCTTTTTTAGTCATTTGCAATATTTTTCATTACTTCGTGTAATATTTCACCATGGTGTTCATGATAGAACTCAAACCACTGATCTTCAAACTCCTCATAACCTGCTTCAGTTAAGTAGTTTTGTGATTGGAACACATATCTTTTACTCATTTCTTCACATACCATTTCAAATATTACATCATCAAAGTGTTTAGTTATTTTATCTATTATTTCTATTTTAGCTTCTTCTATATAGTCACGTTCTACATGTTGCTTATGATAAGCATTTCTCTTGTCTTTTCTGTCTTCAGGATAAACATCACCGTCGTGTTCACTTGGATCATTATAGTAGCTCTCACCCCATAGTTTTTGATGGCATTTTTCAAGATGATCTTTTGCTTCTTCTTGTGCTTTAATGAAACCTGGTGATGGTTTATAATATTCCTTAGTTTGCCTTAGTGCGTTCATCCATAACTTTTTTTCACTTTTTAAATTCGCCATAATTATATTTGTTAATTTTTACTACCAACCTAGTTCGTCAGCTGCTTCTTTAGGTAAATACCCTATTTGTCTACCTTCTTCTAAGTAAACTACATCTTCTTGTTTATACCCATTATCAGTGTATTCACCGGGTTTATCTACTGTGGTTTGTACTACTCCATTTATAGAGTACTCAAAAGGCCAACTTGGTTGAGACGCAAATCTCACTGTTGCATCTTGCTCCATATATTTTAATTCTTCTATTAATTCTCCTACTGTCATATCACTTTATTTATAGTTCTTGATTTTATATTTTTCGACTCACACTTTTTGCATTTAGTTTTTGGTTTAGCAAACAACGTGTATAGCACTAACCAGTCTTCTGAACAGTCATTACATTTATAATACTTCATTTGTTTTAAGCTATTTTATATCTATGACCATCTACTATAACCTGTATTTCTTGAGGTTTAGGTATGAATGGTTCTACGTATTCGTATTTCACATGTGTTCTAACCTCACTAAAGTAATTTTTAATAAGGAACTTAAGTAAGAATTTCAACCTATCTTTTCTTTTAGGTATTAGTATTCTTTCGTATACATCAAACGTTTTAAGTTCACCGATGCCGTTTCTGTAAGATCTTTTATTTGTTTTTCTTTTATTTATTTGATATGGTAACCAATCACCTACTTTTCTTACATAACCTGTTTTGTACTCAGCAAACTGAAATTTCTTATCTGGACATAAAGGATTTTTGTAAGGTATTTCAAATACTGTAGTACCATTTTTCTTTTGTCTATCTGTAGTTACATCTTTAATGTTCATAGCATCAAAGATTTCTAATATGTGTTTTGTTTTCATTCTATTGTTTTAGTTTCAAATAAGTCGTCTGCCCACACGTTAATTACATCTTCAGAACCGTTTGTAAATACTCTTAAGTCATAAGCTTCTTCGATCGTTAGATCTCTGTATCTACATTTAGTTTTTAATGTTTTTATTATATGCCTTGTAGCTACTGGGTATTTACGTTTTTCTTCTAGTAAATTAGCTCTGTGTTCAGTCTTTAGTTTTTCGTATAGATTCATTTATATTTTTTCTAATTAAAGGTTCGTAATTTTTTGATAATGTATTCCATATAACCATAAGTGCAGTTAAATTGTATATATAACTATCTTTTGGTCCTCTTTCAATTACCATTTTAGCATAGTCAAAAGCTTCTAATAGCGTTTTTCTATCGCCAAACATAGCTTGTGGACTTAATCTTTCTTCTCTGTTTTCTTTCATAGTTTAGTATATATTACTTGTTTATATAACCTAGACTTAATTAAGCCAAGCGCTGTACCTGTCATATCATTAGTTATTATTGTTTTAGTGATAACTTTGTTATCTTGATCTGTTAATTTTACTTTATATTGCATTATTTTAGCATTGTACCGTAACCTCTACGTCTAGTCATACGAGCTATAGCAGCTGCATCTTCGCTAGATAAAATTTGTATACTGTTACCGGTTTTGTGATTAATAATTGGTGCACAGCCGTATCGCTCAACTGTTGAACAATTGACACATACTGTGTAACCTAAGTCTAGTCTACCCTGAGGTATAATATTTTTACATTTACATTTCATAATTATTGTATTTATATATATTATCCGTGAGTGATCGTATTTATATTGTATTTATTTTTTTAGCGTCAAATACTTTAATACCTACTTCCTCAAAAGCTTTTATAACTGGTGGCCAATCATCTATAGCGAAGTAGAACTCAACATTAGGAAATTCCATTTTAAAGAGTTTAAGTGTTTCTACTTTCCATTCAGCTGATTTCGTAAACTGGTCACGTGTTGGTTTTAGCTGTATATTAGTATATTTCACATTGTTGACTTCTAACCACTCTTTAGTTGCTTCTAACATGGTCTCTGGTCTAGCAGATAATATAAATATTTTATAATCTAATTCCATAAAGACATCAAGTATAAGTTTTACTCTTTCGTTAACTGTGTCAAAAACAACTAACTCAGGAGAGAATAATATGTCATAATTACCTCCTGACCTATGATATAACCTATTTCTTATCTCATGATTAGCCAAAGTATCATCTAAGTCACAAATTATTGTTTTAATCTTACTCATATTATTTAGTTAATTCCATTATTAAATCTTGTATGTGGTCATATCTTCCAAGGAATTCACCGCATGTCTCACCGAAGTCAGTTTTTTTATACACGTGGTGATCTTGTTCTTGATGTAACAACCTGACTATCAGCTCGATATCCGTGTTGTCCAAGTAAAATATCTTACTTTCACTACCTGGACCTAAATCTATCTTCATCATTTCTTACCTCCTCTTTTAGATTTTTGAGCTGTTTTAAACTCGTTAATTTTTTGCTTTTTAAGAGTTATTTGTTTTTGAGCTTTTTTCATTGACTCTTTATTCTTATTTTCTTGGTGAAATTGGTTCCAAGAATATAAATTTTGCAATTCTTTGATTAATTTTTGCATATTACTATATTAAAACGAAGTGTAAGTGTATTTTCGCCGTCCAGACACTATTAGTGATTTGCATTTAAGCCGGTCACTTCGTATATTTATTAGATTTACCTCGTGTAAATCTTTTAGAGCGAGAGAGAGGATTCGAACCTCTCATGTCTAGAACAGTCTGTCGCAAGCTTTAACTTGTTCTACAACACCTGACCTCGCTGTCCAAGCTAAGCCGTCACTTAGCATTTATTCTGGTATAAAGCTCAAACCTTTGTAATTAAACCAAGTGTCTCCTTTACAACCAAAGTCGTTTGGTATATCACCTATTGTATAACCTTTGTATTTTTTGCCGTCTAGCGTTATCTTTTTTCTGTCGCTAGGATAAAATTTAATTGTTTTCATATATATATTATCTATAAGTAATCGTATTTATATTGTATCTTCTACGTAACTCCTTAAGTATCTTCTAATCTCATAACCGAGATCAGCATCATTAGGATTTTTTTCTATTATTTTGTTCAAAGCGATAATGAAATCATCGAATTGAGCAACTACTCTTGCAAATTCACTCATAATTTAATCTTCTAAATAGCCAAAACTAGCTGAGTTAATATCACTATGATCAAATATTAGAGCATATAGCACTGATAAGAAACCATATAAGAACATACCTGTTATAACAACAGCGTATAATCTAAATAATCCCATCACTATGATCTCTGATGTAGATTTACTTTGTGTTTTTGTTTTTACTTTTTTCATTTCTTTTATCAATTTCTTTTTTAAAATCTTCTGAAGTTATTTTACCCTCGAATAAGGCAATGACTAACCGAGTAAAGTCATCACCATTTTTGTGTGTAATTTGCATTATACTTCAGCTTCTTGTTCAACATCTTCAGTCTCCTCAACTTCTTCAACTACATCTTCAACAGGTTCTGCTAAAGTTAAGTTAACTACAGCAGAGGTTTCTCTTAACACTTTTGGAATGTTATTAGTTGCTGTGTATGACTTGTACTTGTCCCAGCATGGTAATTCGTTTAGAATTGGTTCCATGATCGAGAATGCTACATCGTGGTCATATTGTACATTGTCACCTTTTTTGTTAGTGAATTCTACTACTACTCCTTGTCCTATTAAGGTTTTTCTTAGGACGAACCTTTTACTTTTTAAAGTTTCCATATTATTTATTTTTTTTATTTAAGTTATTATTTAATTCTTTTTGTTCTTTTAACCATATTTTTAATTGCTCAATTGGCATATAAGATGATGGTCGATTTATGTATTTTATTTTCATATATATATTATCTATCACTTTTCGTATTTAGATTGTATTTATTATCTTGGTTGAGTGTTGCTTATATATTTTTAGTTAACTTATTTTTAAGTGATTTAAAAGCTTTGTATTTACTAGGTAAGTCAAAGACTTCACTCATTGGTTCTAGTTTTAAGTCGTCTAAGTATTCTTGCATGTGATCTAGTGCTACCATTAGCACAATTAATTCTTCTTCAGTTAATTTCATTCTTTTTTTTATGTTTTTCTTTTCTATTATATTTCTTTTTATTTACATAGACACTCCTTTTCATAGCATCTTGTATTTCTCCTTGAGTTACTATTATTTTTTTCATATCAATTCTTTTTGCTCATTTATATATTCAAAAGTGTCTTTCACTTTGTCAATTTCATAAGTATCTAAGTCAATTAGTAACATAACATAGTTCTCAACATTTTCAAAGTGAAAATCTTCACCATCACTATTTAATACACATTTCTTAAAATCACCATTTGAGAGTGAAGTTTGTGGTAGTAATTCAAACATTGGTGAAGTAGTTGGTATAATAAATATTTTGCTATCAAACACCATAAATGGTTGGTTTAATTTATTTAATAAGTTTGTTAAGTGTGCGAGTTTTTTTAATTTTTTCATATTTTTTTATTTATATATATTATCTTTCACTTTTAGTATTTAGTTTGTAATTTAAACTCTTATTTGTGAGCTAATTTCATTGCTAATAATCTAATAATAGTTATTATTGTAGTGTTCTCATGAGTCTTTGGACCAGTGAGGTTGTAATCATCTAGTTGGTTGAGTAGTTCATTAGCATTCCACTCATAACTTTCATATAAGTCATGAAAACTCATAAAGCAATTATAACCACTTAGTATATCAGCAAAGCTCTCATGGTCTAAGTAACCAATTTCACCTTTGTATTTTAATATTTCTATTTCAGAGGTATAATGGTTACCAACTATTTCTAGTGATCCAACTATTGAGTCACAAATTAAGTCATTTTTCTCATTTTCTGTTAACTTCCATAAGTCTAAATTTAATTTCTTCATAAGTATTATATTAAATTTATTGTTGAGTTAAACTCATCCCACATTGCTTGTAAACTAGGACTTCCATCATAGTCATCAAGTGTTAATTCTCTAGTAGTTCCATCTTCATAAGATACAGTGATTAAGTCAATATCATGCTCATCACTTAGATCTAGTGTTATTTTATTTATTTTATTCATAAGTATTATATTATATTTTTATATTTTATTTATTTTAGTTATATATATTATCCACACTCAGCAGTATTTAGTTTGTAATTTTATACTTCAAAGGTGTATAATTATTAGTGAGATAAAAAACTAGTTGAGGTATACCACCACTCTTCTCTATTTCTAAACAAGAAATAATAAATAAAAGTGTGACACTAGGCAGTTAATAAGTAAAGAGTAAGGGGCAATTGTCACATTTTTAAATTTAATTATCTCCACCATTCCACATAGTAATTTCAGCTTGAACTAGTAACATAATGTTAGTTTCCTGTTGATCCACTTTCAACTGACTTGGAGTCAGAGTAGATAAATAGTACATGTCTTGATAGTTATTCTTCTCTCGAAGAGCATACAGTCTTGCTCTAATGCAGAGCTCTTCTGTAGCAGATCTCAATTTTTCCATAGTTTAAATTTTAGTATAGTGAGAGGAATCGAACCTCAGTTAACCATTCACTATAAGATCACATATTCATAAATATTTTTATTCCCTAAAAGTATGATCATCAACATGGAATTTAGTAGTTAAAAGTTTTTAAGATCTAAGATCAGTGAGTCAGTTTCAGCAATATGTTCAAGGTATATTTCACCTATTTCTTCAGTCATTGCACCTCTGTTAACATCTTCTAAGATCCATGATTTCATTTCATCAAGGTTTTCCCTTGCTTGTTGAAGAGTTGTAGGTCTTGATTGGTAAGCATTGAAACCCATTAGTGAGAACAATGCTATTGTTATAGTTATATTTTTCATATTATTTTGCCCAAGTAGGTATTTTATTTGAGTTAGTATAAGAACCATATTCATTGAAGCAAGACATACTTAGTATTTTTTCTTGATTATTTGAGAATACTTCATCATGATCATAAGTATAAGTTTCATTTTTTTTGTTGGTAAATGTAATTATTGCATTTTGACCAATTAGTGTTTTAGAGATAACAAATCTATTTTTTGTAATTTTCATAATTATTATTTATTTATTTATTTATTTAGTTTTTATTTATATATATATTATCCAACATGGATAGTATTTAGTTTGTAATTTATATTGAATTTAATATTGATTTTGGTAATGAATTAAGTTGAAAGTATATTAAACCTTTTATTGTAATTGAACAATTTATATTTTTGAATAAGTGTTTATTATTATATACATCATTTAATTTGAAGCCAATATATTGGATTTTATTAATATTTATTTTTTGAGTTGATATTTGAGTTGAAATGTGATTTGCCATAATTTTTATTTTAATTTAATTTTTATTTATTTATTTTATTTTATTTATTTTTTATTTATTTTATATATATATTATCCAATTGACTTAGTATTTAGATTGTAAAAAGTTAAAAAAATTTGGCAGGTAAAAATATTAATAAATTTACCGGTTAAATTTGTTTATGATTTCACAGAATATCACGTACAGTAAAGTCTACTCTTCCGATCCTATTTCAAAATCAGGCTGTGATATCCTATCAGAAGACAAATATGGGATCGATATCTAGATCATCGGCTTCCATTTGGGATCCATGTCTAGGTATGCAAACCATAAAGGATCAAAGGTCATTTGGGTTTCATAGATCTTAGATTCTCTGTCTACACAGTATGTAGAATCATTTTCAGATTGATTACAAAGATCAGTGAAAGTCTCATTATCAAATAGATCCACATGATGGATTATCTGTACATAGATCTGTCCCTCTTCGATCCCCATGCATTCATCACTGTTACATACATCGAACTCAGTGATCAGTCCGTTTGATCTCTCCGATAGGAGAGTAATCATTTGATTGAATTTTTCTTTCATCATAATTTGATTTTTATTTATTATTTATTTAATTATTATATATATATTATCTTATATTATTAGTATTTAATTTGTATATTTGTTCATCGCCAAGATCTTTGTTCAAGTAATTCATTAGAGGGAGTAAAAAATGGATGAGGTTCATTTATATCCTCGGGATCCATTGCGAGTATTTCATTTTCTACTTTAAATAGTTCAATACTTGCAGTATCGCTAATATCGATAGATCCAATTGAGAAGTCATTTATAAATTGATTTCTTTCATCGTGAGATGAGGTTTTCCAAGCGAGATTTAATTGATTTTTATTCATATTATTTATTTTAATTATTATATTTATATTATTTATTTTAATTATTATATTTATATTATCTTATATTAGTCGTATTTAATTTGTAATTATTTTAGCCAAAGCTTAAAATGAATCCACAAGGATGCAGGTCATTATTAAGATAAGGGTTGAGGTTGCAACTGCAACAAAGAATTCAAATGATGTGTGAAATTTAGGCATAATTGTTATTTATTTGTTTATATTAATATTATCTGTTATGTAAAGTATTTAGCTTGTAAATCATAGGGACATTAAGGGATATGAAATGCAGAGAAATATCATAGGGATATCGTATCCTTTATGAAATTCTCAAGACGATCTGTCTGTCCTGTGTTACAGGAATGAATTCAACTACTGTGTCTGGATTCGCAAGGAGAAAATTGTATTCAGACCGACCGATCATCTGCATTAACATCCAGTTGCTCCATTGATCCTTCCAAAATGGTTGTTTCTTTTTTAAATATCCATTAAGGATTTCAGCATGTGATAGATCTGTGTGAGCTACTACATCATCACATAGTTGGTTAAGAGTAAAATTATTCATATTACCGATCAGCGCTGCGATCATGAAATCGATCAAGACATCGTACTGGATATCTCCACTGCTGTCGAAAACAGTTTGAAGTCTTATTATAGTCTTTGAATCTATCTGATCTTCGAAGTTACGAACTACATCAGCTCTGAGTTGATCTATTGTGAAGGTTTTCATATTGTATATATTAATTGATTTATATAGATATTATCTATTGTGTCTAGTATTTACACTGTATAAAGAGAGAAGAGAGGGAGGGGAGGGGGAGGGATATGTGAAAGGGATATGTGAAACAGTAGTCTGAAATCATATATGTAACAATAAAGGGTAAGGGAAACGCAAAAACGTTTATGTGAAATGAAAAAAGGGAACGCGGGGCCGGTTTTATGAAATGATTTTGTTTTTAGCTGCGAAATCCCCAGGAGGGGGGCCAACCCTATACTTCTAAATATCTAATAATTTTTTTAAAGTGTGACAATAGCCTCTATAATACCTAGTAAGGGCCTAATGTCACGTTTTAGTGAATGTAAATCTAGTAAATTACGTGTGAATATCCTGATTAACAAAGAAATTAAAACCAAAATCAATAGATATGCCAAACCATCCACCATATAAAACACTAGGTGCTTCTGATTTTATAAAAAAATACAGTAGCTTTGTACCTAAGACGGAAATAGGTTCACCAAGGTACAATAACTTAGTAGAATCAGCAGTTAATATGCAAAAATTAAGGAAATTTAATTACAAAGTAGATAATGCTGGTAGAATCACGCCAAGCTTCGGTCAAAAACGATCTTCTACAAATGCGATGATGAAAATAATAAACAAATAAATAACGTATATGGCTATAATATATACATACCCAACGATCGACACTATAGAAGGAGGAGACTTATTCTTAGTTTCAGACGTTTCTGAAGAAAATGCTACTAGAAAAGTTACAGCTGCAGAGTTTGGAGGCTATATACAAGCTACATACGGACCAGGTACTAACATGTACCAAGCTGACGGATCTTTAACTGGTAACAGAACAATAACTGGGGCTGGATTTGGTTTAGCCATAAGTGGTGTAAACCAATTTATTGTAAATTCTACAACAACAACGCATACAAGTACTAGAGATCACTCTATAAATGCTGATGATGTTAATATAAAGCCTAGTGTAACTGGTAAATTAAAGATTGGTAACAATTTTGACGGCAGCGAATTAGACATACAAAGTACATTAAAGTACAAAGGTGCTGGAGCTGGAGCGGGTAAGGTTGCTACTAGTGATGCAGATGGCTTTGTATCTTGGGAAGTACCTACTACAGGGACAGTCACCAATATTGCTACAGCAGGAACAGTAAACGGATTAACCCTAACAGGTGGACCTATAACTACTACAGGCACTGTCACTCTTGGGGGAACACTAGCTATTAATAATTCTGACTGGGTAGGTACAAGTTTAGCTATAGCTAACGGAGGTACAGGAGCTAGCACAGCTCAAGATGGAATAAATGAATTAACTCTGGCTGGTGGAGCAACTAATGAATACGTGTTAACAAAAGACACAGCAACTGGTAATGCTATTTGGAAATTTAATCCTGGTTTAACAGTTGCTTCAACTCTTTACAATACCAGCGATGTTGTAGGTTCTGGAAGAGTGGCAACAGTAGCAGATACATTAACTTGGAACGGGGGTTCTGTAAGAAGAACTGCTAATTTAACTGCTATAATAGAAGTAACTCAAGAAAGTGACTTTGGAACTCCTGTAGCAGGAGTTATAACTTTACCTGCTAATACTACTTATCAAGTTATAGGTTCAG